>Ga0206127_1001455_pt1 | contig 25860 bp, 27 predicted proteins | sample Helgoland_Spring_6_FD_148646 | JGI IMG/M metagenome (GOLD analysis project Ga0206127, IMG submission 148646) | Pelagic subsurface seawater microbial communities from Kabeltonne, Helgoland, North Sea - Helgoland_Spring_Bloom_20160419_1 | ecosystem: Environmental > Aquatic > Marine > Epipelagic ...
CGACTCGGAGAAGGACTCGGAGGTCTTGACCGACGATGGCCTTGCCCTCGACCTGCCGCGCGTGGTCCACGACGAGCCGGCGGAGGAGGAGGTGGTGCGGGGGGTGGTGGAGGAGGCCATGGAGCGTATCATGAAGGGGGTGCTCGACACCGCTACGACGTCCGCTGAAGCACCGCTTCCGCCTGAGTCATCCACGGAGGCGGCGCCTCCGCTTGCGCCCCGACTTGCTCCAGCGCCGCCTCCAGATAGTCCACCCACTCAGCCTCCGGAGGGAGGGCCAACAGAGGAGGAACTCGTGGCGTGGCGCGAGACGATTGCTCAGCCATTGCCAACGCCGGACCCATCGCCGTCGCCGCCGACAGAGGAGCCGTCGACTCCGTCGACTCCGTCTCTCCCGTCTTCCCCATCGCCTCCGCCACCGACGACGGAAGACGCAACGGAGGCATCGGCTCCAACGCCGGCGCCGCTGGTGGAGGTGGATTGAGCGCCGACTCGAGGAGCGCCAGTGGGTGCCGCTCCTTGGGCGGCACGCACCCGTCCGGTTTGAAGCTCATCGTGTAGAGGTTGTGATCGATGGGCGTGAGCTTCTGCTCCCACAGCGGCTGCACTCTACGCACCGTCCACGTGTTGTTTGTGTGTGTCACGTAGATGGAGTCAAAGTGCACCACGTAAGAAGACGCGTTGTGGGATTTGGCGACAAAGCCCGAGACGATGACCGCCTGTCGCTCCTCCCGCGCGCCGTCCTTCTCGCTCAGCCGCGGTGCCCTGATGCGCTCCTCGCCCATCTGCGCGAGGGCGAGCTTGCCCATGTTGGCCACGATCTTGGCGACAACCTGGTTCGTTTTGCCGAGGAATCGGAGGCGCTGGCAGCCGCACGAGTAGCGGAACTCGGGCGTGAGCACCATGGCCATGCCGAAGGCGGTCTTTTGGTGAATGCTGGAGGACGAAGAGGCGAGGAGGATGTGCAGGTAGTGCACCGCGGCGTTGTGGAGTGCCGTCCACCGCAGCTGCGGCAAGGCGCGATCGGTCAGGTCGGTCTGCGTCGAGGGCAGCATAAGAAAGTGCGCGGCTGCGCTCCCAATGTTGGTCTCCTCGTAGGGCATGGCGCGGTGCAGCTTGCATGCGACGTCGGCAAAGCACAGCGTCGCCGCATTGGTCTCGCACTCGACGGAGCAGTAGATGCACACGTTGCATACGCTGCACTTGCGCGATGTCAACACGTGGCAGCTCTGGCAGCGGGCGGCGGCGGGAAGCGCGTCCATGTTAGGGTTTGCTTGGGAAAGAAGGGGGTTTAAAAGTTGCACGGTTGAGACGGAATAGCCCTCTTACCAATGCACACGCACACGCAAGCTTTGCCTAAAAGCTTCAATCCTCAACCTTGCGTCTTGTAGACGCCGGGAAAGTAGTGGACGGGAAGGATGACCAACGACGACGTAAGCTGCGCCGAAGAGGAAGGCCTCGCCAATGATCTTGAACGGCTGGGGCTCGAAACGGAATCGGAGTCGGCGCCCGCTCTCGCGCCGGCCGACGTGACCGACCCCTTCGACCAGGTGGTGGGTCGCGCGCTGCCGTCCTTCTCAACGGTGCGCAACATTGGCACCTTTGTGTGGCGGTCGCTCAATCCGAACAAGGGCGACCTGAAGCCGTTTTCCAACGCAACCGAGGAGGACTTTGTGTCGCGCATCGAGATTGCACCCAAGCCGGAGGACGTGCCCGTCGTCAACCTGTCGGGTGTGGCGCTTCCCACAGACTTTCTGCACAACCCAAAGCCGCAGTTCATTCCCAACCGCTTCCCCAACGACCCGGGTGTGGGGGCGGCCCTCGCCGCCGCCGCCATGCGCGGCGTCGAGTGTCGCACGCTCGACTTTGTCATCGGCGGCAGCGGGATGCACGTGCTCTCCACGCGCAGCACCTCCGGCAGCGTCTACCTCGTCCAAAAGGTGCAGGGCGCCCTCACGCTCGGCAAGCACGCCGAGTACACAAGTGACATGATGGCGCGCGGCTTCCAGTTTGAGCGGCTGGTCACCGGCGAGCGCATGGACGACCGTGCCAATGGGTGCTGCGTCGCCAGCATGCAGGTGGCCATGGTCGGTCCCTTCAAGATCTACTTCCACGCGGAGCTCGACGCCGTGGACGCCGAGGGCGCTCACGTGGAGATCAAGTCGGGCAACCCTAACAAGTTTGGATCCAAGGAGATGTTCCAGATGGTGGCCTCGCGCTCGAAGACGCTCGTATACGCCGACTGCCGAGGCAACCGCCTCTTGGGCATCAAGGAGTGTGGTCTCGAGAATGTAGCCGAGTGGACCACCATTTCTAAGCGCGCCAACCTAGAAGCCACCCTTCTGGAAAGCCTGCGCGAGCTCAAGGACCTGGCCGACGAGGTCAGCGAGGACGCGCCCTCCCAGCTGGTGTTTGAGAACGGCTGCATCAAGCTCGTCCCACAACCGGACATGTCGCAGCTGCCGTCGCGGGCGGTGCTCGACGCGCTCCTCGCGCGCACCCTGGGCTGAAGACTCTTCCTTTTATTTAGCTTAAGCGGCGACGCGTTAAGGTGTAAAGGGTAGCGTGTGTGCGTGAGGAATTATGGCTCCGCCCCTGTTTACGCGACTCAGCTCGGAATGCTTTGCGACACCGGATCAGCAACGACTGGCCGAGATGCGCCGCAAGCGGCTCAACAAGGAGTCCAACAACTGGTGCCTGGCGATCGTGCTCGATCTGGCGTGGGGCGCGGGTCCGTGGCTGGTCGGCACCTGCGCGGTCGCCTTGGCGCTCTGGGCGATCCACGAGAACGTTGACGGCGCTCCGTCCACCTACAAGAGGTTTGACGCGCCGGTGGCCATCGGTGCACTCTCCACGTTCTCGGCCTTCCTGCTCGTGTCCAAGATCCAGGCCAACCTCGCGTGCAACTCGTCCATCATCAGGGAGTTTAACAACCTGACCGGCTCGCTGATCAACCTGTCTCTCTGGGTTAAGTCGCAGGTGGTGAGCGGCAAGCGCTCCGTGCAGACGGTGACCCTTCCCGACGGCAGCGGCGGCTGCTACAAGACCAACAAGATCGGCATGACGCTCGCGTCGGTGCCGTACGCCGTCAAGTACGTCGGCCGTGGCGTCGCCATCAGACCAGAGGGCCTTCCGCTCGGCCAGGACGCGATGCTCATCCAAAAGTACAATGAGTACACCACCAAGGGGAAGGTGGGCTCGGCGGGGAGCATGACACCTTTTGCCGCGCTCGTGCTGATGATTGGCGAGCAGATCGACGAGATCCAGCGGGGCGAGAAGAAGGACACCGAGTACGCGGTGCTCTTTGCGCAGCTCAACGCCGTGACGGCCGCCGAGGGCTCCATCGGCGCAATGTCTGGCTACAACCCGCCGTACATTCTTGACGGGTTGCTCTTCGTCGTCTTCATCCTGTACCTGGGGCTTGCGCTCGTATCGGACCTGATCCCCAACAACGGCGCCAACTCCATCTGGATCGCCGCCATCGTCGCCCTGTGCACCATCGTCTTCTTCCAGATCAGCGACCGCTACTGGAACCCGATGGCGCTCCGCAGCAAGCGCAGCGGCCAGGTGCCGATGATCTCGCAGATGTGCGTCTCCACCGAGATCGCGATCACGGCCGTCTTCTCGCGCGTCCATCAGTACCCGCTGTCGATCAAGGAGGGGGAGGAGGGCGCGCAGGCGGCGCCGATGGACGTGGCGTCCTCCATCATCCCAGGATTTCGCATGCGGTTTGCGTGAGACTAATAAAATGGTTTTACAAAAAACTCCCCGCACACGTCCACCTCGTTGAGGTTTAAGGTGTTGTCGCAACGAATGGATACATGCATGCAACGCCACGACTTTGCAACTTTAGAGGTTGCACCAATCCAAGCACAGCTTGACGACGTGCATGATGCACTGCTACGTGTGCTACGATGAAACAACCGAGCGGTGCGCGTGCGCGTGCAAGGCGCACGTGCATCGCGCATGCCTTCTCAAAACGATTGAGACGCGCAACAACACCAACTGCTCCATCTGCGCGCAGCCGATTCAGAACGTGGTCATGCAAACACTGAAGCAGCCGTCGTTGTGGGTCATGGTGTTTGCGGTGATGCTAGTGGTCACCGTGGGAACCTCGTGTCTCGCTTCCATACTCCTCTTGGCGCTTGCAGTCGACGACCGGAACGACGCCGCCTTCTACGACCTGCTCATCTGCTGCGCCAGTTCCGTGTTTCTCGCCATGTTTGCGTCGCACTTCTTGCGGAAGCTGCTAACGGACCACGACTTGGTCTTGTCGCACGATGTCTACAGCTTCATGTGATGATGGCGTCGCTAAGCGCGCGCCCTGGGGCGCGCGTGCGCTCATGTGCGCACACCCCAATGAGCAATGAGCAGCTGGAGCGCGGGCTGCAGGCCAGCGTCAAGATCTTTGAGTTTTCCAAGGGCAAGCTGGCCCAGCTGGCCGAGGGCGAGACCGAGTGTCGCATCTCGCGTGACGAGATGGTCAGCATGAAGAAGGCGGCGGCCGCGATGAACCGCGCGCTCACCGCGCTCGTGCGCGAGTCGCACGACGCCGAGAACCGACTGACGCTCGAGCTGCACATGCTGCGCGGCATCATGAAGCGCGAGAACACTGACCGCGATGCCAACCGCGCGCGCGTCTTTGAGATGTTCCGGAGGTACAGCGGAGACGGGATGGAGTCGTTGCCCGTGGCGCCCGCGGCCAACGGGGGTGCGTCAAGTTCGACGGCCAACGTCAACCCGCTCAGCGCGCCCACGGCCTCGGCGGTGGCCATAGACAAGGCGTTGTCCGGGCTGGAGCGCCTGGAGCAGAGCATGCGCGACATTTCGCCCGTGGGGCGCGTCAACATCCACGGCGCAGGGCTGCTCGCCGCCAAGCAGAAGCGCGACGCGCTCGTGGCGGCTGCGGAGGCGCAAGGGGGGACGAGCTCTGAATGTTGAGGTTTTCTTTTTGTGTTCCAAATACTCAACAACACCCTGGTCCCCAGGTCCCACGAAGAGCGCGAGCGCTCACCACACTAGGATTTGCACCAACCAACAAACCAACCGCTCCCTCTCCCATCCTCGTCGTCATTCCCATCAGCATACCACGGCAGAGAGGAGGGGTCCGCCTCGCCGCGCGCATTCGCGGGTAGGCTTCATGCCTCTGCCGGGCGGCTCTCTACCACTGCGCGTTTAGGCATCCATGCCGTTCTGCCGGTAGTACTGCGACGTCTTCTCCGCAGCCTCCTTGTTCTCGTCGATGACGCACGGTCCCCAGAAGGACGCGTTCTTCTCGAGGGTGACGACCGCGCAGGTCTTTAGCGCGATTGCCCACAGCACGCAGTGGCGCTGCGACTTGAGGTTGTCGTCATGGCTGGGATCGTCGTCGTACTGCGCCACCAGGGCGGCCCAGCCGTAGGAGTGGAGAGCCCACATGATGCTCATAATGATCGACGTGTACGCGCCTCCAACGATCGCGCCGTAGGTGGTGGGGAAGAGCTTGCCGGCCTCCTGGCCACCGCCCGACATGGCAAAGGCCTGCGCGATGACGATGCCCGAGAGCGCGACGATGAGCGACCAGAGGCTGACCATGGCGAGCTCGGACAGGATCGACGTGCCGCGGTTCTCCTGCGAATTGATCCAGATCTCGAGGCCGAGCGCGGCGAACCAGGCGGCCAGGTGGATGAGCAGGTCGAACGTGACGGCCAAGCGGTCCAGGAAGGCGTACTGGTGGTCCTTGGCCCAGAACTCCCAGAAGCCCTTCATGTGCAGGGGCGCCGAGATGACGTAGCTGAACTTGAACATGTTGCCGCAGCAGCCAACGAGGTCGGGAAGCTTCACCTTGGACAAGGCGGCACCGGGGAGGATCTGCACGAACGGCTGCTTGGTACCGGCACTCTCAACAGGCTGCATGGCGACCGAGCACCGTGGTTCGCCTTTTTAATTTTAGGGGCGTGGTTTGCAGTTTATGAAAACAAAGGCCTAGAGCACCATTTCACTTTCAGAGTCCGAACTGCACTCCGACGGCGTGAGCGACGGCCGAGAGACGTCCAGCGTCGGGATTCGCACTCCCCGGCACCGCGTACACGTGCACGTCTGGTTGACCATCTCATTGTCGCCACCCTCGCTGTTCGCCACCAGGATGAGCCGGCTCATGTACTCGGGTTGCGCGCCGACTCCTAGGGTTGGCCACGGCTCGAGCTCGCCGCGCCCAAGAAGGTACCGCAAGAAGCGTGGCTCGTAGTACAAGAAGTCCTCCGCCGTCGGCCCGCACCCACTGTCGCCCTTTGCCAGGTCCGTGCCCAGGTCGTGTGGGCAGAGCACCTGCGGGGATATGCCTAGCCGGTTCAGTTGATTGACGACTTGTGACAAGAACCCCGAGCGCGCAAGAAACAGATTCTGGACGCCGTTGCGCACGCTCCAAAGGTCCTGGGGATTGTCGTACGGCATGAGTGCCTCCGTCAGCTCAATTTTCCAAGAGAGACCCATCATGGCCGCGCAGTGCTGGTCTTGGTTCTTGCGCAGCTCGACGGCCTTGCGCCGCATCAACCCTTGGATGAACTCGCGATCGTCCAAGTACTTGAGCACGGAAATCGCCCCCGCGCTCGACGGCTGCTCGAGGAGGAGCTCCATCGCAAACTCGCGCTTGGTCGCCGCCACCTCGTTGCTGAGGGAATCGGTCAGCGCGACCATCTTTTTGCAGATGTCCGCGTACGGGCCACTGCCCATGACCTGTGCGTGTGTCTCCACCGTTTCTTGCAAAGCGCGCACCGCCTTTGGAATGGGCATCGGTAGAAACCCCGTATAAAACACCACTTACAAGTCCCAAGGTTGCGCGCTCAAAACCCCGCGAGCTCTAGGAGGTCGTCCTCATCATCGGCCTGCTCGTTCGGCTCGAGCTTCTCCGCGTCTTCCCCCAACAACACCGGGCCTAGCGGGCCGAGCGCCCACTCGTTGTCGGCGCCAAACAAATCGGTCATAACGGGACGAGACGGCTGCTGCTGCTGCTGATGCTGCTTCCGCGCCTTCGAGTGCGCCACCACCGGCGCGTCGTCGCGCGTCACCGCCTGCGGCCGGTGGCACAGCCGCAGGTGCTCCGGGATCCGCTCGCACACGTCGGCGCGGTTGCTGTGGCGCAGCAACTCCGAGACCATGCGCGAGAAGGACGTGAGCAAATCGCGCTGCCGCGTCGAACCGGGAAGGTTGGCCTTGCCCGTCGAGTAGATCTCTGCCACAAGCAACAAACAAGTCAGATTTGCAACTCGGGTCCATTGTTGAGGTTTGATCGAATCGTGTGCAACGCACCGCAGCAGATGCTCTCGCCGCCCGGTCTCCACGCAAGGCCCACGAAGGACGCCCTGTCGTAGTGCGACGTCGCCGAGTGCGTCGAGGCAAAGGCGTCGCAGTTGAGCTTGGCGTCGATGCTCACAGCGCCGACCTGCGCAAAGCAACGAACGTCGATGGTGGAGGTGGAATGGTGTCGCAGTCTGTGTGGACCTCTTGTGATCACATGCATGTTCAAATTGCGTAGGCGTGCTTGATTTATGACCGAGAATTTGCGGATGTGCACGTGCACGTTGGCCTCGACCGCCAGCTGCCGCGCCGCCTTGAGGATGGCCATGCGCGCCTGGCTCGGACCCGAGCAACCTGTACCAATGGGCAGATTCCTGATGCTGCTATTGAGGCGCGCATGAATGCCGCACTAAAGGTGCACTGACCTGTGCCAACGAGTCGACCGGTGTCTGCCAACAAGAGCAATAGGAAAAAGTAGTGCTAGGATCCATGGATGGGTGTGTGCGTGGTTAGAAATGGCTTGCGGCTTACGGAAGATCAGCACGCGGCAGCGCGGGTTGCTGAAGGCGAGCTGAACAGCTGCGAATCTTTTGGGAGCGTAGTATGCGTTTGTGCACCGCGCGCCGATGGCGTGCAGGTCGAGTGGCAGCTTGATGCCGCTTCCGGGCACCGGGATTGCCTCTGCCAACCTGCGCAATTGAAGGGCCAATCTTGCACGCACATGCATGCTAAGGGTGTTCAAGTGCAAATTGTACGAGACGACATTCACAAGGCGTGGCACAAGGTTCAGAATCTGCGCGTAGTCGGCGAGGGGTAGGTTGTCGGTGAAGCGCGCCGCGCGCAACATGGTCTCGTCGCTCAGGTCGACCTTGGGCGCCTCGGCGAGCTTGCGCTTCCGCTCGCGCCGGCACCGGTGCACCGCCGAGTGCAGCGCCTCCTCGAGCTCCACGTAGAATGCATTCACCTCCTCCTTGGACTTGTTGACACGGTTGGCGAGGGAGACGTTGCGTTTTAGTTCGGCCCAGGCATGTTCCATTCTCTTCTTATTGCTTACCACTTTCCATTCTTCCGTCTATCTAACTCACGAAAATTTACACGGGGGTATACTGTGCGACTCTTAGCGACGCTGTCCCTCTTTCTCTCTTCTCCCCCCACGTTACCACACCCTCTCTGTACCGTCTGCGGGAGGGCCTTCACGGCTCACCGTTGGCGCCGGAAGGTGCGCGGGCCCAAGGAGGGACCGCCTTCCGACCCCGAGGACGGCGTGGGACTCGCTGGTTCCTCGTCCGCCGCCTCAGTGGGCGTGGACTTGAACATGTTCTCAAAGAGCGAGTTCGTGACCGACTCGCTCGTGCCCGCAGTTTCGCGCGCGCGACGGCGCGGCGCGGCCGCCTCGCCCGCCGTCACGCCCGCGATCGACGTGCTGGTTGGCACAAGCGGCGTCGACGACATGCCCGCGGCCGCGGGAGGCACCGGTGCGGGCGCGGGCGCGGGCGCGGGCGCGGGCGCAGCGGCGGTGGCGCCAGTTGCGGCGGTCTGTCTCGACCGCACTGGCGACTTGCCGCGCTTCGTTTTGCTGGCGGCGGCCGCTGCTGGAACCGCCGGGAGAGGCGCGACGGGGGCCACCGACGTGGGCACAGGAGTCGGCGCACGCGCTGGTTCCTGGGCCGCGCGGGCGGGAGCGGCGCGTGCAGCGGGGGCGCTGGTAGGTGCCTCGTCGGTAAAGTGGTCGTCGTGCAGGTGCGCGGGGAAGTGCTCCTCGTAGATGGCGCAGATCGCGGCGACGTGCACGGCCACGTCCGCAAGCGACTCCCCGAGGCTGGAACCGATGTCCGCCGCACCACCAACCGGCACGAAGCCGGTCGCGGGCTTCAGTAGCCCATCGATGTGCGTAAGCAGGGATTCGACGTGATCCGCGCGAGGCACCGTCTCCTCGATCACCATCTTGTTCGGAGGGAGCGAGGGCACACCCTCGGCGACGAACTCGCCTATCTTCGAGCCAAGCGTCGCGACGTCGACGGCAAGTTTCTCGAGACCCGCCTTGTCGAGCTTCCCGACGCCTAGCGCGACCACCTTGTCGAGCTCGGCCATGGCCGCCTTCATGTACGCGTTGAGCTTCTTCTTGACCAGCTTCGCCTTGTTCTTGCTGGTGGGCACATTCTTGGCGTCGCGCCACTCCGCATACGCGCCCTCGGTGACGTTGCTCAGCTCCTTGTAGTCGTCGAACGCGGCGCCCATCTGCGAATAGAACTTGTCGCGGAGGTACGTCATGCTACTGACGCTGACGTAGGACTTGGGGTTGCCAAAGAGCGGCTGCAGCGTCGGGAAGTTGGTCTTGAGCAGGTCGTTGAGCGGCGTGGCCTGCTGCTGCGCGGTCGGCTTGGGCGTGCCCGCGGCCGCGGCGGCAGCGGCGGCTCCCGCCGCTTTGGAGGCGTTTGCGGCCGCCTTGTTCATCTGCGCCTGCACGCCGGACGTCCGCCTGCGCACGTTCTTGCCAAAGTCGCTCCCGATCACCGACCGAAGCTGCGGCGCGTGGTTGTTGGCCAGGCACGACTCGCTCTGCTGCCCCGCCTTCTCGGACTCGCACAGAAGGAAGCCGGACTTAAGCGACGTGTCCTTGTCGGTACCGATCGCGCGCTCCGCCGGGCGCCACGCCACCTGGACGTCGACCATGCAGGAGAATGCCGTGTCCCGCGGCCCGCCCGCGTACCGGTCGTGCACAGCGGCCTTGGTGTCGAGGACACGGCCCACGGTCCAGGCCCCCACCATTTCGAACATGTCCTGGCTGCGGATGGGGTCGTACGTGGCGGTGTCGAACTGGGCGCTGGCCATCGACGTCTCGGTCTGCTGCTTGACCGCGCTGACCTTCTTGGAAGCCTCCTTGCGACCCTCAGGGTCGCTCTTCTGCCGTGCGGCAATGAACTGCTCGGCCTGGTACGGATTGAGACCGGCCGGCACCTGCTGCCGGATCGCCTCGGCGTGCTCCTCGCTCACCTTTTGGATGACGGCCGCCGCGCGCGACGAGAAGGGCAGGTACTGGTAAAAGTAGCACTTGCTCTGCCTCACCACGTTGTCGGGAATGGACTTGGGGAATTGCAGCTCGTCGTTGTCATTCGTCAGCTGCCGCTTGGCCTCGTATGACAGCTCGTAGGCGCGCAGGCCCAGGTAGAGCGTGTTGAGGATCTCGACGCGCCTGTCGAACATCTGGCTAGGGAACGCAGCATACGTACCACAGTAGTTGGCCACAAAGTCGACCTTGCCCTGGTTGATCGCCTGCTGGTTGCCCACGCGCCCGGGCATCGGTGTGTTCTCGATGTGCAGGCCCGACTCGGCCGAGCCGCGCGCGTGCGCCTCCACCACGCGACTGTTGATCACGCCCGTGAGCGGGTTGTACAGGCCGTACTTGCGCTCGTCGGGGTTCTCCGACTCGTATTTGAGGTAGCCGTTGTTAGTTTCAACAGGTCTGCCAACAAAGGGACATGGTCAGAATACATTCAGGTGTCGGGCATGTTGTGGTAAGCATACCCTTGAATTGCAATGTTGAAAATAACATTGTCGCGCGAGCCCGAGCTGGTGAAGGCCCCCGGCTCGTCGTTGGACACACATACGCCGTCGAGGCTGTACTCCCGGAGCACCGAGAGCGCAAAGGTGCCGTCGAGACGGATCACGTCGGCCGCGCCGCCATTGGGCGGCAGCACCAGCACGTTCTCGCCCGCGCGCCAGCCGTTGGGACCGCTCTGCATCAGCAGCCGATTCAAGCCGTCCAGTCCCACCACACGCGACAGCGAGTTCACGCCCAGGGTCATGTTGTTGGCGTCGGCCCGCGCCGTGACGAAGCCCGGTGGGTACTTGTGCGTCCAGAGAACGTCTCCAGGCCCAAGCCTTCCCTGGTAGCTTGAGAGCATCTCAAGTGGGCATACCCGGTGGTAGGGTATTCTGATATTGCTCGTGGAGTTGTTCAAGTTTCCGTTGCGCAGCTTTGGGGCCTTCACGGATGCCCCGGCGTCGACCACGCGGCCGCGGAAGACCGGGAGCTGCGTCGGCACCCCGACCGGGTTGCCGAGGACGCTGCGCTTGACGCCCTTTTGCGGGTTGCTGCCTTGCACCGCGCTGACGGGCGTGCTCATCTTTCTCTCGTCTTACCAGGTGGAGGTCCAAGCTTGTTTATCAAAAGGGGTGCTTTGTACGACCACGCGCCCTAGCGCGTCGTCCACAACTCCCCCCACCACACACACACATACGCGTACACGCAACGGTGCCATGTCCCTTAGCGGTGTGGTTTGCGCACACCCCGCTACTCCTCCTCCTCCTCCTCCTTGAGCGCCCCCTCCTTGATCAGCGCCTCTACGCGGTCGTGAATCGAGAAGACGATCTCATATTGGCCGGTGAAGTTGTCCGTCTCGTGAATGGTGACAAAGCAGCCGTGCTCCTTGGAATCCGCCCGGCGCATCTCCTGAATCTCTTCGGGCAGCGCGTCCAGCACCTCCCTCACGGTCGGAGTGTACTCGTGGCACCAGTCGTTCGTGTTGATGCAGAAGACCGCTCGGACCGCGCCTTGCTTGCATTGATTCTTGACATCGGGCTTGTAGTTCTTCCACTTTCTTTCAATGAAATTCCTCAGATTGCTGCGCTCGTACGCCTCAACGCGCTTGCGCTTGCGCATGCCCTCGAGGGTCTCGCGCACCAACTCGTTGCCGAGCGCGCTCATTCGTTCTGTGTTTGGGTTTCCGGACGGTGGGAAGCCTAGGTGCACAAAACGCAATCTCGGGCCTTGCGACTTGTGGCGCAGCTTTTGCCGCGCTTTCGACGGGTAAGAATGGCCGACACCGAGGCCGCGCTGGCGAAAGAAGAGGAGACGGATGGGGCAGCCCTGCTCAAGCCCGCTCCCCTGCCGCCGAGGCGCGGGGGAGAGCCGTACCTTCTGCCTTGGGGCGGCAGGTACTACCACGTCCACTACAAGAACGTGGTCAGCTTTGCCAAGAGCGCCAACAAGATCTCCTCCGCCCAGGAGCTGGGCAGGCTGCTGGTGAGCTTGGACGAGGTGGACTGGCATCCTTACTTGCGGCCCGAGTACCTCATGTGCCTCAACGGGATCGAAGGCAAGCAGGTCTTCACCACGTTCCAGTTGGATAACCATCCCGACGAGAAGCGCATCCTCCGCGTGGTGCCGCGCCAGATCTGCTGGCGTTGCTTCCCCGAGCTCTGCAAGCTGTATCCCAGTTGGGAAAACCCAACCCTCAACGATCGGCAGCGAGTCCGCGCGGAGGTGATTCTCTATCAGCCCGCGAACGACTTGCCCAGCCGCGACCCCGGGTACGTCCTGAGCCCCATCTCCAACGCGTGGCCCGAGGTCGAGTGGCCTGCAGGCTCGGTGGCGATCTGGCCCGGAGACAACCTCTTGCTCAAGGCCGCCGACCCGATCTTTCCCCAGGTCTACGACATCGGCGAGCTCGACAGCGACGAGGACGCCGACGGCGTGTCCTTCTCCGAACCCTACATGGGGACGAGGCCGACCGGCGGCCGCTTGGAGCACGTGCCGTTTGCTCCCCCTCCTCTGCACGAGGCCCGGCGCATGCGCGCGGCGCACGAGCACGTCAAGCTCGCGCACGAAAAGATGCAGTGCATCCGCAAGGACGTGCAACAGTACGTCTCGCGCATCCTCGAGCAGAATGTGCAGGCGCAGCGGATCGGAGACATCGCGCGGCCGTCGGACGCGCCGCTGGAGGGCGTGCACAGCACCAAGGACGCCGTGCGCAACGCCACGGACGAGATTTTTGAGCTCAAGGAGCAACTGTCAGAGGGCAGCTACGTGGAGATCGCCAAGTCGCTCAAGCGCTCGTGGGACTGTGCGGTGTAGCGTGTCTTTAATAAATACGATTTCAAATCAGAACACGACCCCCGCGCCCTCTAGCAGGTTGCGCGCGTCCCCGCGCAGGTCGGTCGTGGGCACCACGCGCGCCTCCTCAAGGTTGGGGTGCACCTGCACGAGCCGCGTGCTCACGATGGGCCTGCCCGTCTGCAGCTCAAACATGACCGCGTAGAGCGAGAGCTGCAGCGAATACTTGTGGTGGTCGTTCAGGGGCAGGTCGTCCAAGAAGAACTTTCCAAAGGCGTGCGCGTTCGGCGAGAGGTCCCCCGGCGTGCGCTTGTAGTCCAGAATGTGCAGCCCGCCCTCGGTGTCGCGCATGAGCAGGTCGATCTGCCCGGCCACCGCCGCGTCGCCCTTGGCGTCGTTGGCGAACACGGACATCTCGGTGCGCACGGGCGTCAGTCCCGTGAGGCTGTCCATGGCCACGTGGAACTGGCCCATCTCGGCCTGGAAGTTGGCCTCCTGCACCACGGGCTCGCCGTTCAGGTACTCCTCGAAGCACTTGTGCATGCCCGTGCCGAGGTCGCGGTTGGCGTTCCAGCTCTTGAACACGTTCTCGATCGCCTTCTCGTCGCTCAGGCCCACGACCAGCGCGTGGTGCTTGTTGGACGAATTGACGCGCCAGCTGGCCAAATTCTTGGTGATGATCTTGCGCCCATCGAACCGGTGCTCGGGCGGCACCGCGCGAGCGCCGAGCGCCGTCACCGAGATGGGCACCTTTTTGCCGCGCACCGTGTAAGTGTGCGTGGGCTCGTCGAACGCGATGTCGGGATCGCCCCTAAAGGGGTTCTTTTCAGCCAACATGACCGACACCGACGACGCCCCCATTGCCATTCCATCCGCATCGCTTTCCACTCCACAACTAGCGAACCCAGCCATTCCCGCTACGCCACACCCTTCAATCCTCCGTGCGCTGCCGCTTCGCGGTGTCGTCAAAGCGCTCGGCCGCTGCCGTCCACGCGGGCGCGCCCGGCGCCAGCAGCTCGGTGAGGAGGCTGTGCGTGAACGGGTCGTCCCCGCTCATGGCCACGTTGTACGGTGGCGACGCGAGCACCTCCACCGCGGCGTGCACGTCGTTCTGCCCGGCGTAGTAGAGCGCGTCCATGAGCTGCGACCTGGTAAACGCGCCGCCGCATCCACCCTCGAGGAAGAGCCGAAAGTCGTCCTGGATCATGCGCGTCATGAAGAGCGTGCATTCTTTTCCCATGCTGCGAGCGAACTGCTCAGTGTGGAACTCGCATATCTCATCAATCCACGTGTGGAGGAGCGCGAACGTGCGCAACGCCTCTGGCAGCACACCAAAGCCCTTGAGGAGCAGCCGCACGCCCACGCGGTTGCTCGCATTCAGGAGCGGAGCAAAGTCGTTAATGGCAGCCTCCCTGAACGCGTCCGTGAACATGCCCGTCTTCGGATCGAGGGCAATGGGCGCGAGGCTGGACCAGAGAAGCTCGCCGTTGTGGTTGTGGAAGAGGTCCACAAAGAAGTGGTGATTCTCGTACAGGAAGAGCGATCGTGGGTGAGGGTGATGATCATAGCCTTCTTCCTCAACAATCTTGTGGAGGACCATTTGCAGCAGGTGCGTCTTGTGTGGCTCCTTCTGCAGGACAGTCACGCTGTGGGAGAGTGCACACAGGAACCAATAGCAACCAGCAAGTCGCCCTCCTTCGCGAACATCCGAGTGCTCATAGAAGAGCGTCTCCACGATGGCGGTGTCGTCCTCCGGGCACCGCTGCTGCAACGCCGGATCCGCCGTCGCTGCCAGCCGTTGCACCTTCAGAGCGGAGGTGGGCACGCGCGCCAATCCCGCCTCGGTGGTGCTCAGCACGCACTCCGCGTACCCGCCCGCGTTCTGCAGCACCGCAGTCCACGCGGCGTAGATGTACTTGGACCATTCGGGGTCGTCGTAACGGCTGTCCAGGTCGTTGTACCGTTCCACCAGGTTCCACAGCTTCACGTAGATGAGGCGCACAATCTCGGCCCGGTTGCCGCCGCGTACGTTTCCCGGAGTCGTCGCAAGGGCAATCGCCTCGCACAGCTCCCTGGTAGAGAAGTAGCACGACTCCAGTACACGCTCCACAGGATGGGTCGACACCTCGGAGCACACGACGGCCCGGTCGAGCAGCGTGCAGCTCATGCACCACGCACTGGTCTCTGTGCGGAACCGGTAGACGCGCCCCACCTTGGTAGGGAGCGCTGCGTACAGATGGTCAAGGACGCGATGCCACCACGTGTTCGCGAGCGGGTCGTGAAAGTGACCCGCTTCTTCCTGCCACGTGTTCCAGACGTTCTTGCGCGCCAGGTAGAAGCCGCGCACGTCCGCCCCGAACGCGGTCTCCTCTGCAGTGGGCTTCTCGTGCCGGCGCGGCACGAGCAGGATCGCGTCCATGATCGCTGCCACCAGGACCGACAGCTCGCACCGTGGCGGATTCTTCATGCTCGCACGTCGGATCGCGCCCGCCCAGTTTGGTGGCTTCTTCCAGCCGCAACTCGCCGACTTCTCGAAGACGTCCGCGCATTCGGGCAAAGGGCGGTGCTGCTCAATGATTGTGCACGCCAGGTCGGGCGCCTGCACGCGCAGCAGCAAAAAATGCAGCATATCGACGGTAATGTCCGCGTCCCCCATGCGGAGACTGGGCACGGGCCCGTCGTACTTCTTGAGCATCCACCACAGGCTGTGCGTGGCGCTGCCGTCGCGCGCCTCGATGGCGTCATACAGGAGCGCCAAGTGGAACTCGGGCACCTTCTTTCCGGCGCACGAGAATCCCGGTGGGTTCATGGCCCTTTGCACCGTCAGGTCGCGCAGCTTCGACTTCACCTCCGGCTCGTTTCGGAAGCGAGGGTGCGTCTCCAGCGGCGGCTTCATCCTGAAGACGATGGATTGGCTAGGGACAGGGTAGATGTAGTTGCCGTACGAGGCTTCGCTCCAGAGCCAACGCTTCTGCTCCTTGTAGGTCGCGTGCCAGCCACGGAGGCCTGGCCGCCACGGCTTTAGGTCTTGGTACTTGTCGCGCATGGAGGCGTCGTCCATGTGCGGGTTCACGGAGGGCGGGGTGTGCACAAGTCGCAAACTTGCGACGCAATCCAAAACTTGCGACTTTTGTGCGAGGGATGGTGTGAAGAGCGGGAAGGCAAACGGCGGGGGTCGAATGATCGATGCGGAGATTGAACGGTATCTCGCGCAGCCGCCCTACGTGGGCCGGTCGCACGTGCGCGACAACGTGGCCGTGAAGAAGCTGTGCGGGCCGACGGCCAAGTTTGATGGCGAGCGCAAGATGTGGTCCACCCTTTGCCTTGATGGGCTGCGCGGACTCGTGGCGTCTAAGAAGTGGAAGCCCGTGGGCGTGCGGGAGGAAGTGTACGCACCGCTCTTGCGCGCAGCAGTGGCGGCGCGCGAGAAGGCGGAGGCGGAGTGGAAGGCCGAGGAGGAGCAGAAGGCAAAGGCGAGGGTGGCCAAGGAGGCGGCGAAGGCGATAAAGGCACAGAAGGAGCGTACGAATGCGGAGCGAGAGGCAAAGCGGCTCAGGACCAAAGAGAAGGAGGAGGCGGAGCGCGAGGCCAAGCGGCAGAAGCGACTGGAGGCGGATGCGAAGGCGGCGGCAAAGCGCAAACCGAAGCGCGACGGGATCGAGCCCACCGACGCCGAGGTGGCCGAGTGCGCGCGGCTGGGATTTACCGACAAGGCCGTCGCCTTCTCCCAGACGCTCAACGACCTGGGCCCACGCGGCTCGCTCTCGGACGAGGGCCGCGTGCTGCGCTGGTGTCACCTTTGCTTTGAGCACGACGAGAGCGTTCGCGAGCTCGCGCCAGAAGAGCGGACGCGCTCGTGGGGTGGCAGGGAGGTTTATTGGACGCTGCCCGAGGCCGCCTCGCGCGAGTACGCCGCTAAGCTCCACAAGCAGGCACTGCAGGCATCGACAGAGTGCGTGGTGCACGCGTGATGCCGTCGCGGTCGGGAAACGAACCGAAGGCGCGTGGGCGGGCGAAGGTGTCGATGCGCGCGGCGCCGGGGGGGATCGGCAAGCTCGTGTGCACCAAAAACTTTCATTGTGTCAGGGCGTGTGACGCCAAGGCGTTTTACAAGGTGTTGGTTCAGTTAAAGTAAAATCATACACGCGTACGGCTACCTGTGTCCGCAGCAGTACTCGCGTCTGCCCGCTTCGACCTCGTCCGTATTGTGGTTTGGCTTTCTGGCCTCTGCCGCCGCCTCCGCCATCCCCTTTGCATACGACGCATCCTCCACGTCATTTTTTGCCTTAGTTTTCCGCGCCGCCTCTAGGTCCGCCGCCTCTGCGTCCTTTCTCTTGTTGTCTGCCGACGCGCCCGGGACGTGGAGCGGTTTTGGCTTCTTGGGTTGTGGTTGTTTCCCTTTGCCCTGTTTCTTGCCCTTTGGCTGCCGGTCTGCGAGCGGGGTGTCGCTGTCCGACGAGTCGTCGGTCGGCGGCGCCGCTTTCTTCTTGCTCGACGATGGGCCGGGCTGGTAGGGTGGCTTGGCCTTCTTGGCTGGGTTTGTTGGCGCGCTTAACGACGCCCCCTGCTTCTTCTGTGCGGAAGCGCCGGGCGTGCGATTGGGCTTGGCCTTCTTTACCTGTGACAGCGCCTTCTTTGGCGGGGATTCGCTCCCCGACGACTCGTCCTCGGTTTGGGGACCGAAGAGATCCTCCGACTCATCATCCCCTTCCGACGAGCCGGGGGCGTCGGCCAATGCGCCCTTCTTTGGCGCGGCCGCCCGCTTCTGCTTTCCCCCGGTTGGGACGGAGGGTCCCTGCAAGCTGAGAAGACTCAGATTTGGAAGGTGGCGCATTGCGCGCCACCCTTACCATGCAAGCCAACGGCGATTGCTTATGATTCAAAAACCTTACAACGCACACACACACGCACACACACACACACACGCGCGCGCGCGCGCGCGTACCACCAGTGCTGGGCGGTCGGTGCGATCGGCACTCACGCCTCGCCGTTGGCCTCGGCCACGAGCTGGGTGCGCTGCGCAAACAGCTTGGAGTACGCCACGCGGTCCATGCACTTCTTCTCGATGTACTTGTTGACCTTGCGCTGGGAAAGCTTGATGGCGTCCGCGAGCTTGGTGAGCTGCTTGTCGAGGGCCCTGACGCGCAGGTCGCGACGGCGGCGCTTGGGCGGCGGCGCCTCTTCCTCCTCCTCCGAGGTGGCCGAGAGGTCGTCGTCGTCGTCCGGCTCCGTGTGCACCATCTCCTCCTCCTCCGGCTCCGTGTCCACCATCTCCTCCTCCTCCTCCTCGGAGGCCTCAAGCTCGGCCTCGAGAGCCTTGCTGAAGACCAGAGTCCAGTCGTTGTTGTTGGCGTCGAGGTCCTCCTTGAAGAGGTGCGGGAGGAACTGCATCGCGCAGCGGAAGTTGCGGTTCTTGTCCAGGCTGCTCGCCAACTGGTAGGCCTTGTGCTTGGGGCTCCGCTTGTCCTTCCAGTCGTACTCGCTGGTCTTGCTGGTGTCCCCCACCTTAGTGCACAGGGGAAAGTCCCCGACGGCGAAGTGCTCGCGCATGTGCTTGCTCTCGAGGGCACGCAGATAGTTGGTCTTGGCCGTCTCCGAAGAGACAAACCTGGAACGACCACCACGACGGATCATTGCCTTGTAGCGGTGCACGATGATGTTCTTCTGCCACTCGAACATGACTTCGACCTAAGTTGGGGTTAGGGTCTGGGTTTCCGGACAGTGGGAAGGGGGTGGGTAATCGGAAAATCTCTTCAATCGCTATGATACCTGTGGTGGGAAGCGGGTTGGTGGCCACGGCAATCTGCAATGTCGTCTGGGGTTAGGGTCTGGGTTTCCGGACAGTGGGAAGGGGGTGGGTAATCAGTAAATCTCTTCAATCGCTATGATACCTGTGGTGGGAAGCGGGTTGGTGGCACGGCAATTTACAATGTCGTCTACCCCATCCCCCTCGGTGCTCGTGATGGGCGGCAGCGTCTCGGCCGGCGGTGGCGTGGGCAACGACCCCACGCGCGCCTGGCACACCATGCTCGGCGACGTAAAGCCCACGGTACAAGCCAAGGGCGCCATCGACCCGTCCTACTTCTTGCACTGCACGGAGCGCTTCGTGGAGCACGAGTACGACGCGGTGCTGTTCGACCTCGGCGCCAACATGTTCGACTCCTACTCCCAGGAGTACCTGGTGGAACTCATCCAGCGCATGCGCTGCCAGTACCACGTCTCCGCGGTGGGCGTCGTCAACTGGCCCGGGTTCGTTACGACGAACGATACGGCCACGGCCGCGTGGCGCGCGCGCGCCACGCTCATCGAGGTGGCGCACGGACCCGAGCTATACCACACCGACAATGTGCACCCCAACGCGCTCGGCCACGCGCGGATCGCCGAGCGCGTGCGGCGCTACCTGGCTGGCCCGCTCAACGATTGGCACGCGCCCGAGCACTGCCCGCCCCGCCGCGCCGAATCGTGCTACCCGCACGCGACGGAGATGCCCGTCGTGCGCGACGGCACGGGCAAGCCGCACGACTGGAAGCTCGTGGACGACAGCCCCACCCCGGAACGGATGCACAAGTACGGCTGGACGTCGCGCACGCCTGGCGCCAACCTGACCCTCAGGATCCCGCAGGACGACATGTGCGGCGCAGTGGTCACGCTCGCCTACCTGACGGCCAAGGACACAGGCGCCTTTCGCCTCACGTGCGACCAGGGCTGCGCGTGCACCAAGATCCGCGCGTACCACCAGTGGCGCATGCACCCCTTCCCCGTCGTCACGGGGCGCGAGGACTGCATGGGCGTCTCTGTCAGTTGCGACAGCATGAAGCTCACGCGCGACACGAGCTTCACCCTGTTGCGCGAGCGCGAGGCGCCGTGCCGCGTCACCGTCACGGCGCTGACCTCGCGCCGCGTGCGCCTCGATGGCTTCTACGTGCAGGAGCCGAGCACGCCGTTTGTGCGCTACGCGCGCTTCTCTCCGCCCTCGACGGCCGAGCAGCGGTGGTTTGGGACGAACGCGCTGAAAACGGATTGTTTGTTTAGCTAAAAGGGTGTTTGAATCGTAATCACCCGTTTTACGCGCACACAGCCACGCAAAACACGAAGTACTGCATGGGTGGGTAGTTGAGTTCACACGCGGGCCGCGCCTCGCGCGCCACGTGCAGCGGCACGCGGTCGAGCGCCACGATGCGCAGCAGCACGAGCCCCTTTTGGCGCGCGAGCGCGATCCACTCGTCCGTCGAGCGGTAGATGGCCCACGGGTCGTGAGCGCGATACGCGTCCACGACGGCGCGCGACGCGCGCCGGTCGAGCACGTCCTCGGCAATGATGACGCGCTTGCGCGCGACGCGCGACACCTCGCCCAATAGCTGCAGCGCGTCCTCGGCCGCGTGGTGCAGCACCGTCTCGAGCAGCACAGTGTGGAAGCGGTTTGAGCGGTACGGCAGCGACGAGCCCGATGCGTAGACGTCGCAGCCCACGTGCGGGTGGATGTTGATGCATCGCGTCCGGCGCGCCGTGTGCTTGTACTCGCCAAAGCCGCCCACGTCGAGGAGCGACTCGGGGTTGGCGTCCGCGATGAGCTCGCGCATCACGCGCCAGCGCCCCGGCAAACCGGGCGCCGCGCGCAGGTCCACGGGCGCTCCAAAGTTGCGCAGCTGCGCGAGGGCCACCTCGGCCACGTCCAGCGACCTGGTCCACTGCAGCGTGAGGTTGTTGCCGTACAGGAAGGCGCCGCACGCCGTCATTGTGTTGGTGGTCTTCGTTTTATATGGAGTAAAGGGATCTGCTAGCGCGTGCCTCGGCGCAGCACAAAGGCACAGCAGGCCCAGGAAGGCACGCGGATCGTGCGATTGTGGACAAACCCGACGTGCTCAAACTTGGCAATCCACCAGGCGGCACCGTGAATCGATGCGTGGAGTTGCGGCGGCAGCTCGCGCTTGTAACGCTGGCGCACCTCTTTGGCAAACGTGCCACTGGCAAACGGTGCCCTTACGCTTTGCATGCGGTTGGACTCGGCGCGATTGGAAATCTTTAGCAGCATCCACTTGCGAGCGACGCGCGCCAGCTCAGCCACGGCGGTGTCCACCTCCGGAGGGTCCAGATGTTCCAAGACGTCGGTGCTCATGATCGCGTCAACGCTCGAATCGGCAAACGGCAGGGCGCTTGCGGGCGCTTGCTGCCAGCACTTGTTCACGCAAGACCGCGGGTTGTCGCCCTGCCGCTCGCGTGCCATGTTGACGGCCGTCGTCGAGACATCCACGCCCGATGCCTTCAGCCCCATGTTCCAGAGCGCCTTGACGCCGCCACCGTGCGAGCAGCCAACGTCGAGCACCGAATGCAAGTCCCCCCCGAGGCCGACGATGCGTTTCACTTCGGTGAGGATCGGCTGGTAGTGGACCATCAGCCCTTCCGAGCTGTAGCCCAAGCGATAGATGGTCTCGTAGAGCTCGGCGCCCTCGAGCGGTTCGCCAATGGCCGCGAGCAGGAAGGCGCCACAGAAGGCCGACATTGTGTTGGTGTTCTACCAGGGATGTTCAGAACCACAGCCGTTTATTATTAGCGTACCTAAACCAACTCACCCCGCCGCCCACGGCTTGCGGTCCAGCAGGGCGTAAGCGCGCGCAACGGTGCCTCCGGGAAGGCGATGCAGGCTCTCGGCCGTGACGCCGTGGGCCGTGCCCGGCCGGTGCGCTTGGCGCGTGGTGGACAGCGCGTCGGCCCACTTTCGCTTCGCCGGGTTGTCGCGCCGGTCGCCCAGATCTCTGGATGGGAAGAGGCCGATGCGCGCGATGGTCGCCGAGGCGATCCGGGTGCGCACGATCTCGCACGCGCACTCAAAGTACCGGTGGGGCAGGGTGCCGCAGCACACGTCGCCCTCGGGCGACGTCGACGCGGGCGTGCCTGAGATGGCGGCCATCGTCGCCAGCGTGTGCCGCGGCATGGCCCACATGACGTCGCCCGAGTTGCTGCTCTGGTACACGGTGGTGCGGTTGAGCGTCTCCAGCCAGCCGGGCGGCACGGGCCGGTACAGCCCGTCGGGGCGCAGGCGCACCACCCACTCAAAGATGATTTGGTGGCGCCGCTCGTGCGCCTCCACGATCGTGGCGCAGTAGGCCAGCTTGACAAACTGGTCGGCTCCCGACACGACGCGCCAGTCCTCGATGCGCACGTGCGCGCGCGCGGCCTCGAGCGCGGTGTTGTTGACGATTTGCGACTGCCCCTTGAACGTGTCGCCGTCGTCGTTGCTCACGACCGCAAACAGTGGCGCGCGCAGGCTGTGGCGCACCGCCTCGATGCTGCGGTGCACGCCCGGCACCGCAAAGGTGCGCACGTAACCCGTGAGGCACACCGCGGCCATGCCAGCGGCCGACGCGCATCCTCCCGGTGTTCCAACGTCCCAAACTTAGCGACAGCCGTCGCCTTTGTGGTGATAATGCACCACCTCGGGCCGACCGACGCGCACGCCGACATTGTGTTCTTGGCACCCACCACGATGCACCGTCTCTCAAGCGCAACGGTTTGCTAGCGGGTCGGTCACATACGGGCGCGACGTCGCTATTTCCACGCGAACGCCCACGCGTACCCAGTGCGATGAACCATGTGCGTATACGACTTCAACATAGACCACCTGCGCCCACTCGTCGCCTTTGTGGGTGCGCACGGCGCCACGGATTTAGCCACGTGGCGCTGGCCGCCCGTGTACGCCATGTGCTGTTTGACGCCGCTGCCGCCCAAGGTCGTCACGGGGCTCTTCGTGCTCGCCTCGCTCGTGCACTTTGCCGAGGACGGCGGACCCGACGGTTCGCTCGCCCTACACTCGCTTGCCGGGTTCGTGTGGCTGTGGCTCGACGCGCAGCGCGGGCTCGAGCTCATGCTCGCGTACCTGTCCTTGGTGCACACGCCCGCGCACTACGCGCGCTGCTGGCGCCGGCGCCGGTGGGGCGCGCTGGCGCTCGCCGGAGTGGCCACGACCGTGGTTGGAGCTCTAATACTTCCGCTGCGCACCGTGTGCGTGAACCACGCTGTACAGCGACTCGTGGTTGCGCACGTGGTGTGCGAGTGGTTTGTGGCGTCCAAGTCTTTCAATAACCTGTATTAAGTAAAGGAACAGACAAGCGGCGCGACCATGCTGCCCTCGCTGAGCCAGCTGTCGATTGGTGGCGCCTATGACGACGAGGACACACGCTCCGACACGAGCTCAAGCTCAAGCTCGAGCTCCGACTCCGACTCCGACTCGGAGCCCGATGAGCAGGCCACCCAGGGCACGCTGTATCGCAGCTACCTCAAGTTCACCGTCAGCCAGGACTCGCAAAATCAGACTACGCTGAGCCCGTCGCAGTTCGCCAAGCTCGACCTGTACCAGATAGAGGCGCTGCGCGACGACGAGGGATCGCTCGCGCTCAAGAAGGAGATGCAGGGCGCCACGCGCCACTTCCCGTGCCACGTCTTCTGGTCGCGCGACCTCGGCGCGCTCGGCTATGCTGTGTGGGGCCGGCCCACGGCCAACCAGCACGAGGAGGAGGCGGTGCTGCGCATGCTCGAGGCGCAGCGCAAGGAGCGCGCGGAGTACGCGCGGCTCGTCCACGAGCGCAAGTGGCAGGAGGAGTGCGAGCGCAAGATGCGCGAGCAGCAGCTCAAGGCGAGCGCCGACGCTGCGACGAAGCGCGCCACCGAGCGCCGCCGCACCGCACGCCGCGGCCGTAGCGTGCACTGGCAAGAGCCCGCGTCCACTGGGCGCGTCGCCAGCGTGCTCCACCGCATCCTGCGGCGCAACCAGGGCAACGAGCGCATCAGCGAGGAGCAGACGACGACGCTGCTCAACCGCGGCCTCAAGCGCCTCGGCCTCAAGGCGTTGGCGGCGGGCAGCCTCGCGCTCGTGAGCGCGGTCGCCTACATGCAGCAGCTGCAGGCCGAGCAGCCACAGGAGGCGTTCGAGCCCGCCGTGATCGACGGCTACGGCATCCTCCAGGCTCCCGAACTGGCCGCGAGTGCGGACGTGTACGTGTAAAAAAAGAAATGCTCTTTACACCCTATGCTCCGCTTCAAACGCGTCCATCATCGCGCTGAGCGCATCGTCGTCCACGTCCATCTCCGCCTCGGCCGCGCGGCGCGCGCGCTCGGCGCGGCGCTCGGAGCGCTTCTCCGCGCGCTCGACGCACGCATTGTAGAAGCGCAGCGCCGCTCTGTCGATGTGGTTGAGGTGGCACAGGTGCAGGCTGTCTACCTGGGCGTGCGTGACCTCGCGCACTCGCGAGAGCGCAACGTACGCCTGCCCCGGCGCAAAGCGCTTGGCCAGGTTGATGTATACAGAGTCGAGCGTAGCACCCTGCGCGCGGTGGATCGTCACCGCCCAGGCGAGCACGAGCGGCATGAAGGTGCGCCCGCCCACCACTTCGTCCTTTTCGTTCTTGTACTCCTGCTTGTACATCTTGATGATCGCATCGATGCCACAGTCGAAGCGCACGCTCGCGTGATGGGACGCGGTGGACGTGACGGTGCCGCACGAGCCGTTGTGTAGCTCGCCCGCAAACTCGAGCAGGTTGCGGTTGAGCACCACGCGGGCACCCGCTTTCAGTTGCACATCCGTGGGCATTGAGGCTTTGTCCGCGGCCGCCTCTCCCCAGTAAGTCGTGGTGTAGAGTTCCTGCGGCGCGGTCAACTCCGCAAACTTTGTGCTGTTGTAGTCGATGGCCTCGATCCGGCGGCAGAAGAGCTTGGGCGCGTCTGGGCCTATGAGCGGGTTCAGGTGCGCGCGCAGCCAGGCAACGTCGTCCTCGCGTGCGCGTCCCAGGCGCGCGCGGTTGAGGATGGAAAGAAAACGGGAATCCTCCGTCTGGCGGAAGGGCTCGGTCAGCACGTAGGGGCGCAGGCGCTGGATCAGGTCGGCCTCGTAAAAGGGGCCGCCCTTATCGGCGCCCACGGCGCCGAGCTGCATCGGGTCGCCCGAGACCACAAACTGCAGGTGGTCCAGGCTGCGCACATGGTGGAGCACCTCCTCGGCGAGCGCCAGAAGATGAGCCGTTAGCATGGACACCTCGTCGATGATCAGCGTCTTCATGGCGCACAGTTTGCTCACCGTGCTGTTGGGGTAGTGGCTAAACTTGTGCAGCTTGCGGATGATGTCCTTGGAGGGCAAGGTGCCAATCCCCAAGCCGAGCGCCGAGTGCAGCGTGCACGCGCCGATCTTGTCGGCCGCTGCACCCGTGGAGGCGGTCGTCATCGGGCGGCGCACGCGCTCTCTCAAGAGGTTGAGCAAAAAGGACTTGCCCGTGCCGGGCGCGCCCATGAGCAGCACGTTCTCCTTGCGGTGCAGCACGGCGTCAAAGACGGTCCACTGCGACTCGCTCAGGCCCAGGAGCGTGCGGATCATGGACCGTGCCAGCCGCAGCAGGCGCCGCTCAATGCCCGAGACCTTCGCGAGCTGCCGGTCGTCAAAGTGCGCCAACACCTCGAAGAGGATGTCGTCTCCGAGGACCGACCAAACGCCATTGTGCTTGGGGTTGCGCCACGTTGGTCGCGGGCGAGGCTCCACGTGCCTGCCAGCGTACGCAAACTGGTTCAGCTGCATCGGAGGGAAGCTGCCACCCACCACGTCGCACAAGTCGCAAGGTTGTGCTTCCATCCATTTTTTAACACCCCCTACAAATTTGTTCAATTCTGAAGTAATAGGCGTCCCCTCATCACTTTATGAGCACTTGCCAAGTGCTCATAAAGTGAGAACCCCGGACTGAATTTATTCTAATTAATTAGCTTAGAGG
>Ga0206127_1001458_pt1 | contig 25842 bp, 23 predicted proteins | sample Helgoland_Spring_6_FD_148646 | JGI IMG/M metagenome (GOLD analysis project Ga0206127, IMG submission 148646) | Pelagic subsurface seawater microbial communities from Kabeltonne, Helgoland, North Sea - Helgoland_Spring_Bloom_20160419_1 | ecosystem: Environmental > Aquatic > Marine > Epipelagic ...
GCTGTATGTCGCCTATGATCTGCAGTAAGCCTTGCCCCAAATCAACATGGGTAGATGGAGAATACTTACGCCCCAGTTTTGGTTGATATGCATACGGAGTTCTTACGTAATGACCTGCGTAATTCTCTCCACGGAACTCTGGAGGGTCTTCAAAACCAAGTATTTCTGCTAACATATTTAAAAGGTCATTCACGCGCATTGACTGCTGTCCGGTTAGTGTAACATTTTGGTTGAGAAACTCTGTCCCTAAAGCCACAGCACTAGCATATGCGGCATCTTCTACATGTATATATTCGCGAACAGAATCAGGATCGCCTTCATAGGATATGTAGCCTTGCTTAAGCGCATCTCGAACTATTCGGTAAAGGCCGTTATCCTCTCCTGCTCGCGGACCATACAAAGAGCCATATCGAAGAATTGTGTAATCTAAGCCATAAATATTCTGATATTCTTCAATATAATGCTCAGCCGCCTGCTTACTGCAACGATAAAACCCACCTTCTCGGCTGTAGACGTAAATAGTACTCGCATATAAATAACGCTTCACTCCAGCCTTTCTACAAGATTCAAGAATATACATATTACCGAGCACATTAAGCTCAATCGTTTTGACTGGCATCGTCAGTGCTAGATTAAGATCTGCCAACCCAGCAAAGTTATACACCACCTCAGCACCTTTTAAGGCATTATCAATAGAATTTGAGTCTAATAAATCAGCAAATATCATTTCTTGATTACTTTTTAGCCAAATAGATTTTTGCTTATCAACTACGGCAACATCATGGCCAAGCTCACTTAGCTTATCAGCAACATGGGACCCCAAAAATCCCGAACCGCCAATGACACATACCCTACTCATTTTTAAAGCCTAGCTCTTGAACTTCATATTCTTCAATTGGTACCAGACACTTCAATTTTTCATCCAGAGAAAAACGTACTGCCTCATCCGTTGCCTCATCTTCCATCTTTTCTCTACAATCTAATGACATTGAACCCATATGTGCTGTCAGAAGACATCGGCTTATATTTGCCAACTCTCCCTTATATGGTTCTGACTCAAAAGCGTCTATGGCAGCTCCACCTAAGTGTCCAGTATTCAAAACATATGCAAGATCACTCTCATTAACAATTCCACCACGAGATGCATTAATTAAGAGGGCATTTGATCGCATTGATAATAACTCTTTAGACCCAATCATATTTCTCGTTCGATGATCAAGTGGAACATGAATACTAATAATATCTGAATCTTGGTAAACAGTTTCTTTTGAAACCCACTCAACATTTGTATTAAAATTGGATTGGACATTTGAATCACGATCGTATGCCAACACTCGATTAACCCCAAAAGCCTGAAGGTGACTAATTACTTTGCCACCAATCCGTCCAGCACCTACAATTCCCACATTACAATTTGAAATCCGCCGTCCAAAATAGCGAGTCCATCTCTCATTATGAAGATCATCATTACTTAGATGAATTGATCTCAATAAGCTAAACATCAAACCAATCGTCAACTCTGCTACTGCTGGTGCGGGAGCATCTGGTGTATAGGTCACCTGTATTCCACGACGCCTAGCTTCTAACAAGTCTAGATTATCTAACCCTATCCCAACTCTCGCGATTAACTTTAGTTTAGTTGCCCGCTCCAGTACCTTAGCACTGATATGTTCCGTACCTGCAATAAGTATATCAAAGCCATCTATCATTTCAGCGAGCTCAGCTTCCTTAAGTCTACGGCCCAAGGGATTGATTACATAATCCAAATCTGCGGAAACAAGCTTTTCCAATGGTGCTTTATTATTCTGGCCAAACGGTACCGTAGTGATTAAAACTCTAAGCATTCATACAACTCCAAATTCTCTAAATGTTAACATTATTTATTGCCCCCGGCACGAACAAACTGCGCCAATTCTCACATCCTACCATCAAACATGACTTCAGCATCTCTTCTAAATACCTCTCCCACAACAAACATCTTTCATTTCAGCAAGTTCAGCCTCCTTAGTATTTCTACCCGACAGATAAATTACATACTCTAGTCCTGCGGATACAAGCTTTTCGAGTGGTTTTTATATTTTTGACCAAATGATACTGTGGGAACCAAAACCCAATACATAGTTTCACCCCAAAATTATTGAAATTGTTGATATTTAGTTTTTCTCATATTTAAAAAACTTGATCCACGTTTGTATTGCATCTTTAGGGACAGATATTGCCATATCATTAAATGCTTCTCTAGCCTGAAGAACCTTACTGGATGACCACCAAAGTTCAGGATCTGACCAAATTTCATCAAGATGCTTACTCAAGCTAACGGGATCGTCATGGACAATCTTAGCACGTCTTAATATATTCAGTATCGGCTTAAAATGGTCATCTAACTCCCAAAATAGTTTTTGATAAAAAAGTATGGTTGGCTGACCTGAGACCATGCCTTCTGCAAATGAAGTATTTGGGTAAGTACAAACAATTACTTTAGCCTGTTCGTAAGCTTTGTATAATTTAAGATCGTTCTGAATACAATTTACGCCTAGCTCATCAACGAAACGAGCCTTTAAATCCCATCCCATATTCGGGTATGGCCTTATTTTAATACTTGTCTTTAAATCATCATCAGAAATATTTTCAATCAAATTTAGTATACTGGAATACATAACCAAACATTGTTCACCATGAGGATTAGCATTTGCACGAGTAACATAACGTGAATTTTCATACCCTATAATGAGGCACCAACGACCAGATCCCTTCTTCAAATTTAGAAGTCTGCCACCTACAATTTTAGCAGCTGGTAATCTTACTTGATTAGACCCATAAGGTTGGCACCACACTAATTTTTTGTCAGATATATCAGATTCAAAATCCATACTATTAAATCGAGGATGAAGCGAACCTCCGTGCTCAACTGTTAGAAGCTTGGCTCCTTGCTCAACCCTCTCTGCGGACCATATTTTAAAAGGTTCACTTGACCAATGATTGTAACAGCTAACTATTGATCTAGGATAACTTTTATTGACAAGCGCAATCCTACGTAGAGCATCATAATCTTCAAATAAATGACTAGGCGCGTCATAAAATATGCGCTTAATGAGAAATGATTCAAAACTATCTTTAGTAAGTAAATTGTCTCGAAGTAATAGAGAAGCCTTTTGTCTAAGGGGCTTCTTGGAAAGAATATATTTAGGTCGTCTATCCTTGGCCAACGCAAAATTGAAGTGTGGAACCTGACCCAAACTGATCTGCAATCTAATCTGTGTCGCAAAAGGAAAAATTTGTCCTGCAAAAAAAGCTACAGAATCGTTAGCGATCTTTCCCAAGACTTTATCCAAAAAATATACAACACGCCATTTCAAAGATTTTGGATCAAATGTAACATTTGGTATTGTGCCTGTATTAGCTACACTACTGGTATTTAAGGGAATAACCTCACAACTAGTGACTAGGTTTTGATTTAAAATATCCAAAAAGAGATGATGATTCCATAAATCGCTACGATATAATTCAATCGATGTACTGTAGTCTCTCGGTACCTTTATGTTTAAGTTTGCATCTAAACTAAAAGTTTTAGTTACCTCATACTCATCTAAAACGACTCTGACCGACTCCCACCGATCAAAAATTACAGCAACATAAGAGACCAACCATGGATCTATAATTATCTGCCAATAACGCTTTGAAAAATTAACGTCGTGAACCTCATTTAAGACGGATGTCATCGCTACAAGGATTTCATCATGTAAGCGTCTTAAATTAGATTCATCTGTTTCTAGTTTTTTACGGTCATTCCAATGGTGGCAGAGCACTTCATGTTTTCTACATTCGTATTTTTCACGTCTCAAGTAGCCCCGGCACCATTCCCCTAAAAACAATATATCTTCATCAACACCCCACGTTTCTTCGAGAGCCGTCGTCACCAGCAGTAACTCTTTTTTATTCATTTTCGCATTCTTTCAAATAATCATAAACAAAGCGCTTACTGATTTTTAAAACTAAGAACAGAAGGAGGGCCCTGATCGATTATATGACCATCCTGTAATTCAAAGATCATATCGCAATGTTCAACGGTGCTAAATCTGTGGGCAACGATTATAACTGTTTTACTTCCCTTCATGGCTCTAATGGCATCCATAACTCCTGCCTCAGTTGTTGTATCTAATGCACTAGTCGCTTCATCCAATACAAGAATTCTGGGGTCATGATAAAGAGCACGCGCAATCCCTAGTCGTTGAAGTTGCCCGCCAGACATGCGGACTCCTCGTTCGCCAACCGGCGAATAAACTCCATCTGGCAAACTCTTCACAAACTCAGTCAATTGCGCTAAATCAATTGCTCTCGTCACAGCTAACTCGTCAATATCTCCTTCAGGAATACCATAGGCTATATTACAACGCAGACTTTCATCACTTAAGTATATGGATTGCGGAACATAACCAATGAAACTTTGCCATTCTTTTAGGTGCTTCTGAATGTTAGTATTATCTACATAAATTGTACCTTGGTCCGGAGGTAATAAACCTAAAATTAAATCAATTATTGTACTTTTTCCTGCACCGCTAGAACCAACAAAGCCAATAGAATCACCACGATTGATGGTCAGGTTTAAATTTCTTAATGTGTAATCATCCGAACCTGGATACTTAAAAGAAATATCATTTAACACGATATCTTGTTGAAAGTTCAACATATCAGATTGCTCCACACTTACTCGACCAGTATCAATAAAGCCGAAAAGCTCAGCATGAATTGTTCGAACTACAGGCAAAACAAATTTAGCCACCTGCATTGCACTTACAATTCGATTTGCGGAAGGTATAATTCTCAAAGCTGCGGCAAAAAATACTGCAAGCATTGGTAAAATTTCATTTAAGTCAAGTCCTTTTGAGACAACAATAATCATAAATACAACTATAATAAACACGCCAATCAACTCAAGAAAAAGTCGTGGATACTGTTGTAGTGTGTGCGCAAGTTGTCCTACTTTAGCTGACTCATTGGTGTGGTACCCAAATTTTGAAACAAATTCATCCTCTCGACCCAAAATCTTGATATCTTTAATTCCACCCAGTCCCTGTTGAACATGCTGTATTCTTAGCCCTTCATGAACATGCCGTTGCTTTCCCCAAATATAAATACGACTTTTCATTAAGTAATAAAAACCGCATGTAATACTTCCAATGATGATAGTTGCTCCCACTGTAATTAATGGGTCTACTGCCATAAGAAAGCATATAACTCCTATTAAAACAGTTATCTCAGCTATTAATATAATTAATTGCAAGACACCATTCTGCGCAAAAAGTGTTACCTCTGATATAGTGTTTCTTATTAATTCAGAAGAGTTTTTCTGAATATGAAAAGAGTAATCTCGTTCAAGGTAACTTTTAAAAAGCCTTATGGAAAGGTTCGCCTGCAGAGAATAAACAAAAATCATTTGTCTTTTTATAATAAATGCTAAAATTGCGGTTTTAAAACAATAAACAATAAAAAAACCTACAACAACACCTATAAGAAAAATGTTCGGGTTAAAATCTGAAAAATTATAATATTTATGCGCATACTCCTGAAATGAAACAACAAATGAGGGGTCTAGAATTGCTGAAAGCAGTGGAAAAACAAGTCCAATACTGAGAATTTCCAACACCATCGCGACAAACATAAGGACAAGCAATAATGCTGACTGGCTGCGCTCTTGAGGTAGTAAAAGATCCCACAAATCTTTTAACATCGATGTTTTTCTCATATCCATTTCTTACAATTCTTTTTGCTGGGCACAATATCCCAATTTATGTTCTTGTGTATCTCAAAATAATCACATGCTGGACATGTTCCAGAAGGCGAGAACTTTATGTTAGGCCTAGTATCAGCTTATAAACATTCAGTGCAATATATCATATGCTTAATGGCGCCATGTTATCTAATTGAATAATATTTTTGTATGGAAGTCTTGCCGTCTTTACGTCTGCAGGAATTGAAGAATAAACTGTTCTTCCAGCATACAAAGCAACAACCATAGCATAAGTTCGACACCCTACGACGACTGTTGAGTGTGCAATTGCTTCTGAAAGAGAGGCAGTCGTGATTGATATGTTCAGATCCTGATGCTTCAATAACCAATCGTCATACTTACCTTTAATATCAGTTGGATGAGGCTTTAAATGAATCTCTATTTTTTTGTCCAATGAAATTAATGCTAGATTATTTATAAATACATCTAAAGCCTCGAACTCTCCTGCAAAAGGCTGATTCCAGAGTTCACGAATAGGCTCAAGTAAGTATAGGATTGTCTCACAGTCGACTGATTTTTGGTCTTCTTTTTGCTTAATCTGTTTCACTTGCTCAATCAGATAGTAATTCGTTTTTTGAACCACATTAATACTAGGAAACTTTTCTTCTGCCAGTTCTCTAGCATACTCATCGAAAACCCATATTTCATCTGGTAAAACCTGCGATCCATTCCGGATAAATCGAGCTCTATAATTTACCCAGTGATCAATGCACGCTATTACTGGTTTCTTTAATTTTTTGCATAATTTTATGCACTCCCATTCGTAGTCACTTTGCCATCCAGTACCACAAATTACGATATCAGATACCCGTATAGCCTCTTCCAGACTTATGTTTTCTAAGTCTTTAAACAGGTTATCAAAAATTTCAATTGCCGGCCCACCTAATGAGAAGAAAATTTTATTTGGGAAATTTACAATGTAATTGGCAATTTGTGCTCCCGCTCCAGCATCAAAGGCGACGACGCAAACGACATCATATTTAGCGATGATAGTCATTATTAAAACACCCTAACCAAATTTAAGTATGAGTGGAGGCGTTCTTTATGCAGTCCCAAAAGTAAACAATTATTATACCTATATAAAGTCATTGTGAGTCAGCCAACACCTCTTTAACTAACAGATCAACCAATTTCACACTGGTAAGATCGACCAACATTTCATCTGGAAATCGGATATCAAACTCCTCTTCTAAGGCCACTAATAAATTCATGTGCGCCAAGGAATCCCACCTCTCAAAATTTACTGCAGATAAGTCATCAGTAATCTCTGCCACATCCACTTTAAAGACTATAGCCATTATCTCCCTTATTCTTGATTTAATCAACTTACTCATCACTTCAACTCCATTATATTAACTAATTGCTTAGGTGACGCCTTGTAATCTGCAATTTCAAGAATATAGTCTTTTTTCACATCTGTATTTTTAAGACATCGAAACCCAAGCGAATCAAAGAAACAATTTACCTGGGCATTCTTTTGCGTCTTGATATATTTAGATTTTAGTGTCCTAAATCCAGCCTCAACTAAACTCACCATCAAATATTCGAAAATAGCGAACTCTAACTTACGCCCAATAACTCTGCAACTCATTAGAAATGTATCAACTATTAAGGTATCTGAATTCACATCACGCTCTAATATAATCAATGCCGTAGTCCCGTAGTCACCATATTTGTCAGCTACAGCGTAAGAACTAATAAAAAAATTATCGTCATTGACCATTTTTTCAATTTCGGATTCGCTATATCTTTTGGTCGTAAGGTTAAACTGATTAGTCTTTTGCGTCAGTTGTGATGCTCTTGAAATTGGTATCGATAAAGCCGTTGAAACTGTTACCTTAAGCCCCAAAGACTGGATATATTCATCTTGATTAGTCCATTTGTTTTTGTCAGCTTTTCTGGAAGCTTCCTCAAAATACATCTTGGCTCTTTCTTGATCTTCTTGTGTCATACTGATCTTGAAAAATTTTCTCTCTATACTATCAAAAATACTCGAATATTCTGATAAATTAGACGGTACCTGAAAACAGTCCACTTCTGGAAGACTGTTACTAATCAATCCCAGTTCAAAGTCTGAATCATCAAGGAAAACAAACGAGTCTAACCCAACGTTAAGTTCCTCTGATAAAGAAACAATATTATGATCTTTTCTCTCCCAGTTTATCCTCTGCGCTACAAAATCTTTGCTTGATAAAAGAAAATCAGGACGACTAGTAAAGACCTCTTCCACATCATTAGCGTTGTTTTTACTACAGATTGCTAGTAATACGCCTTTATTTTTTAAGGTTAAGAGCCTCTTATGAATTTCAAAAAATGACTTACCACGTCTTGTATCAGATGAAATGTCGATCCCACTCGGGCCATCTTCTCCTACCACCCCGCCCCAAAGAGTATTATCACAATCTACAACTAATACTTTCTTGCTAAGCCCATTAATCGAATACAGCGCAGGCATTATAGCCAGTACATATTCTCTAATAAACGTATAAGTATAGGGCAATTTCGAGGATTGCCAGAGCCGCCAATCAAAAGTTACAGTAGCACCTAATCCACAAATCACATTATCGATTTCGACAACTATTAGGTTTGCATGCAGCGCATTATCTAAAACAGCATTCAATCGCCCAGCAATATATCTACTATTATCCACCATGAGCGGATCCCTGCTAGACATGAGTGTTGAAAACCGATTAAATAATACTAGTGGGGTTGTAGCCAAATTCTGCAAAACAAAAGAGATCTCAGACTCAAAACGGGACACCAACTCTTCAAGAGAACTCGCATCTAGGCTATCAACCCGGTAATTAAAGTCTTCTATTAGATTAGCTAACTCCCAAAATACGATTACAATCTTTTTGGATTTGAACCGGATGCTGTCTTGTACAATATTATCATAATCACCTAATTCCACTTCAGCATTAATACCTTTTTCACGCAGTACTAGCTCAATGGGATCTTTTATCTGATTAATTGTAATATTGGAAAGCACACCAATTTCGTATATGGTGCCATGCAAATTAGCGCCTATTTTTGTATTTTCGGAAATTACCTCAGATAGCTTTTGCATATTCACATCATCACACTCCCGCCGTTTACCCTAATTGTCTCTCCACACAAAAAATCAGAACTATCAGATGACAGGAATACGACAGTTTTTGCTATGTCTTGTGGAACAGCTATCCGAGACAGTGGGGTCTTTGCAGCAAAAGATAAACGCACTCTCTCTGGAATATCTGACACTTGTTCAGTCATAGTCATTCCAGGACTGATACTGTTGACTCTTATTCCACTCGCAGCAAATTCAAAAGCAAGGGATTTAACAAACCCATTCAACGCACCTTTTCCAGTAATATATGGAAGCAAGTTTGGGGATGGCGTATCAAGCTCCTGAGAATTAAAAAACACCATCTTTCCATAATTATTCTTTCCCATGATAGGCAACACAGCTTTCGCAAGATTAAAAGCGCCTTTAATCTGATTATCAATATGTGCCTTGAAATCATCCCAATCTAAATTTGCAAACTTGATCGCAGCAATCTTCGTAGTAGCGCAATTCACTACAGCAGTTATAGTCCCAAAATTCCGTACGACTGAGTCAACCATTGCTAATACTGAACATTCATCGATCACATCACATTGTACGATCATTGCTTGAACACCTAGCGCTAATATTTCCTCCTGAACCTCTTGAGCTCGCTGCTCATTTTTACTAAAAGCTACAGCGACATCAAAGCCAGCTCTACCCAGCGCAATACAGCTTTCCGCGCCAATACCACCTGATCCACCAATGACCAAGGCAACATTTCGTGTAGTAATCGGATCAACCTCTTCTGACTTATTAGCCGTCTGCGCGACCACCTTCACTCGAGCCTTACCATCAGTTACTAACTGTTTATGTTGATTATAGATCTGTGTTAAAAGTTCAACAGTTTGCTCCCGTTCATTTTTAGTTAAAACCTCAGCGCAAACATTGATCGTATCCCCGACTCGCACGGGAAGAAGGAAGTCTAAGGACTGAGAAAACCACAGAGCTCCATCTCCAGGAATTTTTGTGCCTATAATCGTAGATATAAACGAGGCCCCCAACATACCATGTGCCACTGGTTTAAAAAATGAAGTTTTGGCCGAGTAATATGCGTCGGTATGAAGCTTATTATCATCGCCAGTCAGACTTACAAAATCAGAGATGTCCTTCTGAGTGACTTGATGCTTTAACTCGGCCTTCATACCAATTTCAATCTCATCGAATTTCATCTTAGCGCCTCCTCAAAAATGCGGGCGAAATAATAAACATCCCTATACGTTCCATTTTTATATATCTCTTGTACATGCACACCTTCATCATGAAATCCCAGCATTCGTCGATAGAAGATTGATACCTCCTTAGCCAAAGAACCACCATATATCCTTCTGACACCTAAGGTATTAACCGCATGCTTAAAAATAAGTTTATTCGCCTCCAGCCAGTATTTAGTAGATTTATATTTTTTTTCACCTATAAATCCAGCAATTTCACACCTTCGATTTTGATAGTCAATTGAGTTGAGTGAGATCATACCAATAAGCACATTATCTTGTTTTTGCATTATACCGAGCTGCAATTTAGATATTGAGTTTGCTATATTTTCTTTGAAAAATTTCAATTGTTTTTGAGGCGTGCTGGGAAAATAGCACTGCTGCATATTTTTGGTTGTTTCAGCGTCATTTAGCCAGCTATACCAATCACTTTTTTCAGCAATTTCCTCAGTAAGAACTACTAAATTTACTTCCTGACCTGAAATAAATACATCATACTTAATTTGTATTTCATTGCTCAAACCCTGTCCCCCATATTAACTAATTAAAGTAACAACATTAATAACTTAAAACATCCCCAAATGCTCATGTCTCTTCAAAATTACTAGATGCTATATTTCTTTAGGGCGCTAAGATTACTCCAAACTTTTTTAAATGCCATAACAATCAAGTCGATATCTAAGACATCGAGATCATACACACACATTCCAAACCCTAGATAAGTCGAGTCATTTAGCTCCTCAGCTACAGGACAGATTCCCTTTTCATAACTGACATCACGTTGGCACACTTCTGATGTCCAAGGAAACCCTTTTGAACCATAAGCAATTTTCTTCTGATAAATAGGCAGTAGGTGGATATTCTGATAGCGCTTAGTCACAGTCACCCCCTCTGCTAGCAATGCCGCATGAATCGACTCACGCTCTACGCCAAGCTCATCCAAATTGAGAACCATTCCATAAACATAATATGCATGAGTCATATCTGGACTAACAACAGGCGTACGTAAACCTTTCAAGCCCTTTAATCCCTCGGTTAATCGCTCTGCCAATATCTGTCTTGACTTAACCAGATCGTCTAACTTATTTAACTGCTCAATCCCTATAGCGCATTCGATTTCACCTAATCTAAAATTGTGACCGAGCATATTGGCCAAGTCAGTTACACCCTTGTCACCGACAACGACTTCAGCATGATTTCGGATTAGCTGCAGTTTCTCTGCGATATTATCGTCATTCGTCACTAAAATTCCACCTTCTCCGGTATGAATTACTTTATGGTAATTCAAGCTATAACCACCCACATCGGCTAGCGTACCAGCGTATTTCCCTTTGTAAAATGCCCCTGGTGCTTGAGCAGCATCGGAGATTACCTTTAAATTATATTTGGCGGCGATGGCCATCAGAGCGTCCATGTCAGCTGATTGGCCAAAAATATCAACGGCCATAATTGCTTTCGTATACGGTGTGATGTTGGCTTCGACCGATTTCGGACATAGATTAAACGTTTCGGGATCTATATCTGCAAATACTGGAATAGCGTTCCAATGTAAAATAGCCGTCGCACTTGCACACATAGTCCATGGGGTGACAATAACCTCATCTCCAGGTTCGATACCAATTGCACCAACGGCAGCAACAAGACCAGATGTCCATGAGTTGACTGTTACCGCATGCTTGACACCAAAATACTCTGCAGCCTGTCGCTCGAACTCTCTTACTTTAGGGCCTCCATAAAAATCTTTGTGCCACTCTCCTAAATATTGCGATAGCACACCACTTTTCATTACCTCTGTTACCGCGTCTAACTCTTCTGCGCCAATGGGGTTATAATTTTTGAACGGAGCAGATATGGTTTTTTCACCACCAAACAATGCAAGCTTTTCCATTTATATTCCTGAAAGTTGTTTACGTTGATCTAATAATTTTTGTAGCCAATTAATTGTTTTGACTGCATCACCACCGACACATAGAGAACTTTGCTTACCAATAAGTTCTTGATTAAGTTGCTCAACAACATGATATTGATAGCGGTTCATATCATGATCAATAGTTTCAACCAATGATTCGAGCTGATAGTGACTAATTAAAGTTTCATGCATTCCAATACCTTGCCAATTTATAACGCCACCTTTCTCGTAGCGCAATCGACCATTTTTAGCTACCAGCTCTAGCGTGTAATGTGAAAAATTCTCTTCGCTGGCCGAGCAAAAGATTGCTGATCCATGAACAAAATCCACATGAAAATCAGGCTCAGCATCTTCCTCCCCTATATGGGGCCCCGCGTCAATAAGTTTTATTGATTGCAAAGGACCAAACCAAAACGTCATTAGATCAAGAAAGTGTGATCCATTATGAAGCACTCCTTTTGAATACCAAACGACCGCCTTGAATGGTAAACAGATATCTTTTGCTATCAGTCTATTTCTTACTTCTAAAACACCTGGGTCCGCTCTGCGAATATAGTTAACAAATAGTTTTACTCCGTTAACGCGACACAAGTTATTAATTGCCTCAGCATCCTCATTACAATAGGCTAGAGGCTTTTCACAAAGAATAGCCTGAGGATTATAAAACCTAAATATTTCGTCAATTACTGTAAAGTGAAGATTAGTAGGACAAGCAACTACAACAACATCTGGCAAGCAATGATCGAATAATTCAGCCAAAGTTGGGTAGGCTAGCTCATTATAGTTTTTATAGAACATTTTCCTAAGTGTCTCGTCAGGCTCAACAGCACCTACCAACTTAAAACTGTTGTGCTCAGAGAACGCGCGAGCATGGCTCAATACAGAGTTAGGTAACTTTATATCATAAAGCATACCAATACCTCCAAGTCCAATAAGCGCAACCGATTTAACCATTAATATTTACTCAGATTTTATATTTAGCCAGTTAACGGCGGTGTTCTTAACCACATCGGAACGCAATCGCCTCCCTATAATCTCATTCAAATATTTAGGTGCTAAACCATAGCCTGGCCGAACACTTCTTACAGCATCTGCAGTAATTATATCGCCTTCCTTTAAGTCTTTGACAAAGTATAAGGACCGCCGGAATTTAACATTAGACACTTCACAAGATTTACGACCATAATCAACTTGACCCAAAGCATCCCAAGCTGTGCGGATTTCATAGCAAAGTGCTTTTAGATCACTTGGTTCCAATGAAAAACTATCATCAGGGCCACCGCCATTGCGGTCGAGAGTAAAATGCTTCTCAATAATAGAAGCTCCCATTGCTATACTTGAGACAGCTGTTGTGTTGTCTAGAGTATGATCAGACAAGCCGGTGATTAAGCCAAAACGCTCCTTCATATCAGTTATGGTGCGAAGGTTATAGTCTCCCGGGGAAGCGGGGTAAGCGCTAACGCAATGCAAAATCGCCAACTCACTGCAGCCTCCAGAGCGTGCAGCATCAATCGCCTCCTGAATTTCTTCGGCATCGGCCATGCCGGTCGAAATAATCATCGGCTTACCTGTGTTTGCAACATACTTAATCAACTCAAGATCGACCGCCTCAAAGGAGGCAATTTTATAAGCAGGCGCATTGAGGTCTTCTAACAAGTCTACGGCAGTGTTATCGAAAGGTGTACTGAAAATTGTAATATCTAGTTTACGAGCATGCTCAAATAATGGCGCATGCCAAGACCAAGGTGTATGCGCCCACTCGTAAAGCCTGTAAAGATCCCAGCCATCCCAGAGGCCACCGTGTATCTGAAAATCTTCACTATCACAATCGATCGTCATCGTATCAGGAGTGTATGTCTGAATTTTTAATGCATCAGCGCCGTTTTTCTTTGCTTCCTCCATTATGCGGAACGCAGTTTTAATGTCACCATTATGATTAGCAGACATTTCTGCTATTACATATGGAGGAGCACCGTTACCAATTTCTCTATCTTTAATTTTCATTTTATAACTCACTTAATTCAGTTTTCTTCCAAGAACAAATGCCTCAGCGGCTTCAAAACCAACAGAAGCACCGCGCCATGTTGCTAGGGCTTCTACCGCTTTCATTGACCGTGGATGCGGAAAGTCACGCATCTCGTCATTATAGGCATCCAGCGCCTTTAATTTGATACTCAATGTTTGAGAAATATCAAAGAACCAATTTGGATTAAATATCTCCCCAGAACCTGGCGGGCGCCACTCCGTAGACGATGGAATCTCAAAGAAAAATAATTCACGTACACAAAAACCGGGCTGAGGACGACAAGCAGCAATGACAGCGTTATGAACTACATGGTGATCTATATTTACATCTCCCGAGTGATGAGCAAATACTACATCAGGGCGATATTTTTTTATAAATCCCTCTACAGCTTTAACTACATCAAGAAGTGCGAAACTATCCATTCTATTATCTGGAAAGGTTAGCTGTGTTATTGATGCACATCCTAAAATCTCTGCCGCTCGTGCAGCGGCTGCATTACGTACCACCAATCGCTTATCAAAGACTTCTTTAGAAACATCTGAGCGGGACGTCTCACCATCAGCCATTAGCAACACATGAACCAAGCAGCCTTGACTAGCCAATCGAGCTATCGTTCCACCGCAACCAAGTATCTCATCATCCGGGTGGGCTGCAATTACAACTATGGTTTTACTCATGTTATTTCTTCTTTATCCGTACTTTAGCTTCTAAGAAATCGTCAACTAAAGACGCTTGAGTTAAGTCAAATTGAAAATGGGAGGTTTCAACAAATGCTGCTGGGTAACCTTCCGCATCTAGCATACGAATATAATCATAAACCTGATTGATATTTTCCAATGCCTCAATATTCCCATCCTCCTGAGTGCGTCGAGCAAACTTAACAATCTCTCCACATTGCGGACTCGGGATCAAACGGTTGACAACTATATCCTCTATCATAGCTTCCATAAGCATCGAAGCACGCCGAAGAATTGTTTCCGCCGTTCCTTCCAGACTCAGACGCACTTTGCAATATACAGGTCCTGCATCCAACTCTGCTTCACATTTGATTGCAGAAAGCATTGTTTCTTTATGTCCTCGGACGATAAGGTTTTGTAAAGGACTACCGCCTCGCCCATACGGGACATCCGTCATATGAAAAATAACGCACCGATAATTATCATAAATATGTTGGGGAATAATCCATGACCAGTGAGGAAAAAAGATCCACTCTGGATCTATTTCAGTCAGGTGGTCTGACACTAATTCTGAACGATCTAATATCCTGATGCATTTAATGTGGGATAGTTTTTGCAATAGGTTTTGAAAGAGTGTGTCATTACGACTATGAGGCGATGCTATCACAATAACCTTCTGATTCATTTCAAGCCTCGTCTGGAAATATTTTGAGTACAAATCGCTTTTGATTTATTTCAAAAAAAGCCGGGTATCTCTCGTTGTCAACCACGCGCAGAAGGTTGAATTGATCTCTGAGACTCTCATCGGGGTTTAATTCACTATCTTTCTTATCCCGGCGCGGATAATATGTAGCGCTGCCATTTTGTGGCTCTGCATAAGACAAAATATTTGGGAAATCTCGAACAAACTGCTGACATAAAGACAACGTTTTCTCTGCTTGAATACCGCGCAATTCTTCAATTAGCTCCGTGCCCTCAAATGCCATGATATCGGTCAAATAAATATCACCACTATCTACTCCCGGAACAGCCTCAAAAAGGGTAATTGGAATTTCATTTTTCCCTTCTAAAATCTGCCAGGTTAAGGGTGACCATCCCTTACCCATAGGTAATGCGCTTTCATGAACGACGAGGTTATGGCTATTTCTAGATAAAATATCAGCAGAAGCTATCTGGCTAGATCCCAAAAAAAACAAACAATCTCCCAGATCAACATCACCTACGTTATGAACCCACTTTACATCGTGGCAACTATCCTGCCATTTAGAAACCAACTCAGGAATATAGGCATTAATCCAACTAGATTTATCTGACACGACAGATAACTTTAAATACTTAATAATTCCTCCAATACCAAAGCTGTACCTTGGCCATCCACTAAATTTAGAGAATTTTTTTCCAGAAAAATACGTCTCTGCTTGTTTTCTATTAGCTCATTTAGCGCATCTGCTGCAATTTGCACTGAAACATTTTCAGCTTTACCCAAGTTTACACATACTCCAATCTCATTAGCAGCTTCAGCTATAGCAACTTGATTTTCAGCAATAGACCAAACAAGGGACGGCACTCCAACACAACAGCGTTCCCAAGTAGCACTTCCACTTGCTCCTATGGCTAAGTCAGCATTACCCATTAGCTCAGCGATATTTGAAACTTGGAATCTAACTGTAACCTCCGGTCTTTCTTCACAAATCTTCTCAATTTCTTTCAAATGGGGGTTGGTTGACCCGATAATTACATCAATCTTAATCTTTTTTATGCCAAGAAGCTGCAGTGCAATCAATATCTTTTTTGTTTCATTTGTTGGATCACTTCCTCCAAAAAAAATAAATACTCTCTCAACATAACTACCACGCATTTTAATTCGTGAACGCATATCTTTGAACTCTGGTCTGAGCAACGCATATCTTGGACCAGTTAAGTATTTACAATGTGGCGGTGTCAGTTTGTTATAACGAATAGCCATATCATTGTAGTAGTTCTGATCTAATAACAGATCACAATCATGTGAACGATCAGCTAGATCGTCGATAACCATCAGTTTTTTACAACAAAACTTCAAGGATGATTCCCAACTCGCATCGAGTGAATAATGGTCAACTACTAACCAATCCAACACCACATCACCAATAGCATCTCTTGTTTGCTCAGCGTCTGTTTGCCAGTCGCAACCTAACCATGAGGCGTGACGGATTATATGTTCATCAGATATATTTTGTTTTGCTATGCGATCCTCCTGAGGAATTCGAGTAGCTAGCACCCTTACATCAAAACTATGACCACGGATTAAGTCGAATAAACTACCCGAATGGTCTCGACAGATAAAATAGCAGCTAGCCCCGTTCTTACGTAATGCTTGCGCAAGTGTAAGACATCGCATTATATGCCCTGTACCGATCTGTACCGATGCGTCAGCGCGAAAACAAATATTCAAATTAGCACTTACCTTACTTCAGTTTGCATTGCATTAAACATCCACTCTGCACGTAACCAATCTTCTATGGTATCAATATCTTGAACGCGATGTCGTGGCAAAATAACTGGAGAAGAATCTAAGCTAAAAATCGGTTTTCCGCTTAACCATGCATCAGCTTTGCCCCAATAGAATTGTCCTGCATCATGATATGCCTCTTCGAGGTCCTGTGAGCGAGTCTCAAAGCACTCTGGCTGAAACATTTTAACTCGCCCCTCTTTAGTGAGCGAGATAGCTCGCTGGATTGGAAAGGCAAAGCTAGTGACAGAAAATGCGAAATCAGAATTCTCAGCGCTTATTATATCTAGCCCACGCTTAAGGTCTATCGGGGACACGAATGGTGCAGTTGCATATATACAACAAGCCAACCTAGGCTTTAGACCCTGCTGTTGATACCATTCAATAGCGTGAGCGATGACAGCTGATGTGTTCGTGTAATCATCTGACAATTCTGACGGGCGCTCAAAGGGCACATCGGCGCCACATGCCAATGCTATTTCCGCAATTTCCGAATCATCAGTTGATACAATAATTTGATCGAAAAGTTCAGATTTCGTTGCAGCATCAATCGACCATTCAATCATCGGTCTACCACCAAACAATTTGATGTTTTTACGAGGAATGCGCTTACTTCCTCCTCTAGCAGGTATTACACATATATTCATTACAGTACTTCTCTTATTTTTTCTATAACAAAATGCTGATCTTCTAGACTAAGATTTGGATGTAAAGGAATTGATAGCGCTCTATCGTAATACCGCATTGATTCAGGAAAGTCGGCATCACTAAAACCTAAATTCTTGTAATAAGAATGCAGGAAGACCGGGATGTAATGAACATTCACTCCTACTCCATTAGCTCGAAGATGATCGAACAATTGTCGCCTATTTACCTTACTCTCAGGGAGAAGCTTAATAATATATAAGTGGTAAGAAGAATAGTTATCTGAATAATTTGATGGAAGATCCAGAGGCAACGACGATAACTTTTCTCCATAAACTGCGGCTAATGCATTACGTTTTTCAATAAACTGATTTATTCTTAGCATCTGAGACAATCCCAGCGCTGCCTGTATATCTGTCATTCTGTAGTTAAAACCTAACTCAATCTGCTGGTAGTACCACCCACCATCAGATAGCCCTACCATTTCTTCTTCATCCCGAGTCACACCATGACTGCGCAGTAGTTTAAGCTTATTATCAAGATCACCACTATCTGTAACCGCAGCGCCGCCCTCTCCTGTGGTAATGATTTTAACAGGATGGAAACTAAAAACCGTAATATCGCTATATTCGCAGCACCCAACCATACTTTCGGAATAACGAGCGCCTACAGCATGAGACGCGTCTTCAATAATTTTAAATCCATATTTCCTTGAAAGTTCGAATATAGCCTTCATGTCACAACTGAGACCACCCATATGAACAGGGATAACTACCGAAGGGAGAGCGCCTGCCTTTCGTGCATTTTCAAGTTTAAGCTCAAGAGCGCTAATACTCATATTATTTGTTAAAAAATCAATATCAACAAAATCTATTGTTGCGCCACAGTAGAGAGCACAGTTAGCGCTTGCGACAAATGTAATGGGTGAAGTCCAAACAATATCCTGTGAGCCAACCCCAAGTGCTAAGCAAGCAATATGCAAAGCACTGGTTGCACTATTTACCGCAGTAACATGACGAACACCACAATAATTAGCGAGAGCTCTTTCAAAATTCTCCACAGCAGGTCCTTGTGTCAAAAAGTCAGACTGAAGAACATCTACTACCGCGTCTATATCTCCTTGAGATATATCTTGCCGCCCATAAGGGATAAAGCTCATATCTTATCCAACTTATCTTGATTCTCACTCAACCAAGCCTGCAAACTAGAATGGCTCATCCATTGATCATTGCTGGCGCTGTCATAAGTAAAGTTTGCAGTAACTTTTACACCACCTTTAATACGGCCTTCGTCATCAGCCCAATTATTTATCACTGGCAGAATCTTATAGTAACCATCATATTCATAAGTTGAAGAAGAATCCTCTATACCAATCATTTGCTCATGCATCTTCTCCCCAGGCCTAATACCAACCTCCTTCAGACGAGCATCAGGAGCGATAGCCTTAGCAAGCTCTACAATATTCATAGAAGGAATTTTTTTGACATATATTTCGCCGCCAACCATATCCTCAAAAGCATGCCAAACAAGCTCGACGGCCTGATCTAAAGATATCATAAAGCGGGTCATTTTTAAATCTGTAATCGGTAACTCGCCAGTAGATTTCAGACCATAGAAAAACGGGATGACAGACCCCCTAGAGCCCATTACATTGCCATATCTAACCACCGAAAATCTTGCTTTGTGCTCCCCTGAATAGGCATTACCTGCTACAAATAACTTATCTGAAGCCAGTTTTGTAGCGCCATATAAATTAACTGGACTACTCGCCTTGTCAGTAGACAGCGCAACACAACCTTTAACACCTTTATCTATGCAGGCATCAATAACATTCATCGCACCGATGATATTAGTTTTTACACATTCAAAAGGATTATATTCTGCAGTTGGAACAATTTTAGTAGCAGCAGCATGCACAACATAATCCACACCATGCAATGCTCGATACAGCCTTTCTCTATCTCTGACATCTCCGATAAAAAATCTGACTCGATCATCTCCTTTGAATAACTTTTCCATTTCCCACTGCTTCATCTCATCCCTGGAAAAAACAATTATTTTCTTAGGGTTATACTTTTTTAATGTCATGGCAATAAAGGCGTGACCAAATGAACCAGTACCGCCGGTTACTAGGATTGTTTTATTTTTCATCATTTTTTATTTCGCTCATAAATTAATAAATTTTTAATAAAAGATATTCTAAATCACCAAGTTGGTTTGATTTTTTAAAACTTTACAGATTTCCATTCAACTTTAAGATTATAATCCAATCACTCTAAAGCGACCATCTATTTTCAAACACGTTACCGAAACATCGGTGTCTATAATTGCACAAGACTTTAGCCAAATGAAACTCACAAAGCCTATATCTAAGATATTCTTTGTAGTCTAGTTTTCTCCAAAGATATCGCGGGTAAACAATTTGTGCTTAACGTGAACCAAATCATCTGAAATTCTGTTTGCTACAATAAGATCAGTCTTTGAGAGAAATTCATTTACATCATGCAATACTTTTGACCCAAAAAACTCAAGGTCATCACAATTAGGCTCATACACAAGGACGTTAATCCCCTTTGCTTTGATTCTTTTCATTACGCCTTGAATCGCTGAGTATCTAAAATTATCACTACCCTTTTTCATCACAAGCCCATAAAAACCAACAGTCTCAGGATTTTGCTTGAGAATCTCATTTGCGATAAAATCTTTACGAGCTGTATTTGAGGTCACTATTGCTTGGATCAATGTTTGAGGGACCTGACCATAATTCGCCAAAAGCTGCTTAGTATCTTTGGGCAAGCAGTAACCGCCGTAACCAAAGGATGGATTATTATAACCATCGCCTATTCGCTCATCCAAACAGACAGCACTAATTATACTTTTAATATCTAGATCATGGGCTAGAGCATATGAATCCATTTCATTAAAGAAAGATACCCTCATAGCAAGATAGGTGTTGGCAAACAACTTGACCGCTTCAGCATCTGTCGATCCGAGCTGGAGTGTCTCGATATTCACTTTTTCAGCACCCTGCTTAAGCAGATTTGTAAATTCTGCGCCTGCCTTACACTGGCTACCCACTATGATTCGAGACGGATAGAGGTTATCTTTAAGGGCCTGCCCTTCTCTTAAAAACTCAGGAGAGAAAACAACTCGATCAGTTTTGAATTTTTCCTGAAGTGACTTTGTGTGGCCAACTGGAACAGTTGATTTAATGACCACTAAAGCTTGCTTATTAATACTAAGCGCATCCTCAACCACAGCGTCAACGGAACTGGTATCAAAACGATTTGTGCTAGTATTGTAGTTTGTGGGTGTTGCCACAATAATATATTTAGCGCCTTCATATGCCTCTTGCTTATCCAATGTGGCATTCAAAGCGAGTGACTTTTCGGCCAAGAACAACTCGATGTCATCATCTGCGACCGTGGATTGTTTGCTGTTAATCTTACCGACTCTTGTTGCATCAATATCCAGGACGATAACATCATTATGCTGAGCAAGCAGTACCGAGAGCGACATTCCTACGTAGCCAGATCCAACAACCGTTATTTTTGTTTTTTCGTTTATTATCATAGGTTCTTATTGTTAAAATTATTATTAAATGCTTTATCTTTTGTAAATTTCATAAATTCTTACCTTCAAACCTATCAACCTATAGTAACGGTTATCTATGCCTAGAAATTATCACCAATTAAATTTGGCTATAAAAGAACGAATTTTTTAATTTTGAATTCCGGATGCTCATTACCAAATTTGCATACAAGAAGCCTAATATATTTCCACAAACAAATTTATCTGCATTCGTCAATACAGCATTTAAACCTTTTTTGGTTAAAATTTCTGTCATCGGTCTTTTAATTCTATTTCACCGCCAACGCCAGGATTAATACTTTCTAATGATACTAATATTTGCGGTGGTACAATATAACTCCCAAATAAAGTTAAATTGGATGATGCATTGTGAGATTTTGGCTTTTCAATTAAACTCTCTATAATTTTGATTTAAAGTCATTGATATTTTTTCATCAATTCGTAAATTGGTATAGCTTTAGTAACTAACAAAATACTGATCCCCAGACCGGCTTCTGGTATTAATGCTTTATAAACTCGCTTTGTTGAGTTTATTTTTTCACTACTAAAATTCATAGCAAACTAAAAACTATTAAATATCTTATTTTTTATTATTAAAATCATTACCATCGAATTCCTCTAGAGAATTAATTTCTTCCCTTAGCGCTTCAAACTCTCGCTTTTTACGCGCAAGAAATTTACTTGTAACCAAAGATTTCTCACGAATACCTTTTGGGGTTAGCAAATAAGAATATTTTATCTTTTGTGAGCTATCTTTAAAATTTGAAAGCTTTACATAACCCATTTCAATTAGTGATGTTAACAGATAATAGGCAGATCCATTAGAAATTCCAACTTTTTGGGCAATTTCACGATTGGTCATTTGAGGGTTTTCATTTATTATTTGAAACAGTCTAAACTTTGCATCTTCCTGATGCTCTTTACGGCGACTAGCCACGAATAGCTACCGCACAAAGCTTTGTGGTAAAGATTTGTGATTTTGATATAATAATTAACTTATTTTTTGTCATACGATTCAAAAATGAGCATGTATGTTTCAATAACTTATGTCAATGATATATTTATATCATAATGGTACTATTTATTACACAAGAAAAGGTATATAATATATTTAATACATGTTTTCTTTTACAATCTTGACAAAATATTCTCAAAATAACACTATGTTCTTATATTTTTTCTACAATGAAATATTATATATTAATGTTTATGCTCAAATATGAGCAATGATTAAAAGTTGGCGTATTAACATGTTTAATGAATGGTTTGTTTTACAATTTAAACCAAATTCACATAATCAAGCAGAAAAAAATTTGAACCGACAGGGGTTTGAAACATTTTTACCTTTACAAGATATCACTTTACGAAAAGCATCTCGATTTATGGCAAGTAATAAACCTCTATTTCCAGGCTATATGTTCATATCATTTGATAAAACAGAACACGAATGGCATAAAATAAATAATACTCGTGGTGTATCACGCCTAATTACTTTTAATTCTATTCTTAAATCAATTCCTAAAGCATTTGTTGAGAATTTAATGAGGCGATACGATTTATCAGGTAATTTACTGCCTGTGGAAAAATTAAAAAAAGGCGATCAAGTAAAGATTTTAAAGGGCCCGCTTGCAAACTTTATCGCTACTGTTGAAAAATATGAGGATGATCAACGAATATGGATTTTAATGGATTTAATGGGTAGGAAGTCAAAAATACAAACAACTTTAAATGCTCTTCAAACATCAGATTGAAATATTTTACTAAAATCTGATGTTTCAACTCCATAACCACTGGGGTTGAATTTATGCCAGCGCCAAGTATCCTCACAAATGCTTTTTATGTTTCTTTCTGGTTTCCAACTCATTTTTTCAAGTGATTTTGATGAATTTGCCCAGAAAGCAGCAAGATCTCCATCACGGCGAGGTAAATATTTAATTTTAATTTTAATACCAGAAGCATCTTCAAAACTTTTTAACAACTCAAGAACAGTAGTGCTTTCACCTCTCCCAATATTTATAATCTCAAATCTATTCAGTTTATTCTGATTTAAAGCCCTCATGTGTGCGAGCGCCAAATCAACAACATGGATATAATCTCTAGCACCTGTGCCATCTACAGTCTCATAATCATTACCAAAAATATTTAAATATTCACGGCGCCCATCAGCCACCTGTGCAATATAAGGCATTAAATTATTTGGAATTCCGACTGGTTCTTCTCCAATTTGACCAGATTCGTGAGCTCCAACAGGGTTGAAATATCTGAGTATAGTTCCCTTTCTTTTTGTTTCTACCTCAGTCCAATCGTGAATTATATTTTCAATCATCAACTTAGTGCGCCCGTATGGGTTCACTGGATTAGTTGGGTGCTCCTCATCATATGGTAAATATTGAGGATAACCATAAACAGTTGCAGATGAAGAAAAAACAATATTATTACACCTAGCTTTAGACATGGCCCTAAGCAAAGAAATAGAACCACCAACATTTACATCATAATACCTTACTGGATCTACTACACTCTCACCAACTGCTTTCAAACCCGCAAAATGCATAACTGATTCTGGTTTGAAATTATTAAAAATTTTATCTAAAGCATTTGAATCACGGATATCTGCATTCATAAATTGCAACTCACAATTAGTAATACCTCGAACTCGCTCAAGTGCAGCCTCATGCCCATTACAAAGATTATCAATAACAAAAACTTCATGACCAGCGTTTAAGAGCTCAACGCATGTATGACTACCAATATATCCAGCACCACCTGTTACAAGAACTCTCATATTAATTTTCCAATCTTTTTGAGTATTCATGTGCAGTCGCGCTCATGAACCCGTCAACAGACCCGCAGTCAAATCTTTCACCATTTAGCTCAATAGCTTCTAATAAGCCATCCTGAGCATGAAAATTCAACGCATCAGCTAACTGTATTTCTCCACCAGAACCTGCCGGCAAAGTCCTAAGTGTATCAAATATGTCAGGCGTCAAAATATACCTGCCAATTGAAGCCAGATTAGAAGGCGCCTCATCCTGTCTTGGCTTTTCGACCATTCCTATGACTCCATGACCATTAGCTGAAGGAATGATGACACCGTACTGTGAAATATAAGCTTCATCCACTGGCATGACTGATAATTGCGAATTGCCAGTTTTTTCAAATGCACCTATAAGATCAGCGGTAACTCCTGGAGCGTAATCCGTTAAAAAATCATCTGCTAATAAAACTGCAAAAGGTTCACCTGCAACTGCGCGTTCAGCACAAAGAACTGCATGACCCAAGCCCAATTGTTCAGGCTGGCGAACAAAGATACATTCCACATGCGGTGGAATAATATTGCGCACCATTTCCGCCTGTACATCTTTTCCTTTTGAGCGCAAGGCCAATTCAAGCTCTTTATTTACATCAAAGTGATCTTCAATCGCACGCTTATTTCGTCCTGTAACAAATATAAGCGTATCAATTCCAGCCACAATCGCTTCTTCAACTGCATATTGAATCAAAGGTTTGTCGACAATTGGAAGTAATTCCTTTGGCATTGCTTTGGTAGCAGGTAAAAATCGTGTGCCAAACCCAGCAACTGGAAACACAGCTTTTTTAACTTTTCTGTTCATTGATTGCTTTCCAAATTTTTAACTATAAATAATCCTTAGAAAGAATAAATACCAGAAGAATTGCCGCATTGCCTCTTTTATTAAAAACTACCAATATAAACAAAAAATAAGAGAATATATCATGAGCCCAAACACGCCACACATAGCAAGATCAAAACCCGCTAACTTCAATTGGGAAGACCCTTTCTTACTAGAAGATCAGCTCACTGAAGAAGAACGTATGATACGTGATACCGCAAAAGCTTATTGTTATGATAAGCTAATGCCACGCATAATTGAAGCTAACCGCAATGAAGTCTTTCACAGAGAAATCATGAATGAAATGGGTGAATTAGGCTTACTCGGTTCAACAATACCTGAAGAATTTGGTGGAGTTGGGGCTAATTATACATCCTATGGCTTAGTAGCTAGAGAAGTAGAGCGTATTGATAGTGGATATCGCTCTGCAATGTCAGTTCAGTCATCATTAGTAATGCATCCAATTTTTGCATACGGAGATGATAACCAACGAAATAAATATCTACCTAAATTAGCATCTGGCGAATTAGTTGGTTGCTTTGGCTTAACAGAACCAGATCATGGCTCTGACCCAGGCGGCATGTTAACTCGAGCAAAACAAGTAGATGGTGGGTATTTGATTTCAGGTGCAAAAAACTGGATTACAAACTCACCAATTGCTGCCATATTCATAATTTGGGCAAAATCAGATGCACACGATAATAAAATTAAAGGATTCATTCTAGAACGTGGCATGAAAGGGCTAGAATCTCCCAAAATTGAAGGTAAGTTTTCTCTACGCGCATCA
>Ga0206127_1001461_pt1 | contig 25809 bp, 18 predicted proteins | sample Helgoland_Spring_6_FD_148646 | JGI IMG/M metagenome (GOLD analysis project Ga0206127, IMG submission 148646) | Pelagic subsurface seawater microbial communities from Kabeltonne, Helgoland, North Sea - Helgoland_Spring_Bloom_20160419_1 | ecosystem: Environmental > Aquatic > Marine > Epipelagic ...
GCCGGTTGTAAAGATGTTGATGAAATTGAAATTCTCCATACCCACATCGAGCTGCACATCGGTATAACCAAAGCGCAGCATACGTTTTCCTCGATGTTCGCTACGAATCAGCGGCGTGAAACCAAGAGCGCCCTGCAATGTGCCGCCCTTATAGGCTTGTGCGTCTCCGTTGAGGTAAGCGGGCCCAAGGTTGAGATCAGCGTTAGCGATATCCAGCCAGAATTTGCCACGGCGTGTTTCCATGTACATGTCACCGGTTGCTGAGCCACTGGCTGTTCCTTGAATATTGAACACCCAAAAGCGGTGATTGCCTTGGGCCTGCAGCCCGTTGAGATGGATTTTCCACGGCCGTTTACTCTTGAGGGGCTGCGTTTCTACGGGGACGACTTCTCTACCGGTAATCGGCGGAAAATGTGCGAGTAATTTACTGTAGTCGCGCTCGGGTTTCAGTCGCGGGCGCTGTCGGTAGTCGATGTCGGTTGCTTCAATGTCAGAGATATAAACGTCTTTCAACACCAAGGGCAGTAGTGCAATCGAGCCTGAACCTGATGTTGCAAGAACCTCCCATTGTTGAGTCCGGCTTTGGCCATTGGCGGTGATTCCCTCAGCATGTACGCGCAATGGATAAAAGCTCCAGGCGCGCTCCCAAGAGACTTGAAACTTCTCGGGTTTAATTTTGTTCACTAAATCTTGGGTGATTGATAGGCGCAGGGCGCCGTTAATAATGAGTAAGTAGGCGAGCTGCGCTATGACAAGAATAGTGAGTATGCGCTTGGCAGCTGTTTTCATATTACTCAACATTTAAACCTCATTTTTGAAAGCATTAGTGGAGTTGGGGACTAAAAATTTACCGACCTTTCTGTCGGTGGGTAGTAAACCTTACTTATCAGCTGTTGCCCATCGCTCAAGGGTTAGTTGGGATCCATTCGGGCTGCTGGTGATCTCATTATACAGCTGGCTCATCTGAGTTTTAAATATATAAAATGTTGTTTTATATGAAGTTTTTTGACTATCTCCGTATTGTTAACTAGGTAAGCTGGCTTTTGGAACCTGTGTTCAAAAGGCGACAATCGATATGAATTCTTGGATCGCAGCACCATTGGAGTTTGCGAGGCCAGAGTAGTGGGTCGTAAGTGAGGTGCAAGACCAACCCAGGGTTGGGAGGCTGCGTGCGCTTGAGTTGCTCCTTTTCGTTCTGTACCGTGAATGCATGCGGATCATTACATTTTTTCTGTTACTTCCGACGCTTTCGTTAGCTAGCGATGACGCTCAAAGGCGGTTTGAGCAGCTCACTGCCGTTGTTCAATCTATCAGGGGTGACGGCCCGAGAGTGTTCTATGAGTCTGAGCCAAATGATGAAAACTTTATTGCGACACCAGTATTGGTTCCCGCAAAAGTTTTGGCACAGCTTGAATCAGCAGATGACGTTGACTGGTTTGAAATACGCACAGCAAACCAAAATCAAATGATTGATATCGTATTCTCGACTATGTCACCGACAAACCCTAACGCAACTTGGCAGGTAGAGTGGTTTGGCCCAATCTGTGGGTCATCTGACGGCGATGTCACACTATCGAGACGTAATATAAGCGCCGATTCTTCGCCCTTTGCCTACTCCATTCCAACCTGCAAGGCGGCAGTTTATAAGGTGGAGGTTAGATCTACGGACCCCAGCGCTCTTTTTTACGACAAAGCTTCTTATTCTCTAAATTTAAGCTATCCAAACTAATCGAATTCGAGTCATCCACAGGTTGACCAGCCAAGTGTTCAATTTATTAGGCCTACGTATCTGAAACGGCTGTATAGTAAAGAGCGCCGTGCTGAGAGCAGAGCTTTTGTTTTTTCGGCAGCCGTTTTTTCCCACTACAGTTGGCCGCTGTTTTTTTGGAACAGCCGGTTCCTCGGGTCTCTTACCCTCGCATTGCGGGCGCTAACGCAGTTGCCGATTCCGGTAAAAGATGAAAAAAATCATCAGAGAATGCCCGTATTCTTATTCTGGCCATCGATCGGAAGCACTCAACCATCACGCAATCGAGTGACAGAAAACCTAGGGTAACTACCGATTTGTAAACCAATCCGATAGCGATCTCCGGCCTGCAATGGTGTCAGTTCACGGCAGAGCAAGGGTAGGGTTATTTCCGATTCGTAATCGAGTAGCCAATGCTGTTCAAAAGCCCGAATTCGGGTAAACAGCACGGCTTCAAAATTATGCAGATCGGCTGTGGCGGGAATGGTCACTTGCATTGGGTTCAGCTCCAGCAAGCCATGGCTATTCTGAGAAGCCTGCTGTTTTAGTGTTGCGGCGTTTTCTGGTGTCAGACAAAGCACCGTGGCCAGTGGATGCCGCTTGCCTGCCTCAGCCAGGGCGTTGGGGTCTGGTGCATTACCCCTTTGAAACGCCGCCGTTTCTTCCTCCAGTTTGGCGAGGCACAGCGCAACCTCGATCCTTTGAGGAATAAAGATTCCCCTCGCATGCAGCTGAGGTGCGAGGTTGGCGGTGACGGCAAACTGCGGCTCCTGCTCCAGAGATTTTTGCATGGTCTCAGTGATGATCACATGGGGATTACTCGGGTGCTTATAGCTGCAGGCATCGTCTTGTATGTAGCTGATACGGTGCACCTGCAGGTCAAAATGCCCGATGAGCAATGCCACGCAGTCGAGCGATCGTTGATGAATGTCAAGAAGATGCACCACCAGCTCACCGGGGTTTAATTTTGTCAGTAGTGGCAGCAGTAGCGTGGCGAATGGCCCGCAGCCTGCGTACAGAATCTCAATGGGGCCGGCGGTAAAGCGCTGTTTGGTCGCCGTTATAGCGGCGTAGGCCGCGCGAATAAAAACAACAGTGCGCTGAGTGTCGCTCACGCAGTGGGCAGCCGCTTCTGGACTAATCGCGACGCCGTCTTTTAGGAGAGAATCTTCTGCCCAAGCATCAAAGCTAGGGTCGGGTATCACGCCGCTAATGTCGCTGCACAGCTGTGCAAAAGCGTTCAGGGCTGCTCGCAAATCTGCGGGGGAGCTGGCCTCATCAAGGAGCGTGTCGGCAATAGTTTTTAGCTTCATGGGCGCTTACTTCAGTACCTCTCCACCTGCACGCTTATTGCAAAAATTAAAGGTTGAGCCAAGCTGCCCTTGGGGGCTCAGTAGTCGTCGACTCTGCCGCGATTTTTTTTAATAGAGCCCTGTTTTTTCTTGCTATCAAGGCGCTTGCGCACCGCTGATCTTGAGGGACGAGTTTTCCTTCTGGGTTTATCGACAAACTGACATTTCTTAAGCATGTCATCGAGTCGCTCGAGGCTCTCTAACCGGTTTTTTTCCTGACTCCTGAATTTTTGCGCCTTGATCACGATCACGCCTTCAGAACTGATTCTGGCATCGCGCATGCGGAGAAGCTTTGACTTAACAGCTTCCGGTAGGCTAGAGGACTTGACGTCAAATCTTAAGTGAATCGCAGAGGAGACCTTGTTGACGTTCTGGCCTCCTGGACCGCTGGCACGGATTGCCGAAAATTCAATTTGGCTTTCGGGAATGTCTGAAACGCGAATCATCAGACAGACGGTATGTCATTGACGTGGTTTGGATTCATCTTAATGCTCCCACCCTGATCTAAAAATTCTGGCACCTAGGTGTTGAGCCTCGTTGATAGCGATGCAGGTTCAACGCGCTTAGGGACCGAAACGCTCTAATTCCAGGGCGTAATTTCGACGACCTCCCTCTTTACAGGTTGAGGCAAGTCCGTTGGGCATTTCCACCTATGGTGTTTGCATAATACCTCTATGCACATGACCAAACTACGGTTGAAATTTTGGGAGCTTTGCAAACAGCGCCGCCGATATGACCATAAAGGCTGCGGCTGTCCATAAAGATGCAGTGTAACTTCCGGTTGCGTCGCGAACCGCCCCCAGAATGACCGGACTGAGTCCTGTCGCGATTAAGAATGTTGAATATTGTCTGCCATAGATTTGCCCGTAGGCCTGTATGCCAAAATATCTTGCCACGAGGTAGCCCATGAGATCGACTTCGGCGCCTACCGAAAACCCTATGACAAACGCGGCAGGCACCGCGGCTGCGGTGCCTAAAAACGCCAAAGCTAAAACACCGCTGATGCAAGCAATTAAAATGGCAATCGCCACTCTTGGCGCGAAGATGCGATCAACGGCAAAACCCACCAAAAGACGCCCCAGCACAACCGCAATACCAATAACACCGGCAATCTTGACCGCTGCGCTCGCAGTGAAGCCTACGTCGAGCAAAATAGGCACAAAATGAATCATCAATCCGCCTAGCCCGAGGGACAAGAAAAATATGGCAGCCATAATGGTCCAGTAGGTGCGACTTGCCTTGGCGAGTTGGCCCATAGAGAAAGCCTCATAGCCGACTTCTTTGAAATATATTTCAGCCGTCTCCAGCACGGCATGACGCCGCAGCGCTTTTTGTTCGCTGCTTCGCGCTCTGTGATTAATGGCAATGGCTGCATTCATGAGTGTCTCTACCCTGTGGTTTCTGGGGTTGCGGTGCCAACCTCGAGGCGAGCTTTAAAATATTAAATGACCGTCGGTCAACTATATAGCTGACCAGCGGTCATTACAACTTCTGGTGAGGTCTTTGACTTGGCTGCGGCGATGAAAGGGGGAGATCTATGGCCCACCAGCAGGCGCGAGCTGCGAGCAGGGCGTAAGACGGGCGCTATCTCAGGCATTGAGCTGTAAACGGCGGAAATGTAAAACCTGTATGTGTCTTTTTACTAAACCTCACCTGCGCGAGCCGGTGCTGCCGAAACATGATGTGCAAAAAGCGACACTTTGGGCTCTAAAGGCTGGCGCCCACGTCGTTTAGAAGTAACCTGACGGCACATTCATTAGAAGGATCGATCGGCAGGAGAAAGGCCTGTAGATCTGAGAGCACAGGTAAATACATGGTGTATGCGAATAGAGAATTACTCATGAGAGTGGCAGGCCGCGCATTGTGGGCGACCTTCGTAGCGGGCAGCTTGGTCTTCAGCGTGTTCACGAACGCGGCTGGCGAACACAGTGACGCGCCGCCAACCCTGCCCGACCCCAGAACTACTTACTCACCCTACCTGCAAGACGCCTTTCCGAACCAAGTGTTTTTTGGCGATACCCACCTACACACCGCTTACTCTGCCGATGCTGGGTTTTTTCTCAACCGCCTCACACCCGATGATTCTTTTCGGTGGGCGAGAGGAGAGACGGTTACCTCGTCTACCGGTGTCCCCTCAAAGATTGTTCGGCCCCTCGATTTTCTAGTGGTGAGTGATCATGCCGAGACCTTTGGGCTTGCCATTGCGATTCAGGAGAACCACCCCTCCTTGCTTAAAACAGAATGGGGTCGAAAATTACTCGAGCTCGCTGAACCCGATACACCCCAGGCGTGGGGAGAGGTTTACATTTACTGGGCGCAAGCCTTTATTGGTGAGGACGGGCCGCCTGAAATGGATCTGTCTTTTATGGAGGATATGTGGGACAACGCAACCGCGTCGGCCGAGCGTTATAACAGCCCAGGCTTATTCACCGCTTTTATTGGTTATGAATGGACTTCCGGACCCGCGGGTAACAATCTGCATCGTGTCGTGGTTTACCGCGGTGACAAAGAAGAGGCGGATCAGGTCGTACCCTTTAGCGCGTTAGAAAGTTCAGATCCAGAGCGACTCTGGGACTGGATGGAGGCCTATGAAGCCAGCACCGATGGTCGGGTGTTAGCCATTGCGCATAACGGAAACCTTTCCAATGGCCTCATGTTTGACGATGTCACGTTAACCGATCGTGAGCCGCTCGATGAGGATTATGCAAAAAGGCGTCAGGCGTGGGAGCCGCTTTACGAGGTAACTCAGATGAAGGGAGATGGTGAGGCCCACCCCAGTTTGAGCCCTGACGACGAGTTTGCTGACTATTTCACTTGGGATGTCGGCAGTTTTGGCCCGCAATTAAAGACGCCGGATATGTTGCCCAAAGAGTACGCGCGAGCAGCTTTCAAGCGCGGCATGCTCTATGAAAAATCCCTTGGTACGAATCCCTTTAAGTTTGGCATGATTGGCTCTACCGACTCCCATACCTCGCTGTCCACCACCGACGAAGCCAATTTTTTTGGCAAGATTGCGGCGGTTGAGCCGACGGCCGATCCGATCCGCTTTGACGAGATCATCACCGGGCGTCTGACCCCCGACGACCCTACCGATGACCAAACCCATGAACAGGCTTTGGCCGCTGGTTTGGCCGGCGTTTGGGCTAGAGATAACACGCGAGAAGCGCTGTGGGATGCGATGAAACGCAAGGAAGTTTTTGCAACGACCGGAACCCGCATGCGGGTGCGAGTGTTTGGTGGCTTTGACTATGTGCAAGAGGATTTGTACCGAAGTGACTTTGCCCGCTATGGATATGCCAATGGTGTGCCCATGGGCGGTGATCTTACTGCCGCCGTTGATGGCAAGGCACCAGCACTCCTCATCGCGGTTTTGAGAGATCCCGATGGCGCAAATCTTGATCGAATTCAGGTGGTCAAGGGCTGGACCAACGACGATGGCTCAGCGGCAGAGCAGGTCTATGATGTGAGCTGGTCAGGTGATCGGCAAAAAAATGCCGATGGCAAGGTACCAGCGGTAGGTAATACCGTGGATATCGAAACGGCGTCTTACTCCAACAGTATTGGCGCCCCGATTTTGAGCGGCTACTGGAAAGACCCTGACTTTGACCCAGACCAACATGCTTTCTACTACGTGCGCGTACTCGAGATCCCGACACCAAACTGGACGACTTATGACCATGTCTACCTGGGCGTCGATTTAGCGAAAAAAGCAGTGCCATATCAACAGGAGCGTGCCTACACGTCTCCCATTTGGTACACGCCTTAAGAGGGCCCGAATGCCCGATCCCGGGCCTCAGCGTCTAAAAGAAAACAAATGACGCTGGTAAACTTAGCTCTAGCGACATGGGAGCGACGCGCTAATCACACTTGGGCGGGTAGTGACACCCGCCCTGCAGCGCAAAAGGACACTCGGGGACAATAGATGGCAATCGATTTCGACAAGGAAATGGTCGGCACCGTAGAGGTGTCTGACAAAGATAAGCTCGATATGGAGGCGCTTACCGCTTGGTTTGAGGCCAACGTTGAGGGGTTTAAGGGCCCGATCAGCTACACCAAATTCAAAGGTGGCCAATCGAATCCGACCTATAAGATTGAGACGCCGTCCACCCATTACGTCCTTCGCCGTCAGCCGTTTGGCAAATTGCTCCCATCGGCGCACGCGGTTGACCGCGAATATGCAGTGATGACGGGTCTACACCCAACCGGTTTTCCCGTGCCCAAAACCTATGGCCTGTGCGAAGACTCTGCAGTACTAGGCTCCAAATTCTTGGTTATGAGCATGGCTGATGGTCGATCACTATGGAATGGCGCCCTCCCCGGTAGGGAACCTGACGAGCGCCGGGACATCTACAATTCGTTGATCGACACCCTAGCCGACATGCACCTCAACAAGCCCGATGAGATTGGTCTTGGGGACTATGGCAAACCGACCGATTATTGCGCTCGCCAGATTGGGCGCTGGTCTAAGCAATATAAGCTCTCGGAAACCGAGCATATGCCCAAAATGGAGCGGTTGATTGAATGGCTGCCTGAGACCATTCCGCCACAGCATGGAAGCTCTGTTGTTCACGGCGATTATCGCCTCGACAATGTGATTTATCACAAGACTGAGCCACGCATTATCGCGGTACTCGATTGGGAGCTGTCAACGCTTGGCGATCCAATTGCAGACTTTTCATATCTCATGCTCAACTGGCTGCAACCTGCTGAAGGCCGTGCGGGCCTGCTTGGTCTGAATCTCGAAGAACTGGGCATCCCGTCGGTGCAAGAGGCGGTTGATCGCTACGTTGCGCGCACTGGTTTCCCCATGCCGCCAATGGAGTGGTATTTTGCCTACAACCTCTTCCGCGCGGCTGGCATTACCCAGGGCATTAAGAAGCGCGTGCTTGACGGAACCGCTTCTTCGGCGCACGCAAAATCCATGAGCGATCGCGTCGCGCCTCTGGTAGATGCGGCTTACAATTTTGCGCTGCAGGCTGGAATGCACGAGTAAGGCACCCCGATAAACCATTCGATCAGCAATATGGGCTAAGCGAAATCAGTGCGTCTAAGCGCTGCTACGGCGACCCTTCCCTGCGGGCGCGAGTTCAGCTTTCTGCCTGATCCCTGAATTGGCCGTAGATCACAGGTAGTTTCAGACTCGGACTGGAGGAACAGGCTGCCCCTGGGGCTGGCTCATTCACATGAACGGGTGGGTTTATGATTTGCTATGGACCGGCTGAAGAGATCGTACTAATCAAGCATCCTGCAGCCGCAGTCATATCTGTGACCGCAAGCTCCAGATCGGCTGGCGTCAGCTTGACAGCGCTTTGCGCCAGTAGATCACCTAGCGCGCTGGCTTTAGCAAAGCGATAACTTTCCGGGTATTCATTGTCAAAGGCCTTACGTGTTCTCTGACTGCTGTTTGGCCAGTGCCCGGCCGCAGAGCCAGAAGTGCACCGAGCCCCACAAGCCCGCCAGGGTAAAGTACGCTAGCGCCACGCCCAGAGCACTATCACCATGGTAAGGCGTGAGCAGGTCGCTCAACAAACCTACCAGAAGCGGGCCAAGGCCCATTCCAATGAGGTTGAGGCACAACATCAGGATGGCCGAGGACACCGCTCGCATTTGCACGGGGGATAGCGTCTGCACCATGGCGAGGGTGGGTCCTATGACGTAGTTAGCCGCAAAGCCCGGAATAATGAACAACACTATTGTCGTGACCAGGTTGTCGGCCAGTAAGCCGGCGATGAAGAAGGGCAGGGTGACAAAGGGAACCACGGCAAGCATCCAGATACCGTGTTGGAAGCCGCGATGGGAAAGGCGATCGAACCACTTGGCAAAGGCCAGTGCGCCTATGGACCCCGGGATGCCAAATACGCCAGCCATTAGCATGCCGGTCTGGGACTGGCTGAGGTCGTGCGCCCGTATGAAAAAGGTGGGTAACCACTGGGTGAAACCGTAGCTCAACAGCCCCGCAACGACGGAGCCAGCAACCAGGTGGCGCATGGCGGGATTAGCCCACATGGTGGCTGCGCTAGTAAGAATGGGAGGGGGAGGCGGCGGTGTTTTTGTTTCAAAGGTTCCCCTCGCAGGCTCTTGCAATAATCTGGCCATTACAACGGCAAGTAATAAGCCGGGTGCACCCACGGATATCAGTGCAATGCGCCAGTTATAAGCCTCGGCGATAAGGCCGCCTCCCACAAATCCCAACATCATGCCCAGGCTTCCCCCCAGCATCAGGATCGCCATGGCAAAGGCCCTGCGCTGGGGCGGGAAGTAGTCAGCGATAATCGAGTGGCTGGCAGGATTCACACCAGCCTCGCCAATGCCCACGCCGATACGCAGTATCAACAGGCTGATGAATCCCGCCGCGAAGCCGCTCAAGGCGGTCATTATGGAGAATACAACCAGGCTGACAATGATGATCCACTTGCGGCTGTATTGGTCAGAAAGGCGTGCAATGGGCAGCCCCATGGTGGCGTAGAACAGGGCGAATGAAATGCCGCCGAGCAACCCTAACTGGGTATCGCTTAAACCGAAATCCGCTTTTATGTCAGGGAACAGTATCGACAGGATCATCCTGTCGCACATAGACAGGGTATAGGCCAGCATCAGCAGGGTCAGTGTCTTGCGATGCCCCGGTAGAGGCAGACTGGCGGTGGGGACGGCGAAGCCGGACACGTTACTCACCTTGCCACTCGTAAGGCGTCTTTCCGCTGCCGTTGAGATAGGTGCGCATGGCACCGGCCGCGTCCTTCGAGCGCATGGTGCGATCGAAATGACGTTGCTCTAGCAAGAGTGCCTCTTCGAGCGGCAGGCGGGCCCCCTGTTGGATTGCTTGCTTGGCGGCTGTCAGCGCTATGGGTGATCGTCCCGCAATATCAACAGAAAACGCCTCAACTTCGTCTAGGAAGCAGTCCACCGGGTAGGTCCTGTGTACAAGACCCTTTTCCAGGGCCTGGGCGGGAGTGAGAAGCTTGGCGTGGAGAATCAGGTCGAGGGCCTTGGCTGTTCCAAGGAGCCGGGCGTAGCGCTGGGTGCCACCGGCGCCCGGGATGATGCCGATGGACGTCTCGGGTAGGCCGACACGGTACCGGCCTTCAGCAAGGAGGCGAAAATCACAGGCCAGGCAGAGTTCGAAGCCGCCGCCTGTGGCGGTGCCATTGATGGCCGCGATAGTGATTGCTGAGATCTGCTCAAGACGTAGGCACAATTGATGCATTTCGGAGAGCTCAGGTTCGCTCTCGCCGCTGGTAATAGTCTGGCTGTCGGTTTCTATATTGCGTTGTGCAGAGTCGGAGAGTTCCCCCACCTCATAGTGTGCGATGAAGACCCCGTCGCCAGCGCCGGTGAATACCAGTACGCGTACGGACCTGTCAGACTCAATGTCGTCCAGCAGTCGGTGAATCTCGCTGACTCCACCCGCAGTGAGTGTTTGTGTGGGTGGGTTGGAGAGTGTGCAGGTGACAATATGGCCTTTACGGGAAACGTTGAGGTAGCGATGGTTCATGTCAAGACACCTGCTGCCGATAATCGGCTGTGTTCTCGAGTTCCAGGTTTGAAAGGCTCTGCGGGTATTCGATGCCCAGTGTTTCGGTGAATCGTGTCTTCATTAGATCTCTTCTCAGTGTATTGGAGCCTCATCCCAAAATCCGCGCTCTTATAGAACGCAGCACTCGTTCAAAGACTCCTTTCTTGTCGTATGAAGGGTTTTTATCAGCAAACTGTATGCGCGCATTACTTTTCATCATGCTGAGATATGCGGCTGGAAGGAAGCGCTTCAGTCGCCAGATGGTTCTATCGCTAAAGCGAGTCCCGGCAAGTATATAATGCTTGCCTTTGCGGGAGCGGTTGTAAACGGTTGCCGCAATACTCTCTGCGGTAATGCCTGTTCCGGCATGCAGTTTAGCCGCCACTTTTGCTGCGTTAGGGTCGTTACTGCGCATACCTTTAGCCAGGTTGCTCTGAAAGAACGTAGGGCATACAACTGACACTTTTACCCCATAAGGATCGAGCTCACTCAGCAGCCCTTCCGAGAAAGCCACCATGCCTGCCTTGGAGACGTTATAGGCCGACATGCTCCCCATATGTAATAGCCCGGCCATAGAAGCTACATTGATAAGGAGCCCTTTGCTTTCTTTCAGCAGGGGCACGCAGACATGGCAGCCTTTCACGGCCCCCATTAAATTGATGTCCACAGTCCACTGAAAGTCTTGCATCGAAAACGTATCAATATCGCCGCTCGCCCCCACCCCTGCGTTATTGACCAGGGCATCCAGCCCTTGCCAGCGCTCGGAAATTAGAGCGACCAATTCCTGCCATTGGGTATCACTGGTGATGTCCAGGTGCTGGAAAAAACAATCGCTCGCATACTCCTCGTTTAGATGGGCGGCAATCTTGATTCCCTCCTCATCCTGGATATCAGCAATACAAACGGACCAGCCCTCCCTGGCATACTTCTTCGCCAGGGCCAGCCCCAAGCCGCTTGCGGCTCCTGTAATAAGAATACGTTTCATCTAAAAGGCACTCCGATATTCGTCACAGAACAGTCTGAGCAATCGGGATTAAGGCCTGAAAGCCGGCGTTGAATAGTCATAGATCAAATGGCCTCTTCATGCGATAGGCAACATGAAACGGCAGCAATAGCAGCAGTGTTAGCCGAAGTACCAACATTGCGTCGCGCTGCTTTGGAAATATTGTTATCCGCATTCTTGAAGCGCGACAGTTTACGCTTTAGTAGTGCACCCAGGTGTATCATTTACGGCCAAATCGAGATTGGCCGAATATGATTATATTGAACTTTGGACGCTCAATATAATTGGGTCTCCAGTTTGCTGAAAGCAGTCTCAGAAAAGACTAGCCGGGATCATTCAAGATGAAATTTGTCCAAGTCCTGAAGTTGTTGTCCAAACCGAAGTTGTTGTCCAAAATCAAGAACTCGAAAAGTTCGGACACCGGTAGCCCTTTTGTCAAAAGTTACAAAGACTTGATGGCAGGGGGTAGGCCGACGGCTGATTTTTACAATGCCGAAATGCTGAACCTGTTTTGGGAAACCACTCCGGAGGCGATTGCAACGTTGTTGCCGCCCCCACTAAAACCAGCTTCAAAACCTGTGGTGGCTGCGTTTATTGCATACTATCCCGAGACCAACTTCAGTGTTCCGTACCACGAATCGTCTATCCTCATAAGAGCAAGCTATAAGGGCGAGGAAGGATTTTATTGCCTGTCCATGCCGGTAGACGATGATATGGCGATGGCGGGTGGACGCGAAACTTGGGGCTACCCGAAGAAAATGGCAAATTTTTCGTTTTCGCGTGAAGGCGACACAGTGACTGGGTTTACAGAACGCCACGGCATTAAATTCATGCAGGTTAAGGCCAAGCTGACGGGCAAGGTTAATAACGGCAATGCTGCACTAGATGAGATTCTCGGGCTGGGAGTCAAACCTGACGGCGAATTTTCTGACAAGATCTATCTGTTTAAACACTCTCACTCGCCGGTAAAAACTGGAATATTTGACTACCCTCCCTTGCTGGTCGAGGGACATACCCGATTTAGACCAAAGACGTTTACCTGGGCAGAGACAGAAATAGAACTTACACCATCGGAGTATGATCCCTGGCAAGAAGTCCCGGTTCAGCGCATGCTGGGCGGCTTTTATACGGTCGGTGATAACTCGATGTTACACGGGCGCGTGTTGCAGAAAGTCAATGAACTTGAATTTCTTCCATACTCTTTCTTGAAGTATGAATTTGACCAAAACAGAATATGATCACTAGTCGAGTTTTTAACCCCAGATCGCTTGTCGAAACGACAGCAACCCTGTGAAAAAGGGCTTTACTCAAGGCGATGCCTGCTGCCGATAATCGGCGGGCGTGGTCGAATTCCACCGTTGGAAGGCCCTATGGAAGTTGGTGGCTTCGGCGTAGTTCAGAAGGTCTGCTATTTCCACGACGCTGAGTGATGTTTTACGCAGATAGTTCTGGGCAAGGGTGTTCTTGATGTCATCGAAGATTGTCCGGAAATCTGTTCCCTCAGCCGCCAGGCGGCGCCTTAGAGTTCGCTCGGTAACGTGTAGTTGTTCTGCGACTTCAGAGATCCTGAGAAAATTTCCGGCTGAATGAACGAGTAAGCGGCGCACGATAGCGGCGGTTTCATCGACCTCTGCCATTCCGTTGACTAGTTCCTCGCACTGCTGGCTGAACAGTACGTTAGTCGTTGGGTCTCCGGTTCTTACCCGTTGGCGTAACCACTGATCGGGGATAAAAAACTGGGTGTGTTCCTGGTCAAACTCCATTGGGAATGGCCAGGTCTGCTCATAGACGCCAAAGTGCGCCGGCTTGGGATAACTGAACTGCACTCTGACCCCGTCAGCTGGCCGGGCGGCCAGCAATTTAGCTTGCAGGTGCGTTTGAGAGAAAGCGAGTTCCGTGATGAGCATTTTCTGGTAACTGGTGCCAGTGTTTTGCTGCAGGCGAAGGATTATCCCGTCTTTGCTAACTGATCGTTGCCAGCTGCAAGATTGTAGAAACGTTTGTCCATAGCGGAGGAACAGCTCCAGGGCGGCGCCCATGTCAGAGCAGCTCATGAGGGCGAAACCGTAGGTACCATATGAGGCAAGATTCAGGCCGTTGCCTATTTTTATGGCCAGGGCGGTGTCGCCGGAGATGGCCACGGCTGTTTCGAGAACCTCATGCGCAGAAGGGGGCGATTGTGCGCTAGCGGTCGCTCCTCGGCCCCGACTGGCGGTCTTAATCACTTCAAGAGGGTCGATGCCCAGGCTTGCCAGCCTGTTTCGAAAGGCCTTGATAGCTATGGCGTGTAGTGCGTTAGTGGCCATGGGTTCTGCTCCTCGATGCCTGGATCTACACCTACCTGCTAGCCATTATAGCGATCATTTTTTGCGCGGTTTCCATGCCTGAGTTCTGATTCTGCCCGGTAATAAAACGCTGCTCGGCATCAATAGCCACGTGGGTAGCGAAAACATCACGAAAAGCTGTTTGGCTCTCAAATAGCGCTCCGGCTTTGCGCAGTTCCGTCTCAGGGTGCTGCGGTGTCAGTTCAATTCCCAGCTCTTTGATTTGTTTGTCGGTGACCCCGGTTATCGCACGGCCGGCGATCAGCTTGTTGCCATCACGGTCTTCTACATTAATCAGACCGAGAGCACCGTGACAGACAGAACCAATCAGCGGTTCTTTAGGGCCGTAATAAGCTTCACCAATTTTATTGGCCAGCACGTCTGAATATCCGAGGTCGTAAGCGGCACCCCAACCACCGACAAGGAAAATGACGTCGTATTGGTTGAAGTCTACATCATCTATACGCAGCGAATTTTCCACCTTGGCAATCAGTGCTGGGTCATTGAGGTAACGCTTGTCTTGGGGCGTGATCATGGTTCGGCGCAGTCCACTCGGATCCACAGGCACCTGGCCGCCTTTGATACTGGCTACATCAATCTTCATGCCCGCATCCAGATAGCTGTAATAGGGATGCGTTAACTCTGAAATAGCAATGCCCGTCGCCTCGCCCGTCGTTTCACCCGGCGCATTAAGCACGCCGTGACTGGTGGTTACGATAAGAGCGCGCATGCCGGCGGGTAACTGGTGGGTCTCCCCGGTATATTCCGGGTGGAGGCCCAAACTGTGCACGATGGTAGGCAATGCCACGATAAAAGCGGCGAACAGCGCAATGCTCGCTGCTCCTATCTTCAATAGTGTCTTTTTCATAGTGTGATCTCTGATATCAATGGAATTCCAGTTCGCTGTACTTGCTAGGCTTGAGTTTCAAGCTGACAAAGTCTTTGGTGTACCTGTCGTTATTCATCCAGGGTTCCCTGTCACCGTTCTTGGGCATGATGTCGCGCGCTCGCAGTACGTAGCCTGCGTCAAAGTCCAGCAATGGCGATTCATTCATTTCGCCGCGTAACGTGGGAGTGACATGGCGATACCCTCCGCGCTTCATCTTTTGGAGGATCCCGCAGACGTAGTTCGCGGTGAGACCGGTTTTCAGTGTCCACGAGGAGTTTGTGTAACCGACGCTCATGGCGAAATTGGGTACGCCTGAGAGCATCATGCCCCGGTACACAAATCGCTCTGTCAGATCGACTTCCTCACCATCGATGTAGTAGGCGACATCGCCACCGAACTTCAATTGCAGGCCGGTAGCCACAATGACAATGTCTGCGTCCAGCTGCTTGCCGGACTTAAGTGCGATGCCTGAGCTATTGAAGTGATCGATGTGGTCGGTCACCACTTCAGCTTTGCCCTCACGGATGGCGTTGAACATATCTCCATCGGGCACGGCGCACAGGCGCTGATCCCAGGGGTTGTAGTTGGGCGTGAAGTGAGTGTCCACATCGTAATCTGGGCCCAGTTCTTTGCGCACTTCGTTGAGCAAGTAACGGCGTAATCCTTGTGGTTTCTTTCTGGAAAGGGCGTAGATGTACTGCTGCATTAGCACTTTCTTCCAGCGAATTGAGCGGAACACCCAGCTGTTTGGCAGGTATTTAGACAGGGGCTTGAGCCAGGGGTCCTCGGCGGGCACATTGGCGATATAGGTCGGAGAGCGCTGTAGCATCACCAGGCTTGCGGTGTCGTCAGCCATGCTCGGGACCAGTGTGACCGCTGTGGCGCCACTGCCAATGATTACCACACGCTTGTCTTTGTAATCCAGCTGCTCTGGCCAGAACTGGGGATGGACAATTTCCCCCTGAAAATCATCTATTCCAGCGAATTCAGGGGTATAACCCTGCTCGTAGTCATAGTAGCCAGTGCAGCTGAGGATAAATCGGCAGCGAATGGTCAGCGGACCATCGCTGTCGGATCGCGCAACCGTCACGGTCCATAGATTATCTTCTGATGACCAGTGTGCCGAGACGACTTTGTGGTTGTAACGGATGTGCTGATTGAGATCGTACTCGTCTGCCGCTTCTCGAATGTAGTTGAGAATCGTGTCGCCATCAGCGATGGCGGATTTTTCAGTCCAGGGCTTGAAACTATAACTGTAGGTGTACATATCGCTGTCTGAGCGAATGCCCGGGTAGCGGAATAAGTCCCAGGTACCGCCGCTCACCGGGCGAGCTTCCATTATGGCAAGGCTCAGCTCCGGCATATCGCGACGCAACTGGCAGGCGCTGCCGATACCAGCAAGGCCTGCGCCGATCACCAGAACGTCGACGAATTCGGCATTTTCAGTCATGGGTGTATCTTTCGGTCGTGTTTCGAGGGCTAGCAGTATAGGTGTCGCTAGGCCAAGAAGGTATATTATATTCGGACATCGAGTTTGGACGCCGGATTTGTGCACAGGAGCGGTCACTTGATTCTGCCCGTTGCGTTAGACCAGGTCCCTGACTCGGTATCAGGGCTTGGGCCTCAAATCTTTGGAGATTGTCCGAATAAGATACTCATTGCTGGGAGCGGGTAGATATAATCCAGTTCACATAAGGATAAAGAAATTCATAGGCCTTGGCCGCCTGGTGAGAGGCTGTGTCATGTTCAAAAAGATAGCTTTGGCTATGTTGGTTGTGCTTGCCCTGGGTATTGGCTTCATTGCCGTCAAATTTGTCATCCCCATGGTTACCGTTCTCGACAAGGCCGGGCCAGGCAGTGCGCCCCGGGACCTTGCCCTGCAGGATGACAGTAAGGTAGCTGCGCCCTATGCCAATGCTGATGCGGAGCTCCCCCCGGGGCAGTCGATTGCCGATGTGATGGCCACCGGTGAAGCCAGTCTCTACTGGGGTGAATTGCACCTGCATACCGCAGAAAGTTTTGATGCCAGAATGATGGGCAATAAGCTCAGCATTGAAGATGCCTACCGTTTCGCCAAAGGCGATGCCCTGGTGGGGCCGGGAGGAGAGACCATGCAATTGAGTCGCCCCCTGGATTTTGTGGCCATTACCGACCACGCGGAAGGGTTCGGGTCTCGCACCCATTGTTCTGGTCCGAACTTGTCGCTGCGCGAGCGCGCGAGCTGTTGGCTGATGGGGCTGAGTAACCCGGCACTATTCACTATCTTTGTCGACGGAGCTCGCGGAACGGCCGAAGCTGGCGATCCAGCGAAGCCAGCGGGTGTTTATCAACCCCAGCTCCGCCAGCCTCTTGAATTGGGCAATTTCCCTACCTGTAAGCCAGGAGAGCGCGCTGCCCAGCGGTGTTACGACAACACCTACAGGGATTGGGCCCGTTATGTACGGCTTGCCGAGGCGTATTACGAACCCGGAAAATTAACCACACTGATCGCCTACGAGTTTTCACCAACCTTGCCGGATCAAGGCAAGCACCATCGTAATATTATTTATCGTTCGGGCATGGTGCCTGATCGCGCCATTTCCAGCTTTGATGTGCCCAACGCCATTGAGCTTTGGAAGGGGCTTGAAGCCACTTGCGATAAAGCCGATGGCTGTGACTTTTTGACCATACCTCATAACCCGAATAAAGCCTGGGGTCTGACCTATTCACGCTATACATGGGATGGCCAACAATACGGCGAGGACGACTGGCGTCTGCGGCAAAAGCGCGAACCCCTGACGGAAATTTTTCAGATCAAAGGCGCGCAAGAGTGTGGGCTTGGTGTTGGCGCTACAGATGAGGAGTGTGCTTTTGCCCAGGTTCTCGATCCCTGCCAACCGGGAGAGACGACGGGCTGCGCCTTTCAGACTAGTTTCGTTCGTCAGGGTATGAAGGTGGGTCTGGAGCTTGAGCAGGAGCTAGGCTTTAACCCGCTGCAAACAGGCTTTATTGCGGCCACTGACAGCCACAACTCCAACCCGGGGGATGTGGAGGAGTGGGACTATCGAGGGTCGGCAGGCACTGTTCAATCTCCCGCGCTTCGCCGCGTTAGGAATCTCAACCCAGACCGCAAAGCCTACCGATCCATGCTCAAGTTCAATACCTCGGGCGGTCTGGCCGCAGTATGGGCACCGGAAAATACCCGCGAATCTATTTTCGATGCGCTCGCTCGCCGGGAAACCTATGCCACCTCGGGGCCTCGCATCGCGCTGCGTTTTTATGCCGGTCGGGACATCGATGAGGCGATGATCGACGACCCCGGCCTGGTGCATCACCTGGAAGCTGCAGCCGTGCCTATGGGGTCTGTTCTTTCCACCAGTCAACAGCCAGAGTCGCCGGAGTTTCTGGTTTGGGCAATTCGCGATCCCATGGATGCGCCGCTACAGCGTATTCAAATGGTTAAAGGCTGGATTGATGACGCCGGTCAAACCCACGAAAAGGTGGTTGATATCGCTTGCGCAGACGGCCTTCAGGTAGACCCGGCAACCGGTCGGTGTCCAGACAATGGCGCCAGTGTTGATCTGGCGAGCTGCCGGTTTAGCGATGGCTTGGGTGACAACGAGCTAAAAACCCTTTGGCGCGATCCGGATTATGCGGCTGATCAAAGCGCCTTTTACTACGTGCGCGTGTTAATGAATCCCACTTGTCGCTGGTCAAGCTATGACGCTATTCGCCTTGGCAGAGAACCAGACCCGAGTGTACCGGCCACGATTCAGGAAAGAGCCTGGTCTTCGCCGATCTGGGCTGGCAGCCAATGACAATGAAAGTGTATGAGTCGATGACCCAGCAAGACTATCAATCAGACCTCCCTGGTTACTATCAGAATTCGACCTGTGCCACTGAATATGGTGGTGTTAGACGTCAAAAGCATGCCAGAAGTCCGGGCTTGAATATTGAGCCGGGCGAGATCCTTAAGGTTAGCTCACGCCGTTTTGCCCGGGGGAGGTGGGTGGTGGGCACCTTCAATGCAGACAACCGGCTTTATGTTTTTGGCTGCTCTGTGCCTTCTCAGCCTGATGTCTCTATTGGTTGGGTTGAAGAGGTTGACCCGATTACCCTTGAAACGATCAGGCAGTCTCCTGATCTAAAGACCGGCGGGCATAACTGGTGCGGTGGCGCTGCGGTGCTGGCGGACGGCACCCTGATTACCGGTTTTGGCAATCGCATCCATAAGCTGACCCAGGACCTTGAGCTTATTGCGGAGCTGGAATTGCCCGTGGATCATGCCCATAACGGCATCAGTTTGTTATCCGATGGCATGATGATTACCCGTAATCTGGAGCACGATCACAGCAAAAAGTCTGTCTTCACCGTGTTCGATCCCCAGACCCTGGAAGTCCTTATCAGGCACGAGTATGTGGGGGCTTCGATTGGCCGCTTCTGTGTCGACCCGACACCGGAGGGGGACTATATCTACGCCACTACACCGACCCGTATTCATCGCCTGAAGTATAAAGATCAACAGCTGGTTTTGGATGAAAACTGGGGCGCTTCCTACGACTTGCCCGGTGAAGACCAGAGCTTTGCCTGGTGCAATACCGTGGGTGATGACAGTGTCTGGTTCATGGATATGGGTGACACTCCGCCACTCGAGACGATTATGTGTGCCTACCCTGTTGGGACTAAACCCATGGGCTTTTCCGAGCCCGGTAGTGCCCCGGTGCGTGTACACAGAGTATCCACTACAGACAGTAGTTCAACTGATGTTCTAACGCCGTTTGGTTTACCCAATGGTGGACACAACTCATCCCCGTTGTATGTTCAGGATAAGCGGATTCTGCTGACCTTTGACACCGCTAACCGGAAAACCGGCGCCTGGCGATTTAATGGCCCGGGAGAGTTTGAGTCGTTGTGGGTTCATGATATCGGTAATTCTAACCAGGTGTTCTATTACCCGGATAGCGGTGAGGTCGTAGTTGATGATGTGCTCGAAGACAATAACGTAGATGCCGTGGTGATTGATATTGAAACCGGCGAGGAAAAAGGCCGCGTTGCCACGGGCGCACGTTATGCTGCAGCTATGGCGTTTTACCCTGGCCTGGATCGTGACTTTTATTCAACCAGTGGTCCACACGGCTTGCTATATCGAGTTTACGTTTCAGAGAATATATAGAGAAGAGAAAGAAGTCGCTTGCTGTCCCTGAGCGCGACAGATGCATGTTAAGAGATTGGGCGGATCTCAATCAGGTCTTACTGTCCACGACGCCTGCCTTTCAATCGCCTCTCAATATCTATGGCGATTGTCTTGTTAACTTTCTAGTCACCAGCAGGATTATCATTGTTCCCAGCATCAATGTAATCAGTAGTCCGGTCGGGGAACTTATGGAACTTTTTAACCTGGCTTTCAGGCCATTGCGCAGAATCTGAACCGGCTGGTGATAATTCTTTGGTACCGGTATCACTCCGTTTTCTCTGGCGTAGGTTTCATACTCGGCGAGCAGGTCAAAAAATACAGTCGTCTCTACAGTTTCGAGTGATTCCGTCTCTCCGGGGTCTTCTGTGATGTTGTATAAGTGCCAACGACCATCGTTTGTTCCGCCTCGGTTTAAGGTGATTTTATAGTCACCTTTGATGAGCGCCGCGTTTCCACCTATCTCATAGGCGATGACATCTTCATCGGTATAGACAGAATCTGTTTTTGCAGCGATGACAGGCAGTAAATTTTTCCCCGTGCTGGCTTCAATGACTTTGCCCTTGTAGTGCGTGCCAGGATGGTGAGTGCCTGCCAGAGCAAGAATGGTAGGCGCCAGGTCTTTGACAAAGGCTCTGCTGTGGCTGATGCGACCCCGATGTGAACCTGCCACTTGTGGCCCACTGATAATGAGAGGAACCCGGATGCCGCCTTCGCCAGAATGAAATTTATAGTGTCCAAGAGGTGAGGCGACCGCGCTGCCGAAACTGGCCCCAATGGTTCCGTAACTGTAGCGCTCGCCCAATGTTTCGTAATCGCGGTTGTATCCCAGAGCCTTTATCCAGAGCAGCGGCAACTCGCTTGCGGCTGGACCGTTGTCGGAGGTGAAGATGATGACTGTGTTGTCGTACTGCCCCGATTCTTTAAGATATTGAATGAGGCGACCAATGTGATGATCCATAGCATCGACCATGCCCGCGTACACGGCCATGCGTTTGTCGTTGTAACGCTTCTCCTCTTCAGAAAGCTTATCCCAGTCGTCTGTTGTTGCCATACGTTTCATGGGGGAGCTGGCAGGTATTAGCCCCAGATCTTTAACAGCATTCTGGCGGTTTTTACGCAGTGCATGCCAGCCCTCTCTATAACTCCCAATGTACTTCTCGGTAAATTCTTTAGGAGCTTGTACTGGAATGTGCACGGCCTGAAAAGAAACATAAGAGAAGAAGGGTTTGCGTTTTTCCTCATGGTTTTCTTGATTATTCTCTAGCTGCTGGATAGCTTTGTCGACGATAAATTCAGATGAATAAAAACCTTCAGGCACGGAGATCTCTTTACCGTTTTCAAGCCAGAGTGTTTTGTCATAGTGAGGAACGTAAGACTGCTGGGTCCAGTTGTCGCCGCCGGAAAAAGGCATGGTCACCGTTTTTTTAAAGCCACGGTTTATCGGCAGCAATGATGGGTCGGCATAGCCCAGATGCCATTTTCCCGACATCGCGGTGTCGTAGCCCGCATCTTTCAATAGCGTCGCGATCGTGATGACATTGTGATTAAGGGAGCCGCGGTAAAACGGCGAGTGGGCTTGTTCGGGTGTCAGCGCTTCACTGATGTTAGCGACACCGGCGCGATGGCTGTCCACTCCGGTTAACAGCATGGCGCGGGTGGGCGCGCAGCTGGCTGTCGTATAAGAACTGCTGAAGCGCAACCCGTTATTCGCAAGCTGATCCAGGTTGGGGGTGCTGATTTCACTGCCATAGGAGCCGATGTCTGAATAGCCCAGATCGTCAGCAAGGATCAGCAGAATATTGGGTCTGTGATCAATGCCTGCTTCGGCGGTAACGGAGCTTACCCAGCCCAAACTTAACAGCAGGAAGATGGCGTCCCTGTGCCCGGCGAGCCATGACTTAATGCACAAAATTACTGTCATCGCTAGATGCGTTGTACCAGATAGGCGACGACCATGCTCGCTCCTGGATAGTCGCCGGTAAATCCGGGCGGGGTTGTTCTCCTGATCGAATGGCATCCCACGTCGACCAGCGGCACACCGGGTTTTCCAGTACGCGCACGTAATAGAAGGCTTCTTGCCCTGGTACAAAATCAGGGTCTTGCCATAATGTTTTTAGCTCACTCGCGCCTACATTGGCGGTTCTGGAACAGTCATCCAGATTCACTTTTGCGCCGTTATCAGGGCAGCGGTGGGTATTTGTATCGACACTCAGGCCGTCGGAGCAGGCGACATCATAAACCTGCTCCCGATGCTCGCCGTCTTGCAGCCAGCCTTTGATGATTTGCACGCGTTGTAGTTGCGCGGTATTTGGGTCTGCTAGCGCCCAGGTTAAAAATGTGGGCCGGCGGTCCGCGTCGACACGCAAAGTGCCGCCCATGGTGACGCCGCTTTGGTATGCGGTACTGATCAAGTCTCGGCTGCTTAACTCCGCTTCATCGAGCTCGTAACCGGCAAAAAAACGTACCTTGATGCGAGTGCCGCTGGTGGCGAAGGTTTCCTTGCGACGCAGCGCATCGTAGATAGCTTCACGGGTATTCTCTTCTGCCCATACCCCAGCAATGCCAGATGCCCCCCAGAACTTGTAGCCGGGAAAGTTAAGGTAGGTTTTACCATCAACCTCCTCGACCATGCCGGGCATCCCAAGTTTAACCAAGGTGCCGTAGAGAAAGCTTGCGGGTATTGAGCCACGCTGTTCCGGGGTGGCGTCCATTATGCTGACTTTGCCGAAGTAATTGTCCTCTTCCAATGGCGCCGCTGCCGTGTGTGTGTCGCTAGAACCAATGACGCCGAACTTGTAGGGGTTGGCGTTATTGTTTGCCGCAGTGGCAAGGCCCCGTTGCCACGCATCGCGTACGTAGCTACCCGGGGCTACGCTAGGCAAGGCTGTGGCAACGCGCAGGGGATAGATTTCGAAATTGGCCCACTCGTCGTTAGGTGACAGTAGTGGGTGAGTGTCGGACGTGCCCTTGATCTGTGTGATTTCGACCAAAGGTTCATTGCGCATGCGTTGTTCGGCGTATGCCTGGTCGATGGTGTTGCCCGCCCAGTCAGTGAACGCGAACATCGCGCCGTTGGAACCGTTGCTGTTGTGGGGAATCGCCAGGCTTTCTATGCCTTGCTCGCGCAGGCCGTCCATCCAGTTCCAAAGTCCCTCGGGATTGATACTGTTCAATCGGGAGAAAGGAACTGCGGGTAACTTGTCTGTACCGCGAAAGACTACATTGCGGTGAAGGTTCCCTAGCTCCTCGGTAGAGGTTGTGTATTCATAGGCTGCAAAGGTGGTGAACTGACCAGGCCGGTAAGCTTCGTTTGCCGCATCAACGGTTTCGACCCACGCGGATTTGCTGACACTGTTGATAACATCGCTGTTGAAGGTGCCATCGAGCAGGTTAGCCACAACATCACCGCGGAAATTGTTGAAGATAAGGTTTCTTTTCGCGATATCGAACAAGCCGCCATCGACCGAGTCATTGATGCCGTGATAGGACTGTGATAGTTCGTACTCTGAGAACGTTGTGGTGGTGTCTGCCGCCTCGTTAATCAGCCCAAGCATCATCGCATGGTCCGTTACCGCGTAGAAATCCAGCGGCTGTGCCAGTTGTACTTCAAATCCACTGGGGTGCATGATTGCCTCGCCCTGCGCGTAGCGATAGGCGTCCGTCGGTGTGGCGGTGGTGCCAAAACCAGCGGCATCAAAGGAGAGGGCGGTATGTACGTGCAAGTCGCCAAAGTAAGCATTTCGATCCGCATTGAACGCTCGGCCATCTGCATTAATCTCGGGCGGGGCGGGAAATGAGATAATCTCATTATCCGCCGGAACAACTGTGTTCGTAGTGCGAAGATACTGATTCGCTTCATGGCGCTTTTGCGCCTGGTCGCCGGAACAGGCGCTGATTAACGCAATAGCTGTTAACACACCCGTACTGTAAATCACTCGAAACAACATGAACTCCCCCTGCCTGTCAGCAGCAGCCAGTATATGTGGCTTGGTCTACCAGCGGTGTATCATTTACGGACACGGTATCTATCCGTCTGGAGTCGAAAGGGGTAGTGGTTAGCGGAGGAAAAGCAACGACGGGCTGTCCGGATATGATACAGCGCTTTCGGTCCCAGTGTTTATAATTTCTCCCCTAATAAGAGTAGAGAGAAAAATGAAATCAAGATCGATAAAAGTTCTGATTGCCCTGGTGGTGGCCTTAGCCGTAGCTGGCGGCAGTTACTGGCAAATCAACTTCAATAAAGACTGGCGTGAACAACATGCCTACACCAAAGGTGTGGACGCATTGATATATGCGTTTCCCTATCATTTGAACACTGTACTGCGCTATAAGTGGAGTCAGCCTGAAGCGCCAGAGGGTCAGCAAGTGCCGGTGGACGCGGTAAACAAGTTTTGGCACGCGACGTTTGTCGATCCCAAAAATTATCGTGACGGCGGCGCCCCGAATGCCGATACGCTCTACTCACCAGCCTGGATATACGCCAAAGAACAGCCGATTATTATTACGGTCCCGGAGATTCCGGGTGATCGATATTTTGCCATTGAACTGGCGGGTTTTGATTCAGACAACTTTGCCTATATCAGCAAGCGCCTCCACGGCAATGGTGGTGGAAACTACGCCATCGTGCCGCCGAATTGGCAGGGAGACTTACCTGAAGATGTGGAGTTTGTAGCTCACAACCCGACGCCCTGGTTTTATGCCATGGCGAGAATTTATGCTGACTTCAATGACCCCAGTGATCAGGCAGAGGTAGCGGCGATCCAGTCGAAAATGCAGATTGTGGGCTTGAGTGACTGGGGTAAGGAAGATCCACCCAGGCCTGCGCACCCGCCTGTGCCCGATGTCGGCGATCTGAGTGAAGTACTAATTGAAACTGATGTCGTGAGTTACATCAAAAAAATGGTGATGTCCGACCCTATGTCTTTCTGGAATAACGTCAATCGCGCGATGACCGTCAATGGTGTACCGGAACGTGATCAGCGCTATTTGAAAGATTGGGCCGAGTTCCATATTGGGCCGGACCAGGATGTATCCCAGGCTGAGGACAATGAGCAAGCCGGCTTAGCCAGGGCGGTGTTCGATGGCATCATGATCATGCGCGCCCATGCCACCTCTGAAGAGAATAAGGTCAACGGTTGGGGTGTGCCACCCGTGGGCTTCGGGCGCTCCGGGGTTCACGGTAATTTTTATATCCGCGGAGCCATTCAGTCGATGCGGGGCATCGTCGCCAATGATGCAGAAGAAGCCATGTATATGGCCAGGGCTAAAGATCAGAATGGTGACAGCATTACCAGCAAGCATACTTACGAACTCCACTTCCCGCCGGGACAAACTCCGCCAGCCAGGTATTTCTGGTCACTGACGGTTTACGATCAGGACGCCAACCTGATGCTCAACGACTATGACCGCTATGCCATCAGCGGTAACTCAGAGGACTTGATCTACGAAGACGATGGCAGCTTGCGGATTCTGATCGGTGGTGAGCCTCCTGAGGGAATGGTTGGCAACTGGTTACCGGCGGGTGAGTCTTTCACTCGAGTAACATTGAGAGTATACGGCCCCGAGAAAGCAATGATTGAGCGAACCTGGAAGCCGCCTCAGTTGAAACGGCTTTAACGAAACCGCGCAAATATAAATAGTCTCGAGGCTGACAATGAAAACACGGTTGAGTGAAACCCTGCGGGAACGTGCCTGGTCTTCGCCGGTCTGGATCGTTCAAGGCCGGCGCGCGTTCAATATTGCAAAAGTAAACGTCAACAGCACTGAGATGCAGGGCACTAGATTATGTCAGAAACAATTAAAGATTAT
>Ga0206127_1001470_pt1 | contig 25700 bp, 19 predicted proteins | sample Helgoland_Spring_6_FD_148646 | JGI IMG/M metagenome (GOLD analysis project Ga0206127, IMG submission 148646) | Pelagic subsurface seawater microbial communities from Kabeltonne, Helgoland, North Sea - Helgoland_Spring_Bloom_20160419_1 | ecosystem: Environmental > Aquatic > Marine > Epipelagic ...
ATCCCCAAGAAGGTAATCTATAAAATGAGCCATCAACTAGAGAACCTCCTGTTGTAAAAATAATCCACCTATAAGTTTCTGTTCCTACAATTGTTCCTAAACCTAATTCTTTAAAACCAGCCGCTGTCATTTCTGCATCAGATAAAGATTGCTCATTAATTAACAAAACAATAGGTTTATTTCCATAACTAAAGTTAGATTGACTTGCCAATTTACCTTCTCTGTATTTCCAATTTAAATACTGCCTTTGCTGTAAAAAGTTTAAAACAGCGTCGTGTACATTGCCACCTGTATTGTAACGTAAATCTAAAATTAGACCTTTTTTGTAAGCTTCTGCGCTCATTAAATCTTCGTAAAATTTTGTCAACTCGCCTCCTCCCATATTTTTCATATGTATATAAGCAATCGTATTTTTCGATTTCTTATTTACGTAATCCTGATTATCATCTTGCCATTCATCATATACCAAGTTATTAATTCCTCTATAACTTGTAGTATGAATGAATACATCAAATTGTTTTTTATTTCTAGAAAAAGTAAGTTTTATTTCACTTTGAAATGTTGGATTTGTAAAATAAGAGGCTCTATTTTTAGTTCTATCAATTTTAATATCATTTACAGCAACTAATTCATCACCTTTTCTAATATTTTTCCCTTTTACATCAGCGGGGCTTTCCTTTACAATACGTAATACTTTATAAGGATTTTGATTATCAAAAATAATTCCGGTTGCTAAAGTTCGGGTTCCATAATATATTTTTTCTTCAGCTCCACTAGAATTAAAACCAAAATGTGACGTATTTAATTCACCTAGCATATCATTAAAAATTAATCTTAATTCAGCTCTATTCGTTACAAAAGGTAAATATTTTGCATAACGATCTCTTAATTTTTGCCAGTCTTCTCCATGAAAATTCTTGTCATAAAAATTTTCTTCCATTCCAGCCCATGCTTCAAAATACATTTGCTCGAATTCATTAGATAAAGATTTATTAAAATTAAAACTAATTCCTAATGGTTGTAATTTATTTGAATTTAAGTTTAAAGAATGAATTGTACCACTAGCCAAAACATAATGTTTCTTTTTTGAAGTAATAATTTGATAACCAAAGATTCTTTTATCACCTAACTTTACCGTTTTATTTTCTTCAAAAGGTTCTAAAGTAGTTTTCCATAATTTACTTTGTCCTTCATCGTGATTTGAAGTATATAAAACGTGTGTTTTAGTACCTTCGTTAATCACACTAATATTGCTTTGATTACCAAACCAAGGGCTAATTCTTGTTAACCTATCCATTAAACCATTTGGATTGATTGTTGTTATTAGCGTATTTTTTTTACTTTTTTTAGTAGTATCTTTTTTTACGAAAAGTTGATTTACTTTATCAATTTTAAAAGGCTTCTCATATTTATCCAAACTCATTTGGTATACTTTAGACTTTCCATTTCCACCACTTGGAAAATTTGGAGCTGTTCTTTCTGAACTAAAATACAAGTATTTCCCATCATTAGACCAAATTGGACCAAATTCTGAAACTTTTGTATTTGTTAGATTCATTGATTTTTTTGATGCAATGTTATATGTAAAAACATCCGCTTCAAAATCTCTATAAGCATTGTAAACAATGTATTTATCGTCAGGAGAAAAATAAGGATTGGCATTGTAAAAGCCCCAAAGTTCATCTTCTACAATCAACTCGCTCTTGTAAGTTTTTAAATCGATAATATGAATTTCATTTCTACCTTTTAAATACACACCCTTAGACAATTCTTTATTAAAAGTTATTTGTCTGTTATTCATGGTGTTTTTAGTAAGCTGTTTTTTATTTGATTGATTAGTAACATCAACAACAAACCAATTATAGTAACCATTATAAGATCTAGAAAATAAAAGTGTTTTATTATCTTTTAACCATTTTACTTCACCAACTGCTTCCAGAATATTTGTTTGAATTTCTTTCACAAATTTTCCTTTTACATCAGAAATAAATAATTTTCCTCTAGAAACAAATGCCATCTTTTTACCATCAGGAGAAACATCAAAAAACGTTATTTTTCCTTTTACATTGTAAGCTTGATTTTTATCTACTGTAGAATTTGTGTTGATGTTTATTTTAAGTTTTTTAGAAGAATTTAATGCTACATCATAAATATAAATCTGATAATCTTTTCTAAATACTATTTTACCTCCATCAGCTGCCACTTTTGGCCACATAATGGATGTTGAGAAATTTGTTAAACGCTTCTTTTTACCATTTATAAATGTGTATAAGTTATATTCACCTTTGTATTCATCAGACTTAAAATATACGTTACCGTTTTTGTCTATAGTTGTTCCAAAATCTTTTCCTCTGTAAGAGGTGTGTTTTGTGAATTTTTGAGTGGCTACATTATAAGATTTTATATCAGGATTATAATCTCCTTTATATCTTTTTCTATGCGCAAAACGGTAACTTTCCCAGGTTTCATTAAAGTAAAAATCTTTTGTTTTAGGATGTTGTATAACGTGATGCACTGTGTTAAAATAATGTGGAAATTTCCTTAAAGGAGTTCCGCCATCTCTAGAAACTGTATAATTTGAAACTGAATTTTCTCTATTAGAGTCAAAATTGATTGTCTTACTATCCCAACTCCAAGAAGTAACATTATCATTAGCTTCATGAAAAGTAAGTTGTTTAATTTTACCTCCATTTAAAGGCATAATGTAGATGTCATTATTCCCGTATTGATTGCTAGAAAACGCTAATAATTTTCCGTCTGGAGAAACATAAGGATTGGTTTCAGAACCATCCATAGCTGTTAATCTAAATGCATCACCGCCATTTGAAGAAACTTTCCATAAATCTCCTTGATAACTAAAAATCACGGTATTTCCATCCGGAGTTAAAGTTGGTTTTAAGGTAAAATATGGATCGTTTTTCTGTGAGAAAATTATCAAACTAAAAAAAAGGAAAAAAGAGGTTAAAACAAATTTCATAATACAAATTATTTAGGTTCAATAAATATAAAATGTATCCATTTACTACACTAATAAAAGTGAATTTATTTTGTAAAAGTCTGGTCACTTTTTATCTAAAAAGATAATAGGTTTTAGAGGAACAAAATATTTCACTACGAATTCTAATTGGTAGATAACGAATTCTAAAACAGGTAATATTTAAGTCAAGTTTCATAGTACTTTTAAAATGTATTAACACTTAAAATAGAAATTATGAAATCAGTATTTGAAAAATCAGTATTAGTAACAGCAATCATTTTTACTTCAGCTTTTTTTGTGAATTGTAATGAAAATTTACCTGTCACAAATAATGATATAGAATTAGTAAATGAAAAAACTGCCTTAAATTATTCCGAGAATAACATCACAATTCCAAGAAGTCCGTTGGTTTTTATATCTGGATATGATAAAGGAAATGAAACTTTTTATAAAAATGCCAGAACTTTCTTTAAAGAGAAGAATTTTGAGGTTGTAGAAGACCAATATTCCTTAGAGGAAATTATCAATTGGTTAAATAATAATGAGTCTGCTAAACCCTATGGAGAAATTCATATTGTAAATAAAAGTAACGCCTTTACTGGCATGACTTTAGAAACAGTAATTAATGGAGAAACTGTTTCATCAGAAACATTGAGAAAACACATCACAAAAGGAACCCTGCCAATTTTACAAGAAAGCATCAATAATAATTCTAAAATTATTTTCCATGCAAATGGCTTAGGAGAAAATAAAGAACTGATGAAAACTTTTAAAGATGCATTTTGTTCAGATGAACTACCTAGTGTAATAGCATCTCCATATTATTCTATTTTTGATGGAGAATTTACCAAGCATTATTTAGCAAAACCGTATTATCTTTTTTATCCAACTGCAAATTCTCCTGGCAAAGTTGATTTATCAAAAGAAATAGCAAAAAAATATCCAGATGAAAAAGATATAAATTGGTTAGAAACCCTTAATAATAGCGAAGAAAGATTTATTGGGGAAGCGTATACAACGCAATTTACAATTCCTTTAAAATTTGAGTTAGATTACCATAATTCTGATGAAGAAGTTCCAAGTTTTGAAAATCAAGATGAAATTATTGATTTCATAGAACAAAATGAAGTAATGTCTTTTGAGGTTGAGCAATTAAAAATTCCAATACATAAATTCAGATGGTATTATAGTTTACACAATAGCACTTTAATTATAAAAGGCAAGACAACAGGTTTAGTAGTTTTAAAACCATTAATCAAGCCTTACGGAGAGTTGCAGTACATTACGCCAGACACTAAAAATAAGCGTTTGTATGGAATGAAATAATTGAAAGTTGGAATTTTATTTGAAAAATGTCATTATACAAAATTCAGTATAATGACATTTTAATTAGTAAGTTTGTTTATGATTTTTTTTAAAAAATATATTTTTATTATACTCCTTTTTTTAGTTTCAAAAATTGATGCCCAAGAATACACAATCAAAAATTTTACTATTAAAGACGGTTTACCAAGCAATATCATTTTTGACATTAAACAAGACAAAATTGGATATTTATGGATTGCTACTGAAAAAGGATTGGTAAAATATGATGGTCATGATTTTACACAAATTACAAAACAAAAAACAATTACACTTTTTATTGATAATAAAAATGTTTATGCAGGCGTTGAAAACGGTTTATTCATAAAAAACAATACTGAAGAAAAAATTTTAAAATCTAAAAAAATACAAAAAATTATTCGGTTTAAAGATGAAATTATAATTGGTACAATACAAGGTATATATCTTTATAAAAATAATAAATTACAACCTTTAAAAATTAATTCAACTATTGATTCTTCTTCAATAAATGATATAATTATTGAGAATTCAAACATAACAATAGGTTCAAGTAGAGGTTTGTTTAAATTACATAAAAATCTAATTAACAGTTATTTAAAAAAAATATCAAAAGGTAATTTTTTACATATAGAGAAATCTTATGACAACTATATTACAGTAGGAAATGGAAATATAGTTTCGATTGTAAAGGGAGATTCTATTTCAAAACATATTTCAACTTTAAGTGATATTTCTTCTATAAAAAAGATTAAAAATGAACTTTGGATTACTTCAAATTCAAATGGAATTGAAGTCTTCTCACTCCCCTCCTTTTCATTTAAACAGAAAATTAACAAATACAACTCCCTAAGTACAAACACTATTTTTAATGTTTTTAAAGATCGGCAAAACACGATTTATTTATCATCAAATAAAGGTTTTTATACTTTACAAAAAACTCCTTTTAAAAGCTTATTAAATAATAATCCAGTTATTCATTTTGAAAATTTTCAAGTAAATTATAAAAATGTAGACAGTTTATTAAATTCTAAAAAGTTAAAATTATCAGATAATGAGAGAAACCTTGCTTTTTCTTTTAAAACTATCAATATTACAAATCCAAAAAAAATTAAATATAGACATGCTTTAAATGGTAATTTTTCTTCTTGGTCAACTAATAATACAGTTCAGTTTCCAAAGTTAAATCCAGGTAAATATAATTTTGAAGTGCAATCTAAAATAGGTAATAAAAAAAGCCTAATAAAATCTTTTTCTTTTACCATAGATGCTCCTTTTTACAAGCAAGCCTGGTTTGTGTTTTTAGTTATTATTATATTTTTAATAATTAGTTACGTGTCTGTTCATTATTACATAAAAAAAATAGAATTAAAAAGTGACAAAAAAATAAGCAAGCTTAAATTAGAAAATAGATTATTATCCCTAGAGCAAAAAGCATTGCAATTACAGATGAACCCTCATTTTATATTTAATGTTTTAAATGGAATAAAAGCATTAGGAAATAATGGAAACAAAAAAGATCTAAATAATACCATTTCTCAATTTTCCGTATTATTAAGAGGTATTTTAAATAATTCTAGAAAAGAAGAAATTACTTTAGCTGAGGAAATAAAGCTTTTGAAAAATTATATTGAATTAGAACAAAGAATTAGTTCTAAATCCTTTAGTTATAATATAACAACTAATTTAAATAATATTGATGCAGAAGAGATCTTAATTCCTACTATGTTAATTCAACCTTTTGTGGAGAATTGCATTCAGCACGCTTTTGACAAGAGTTACTTAGGAGAAATCAACATTAGTTTTAATGTAAAATATAGATTTTTATATTGTAATATTATAGATAATGGCATAGGAATTCATCATTCTATGAATAGGAAAACTTCCACAAACCATAAGTCTGTTGCTTTAGGAATAGCGAGAGAAAGATTGTTTGCGATAAATTCAAAAAGTTTATTTAAAATTGATGAAATTATTGAAAATAAAATAACAAAAGGTACAAAAGTTTCATTTAGAATTCCTTTAAAGACAGATTATTAAAATCAAAAATTGTAGTTTATGAAAAAATTCACATCATTTGTGGTAGACGATATGCCAGAAGCTTTAGAATTATTAATTGGCGACATTAAAGAACATCATCCTGAAATAGAAATTATAGGAAAGGCAGAAAGCGTTGTTCAAGCATCAAAACTACTACAAAAAAAGAAACCAGATATTCTATTTTTAGATATTATGTTAGGAGATGGAACTGGTTTTGATATATTAGAAATTGTACCTTCTCTTACCTCTAAAGTGATTTTTATTACTGCAAGCGATGAATATGCTGTAAAGGCATTTAAGTTTGCTGCTATAGATTATATTTTAAAACCTTATTCCTTAGAGGAATTACATAGTGCTATTGAAAAAGCCAAAGTTCAAATAGAACCCAAAATAGAACAACTTAACGTTCTTAAACAAATAATTACAGAACCAAATAACGCCCCTACTAAAATATCTCTGCATACAGCTGAAAAAATAATAGTGGTAGAAATCAAAGATATTATAAGATGTAAATCTGATAATAATTATACTACATTCTATTTAAAAGATAAAACTAGAATATTGGTTTCAAAAACTTTAAGATACTATGCAGATATTCTTAAAGACTGTAATTTTCTTAGAACTCATCAAAGCCATTTGGTAAATAAGACTTATATCAAAGAATTTATAAAAATGGATGGAGGCTATTTAATGTTGAGCGATTCATCTAATATACCAGTTTCCTCAAGGAAGAAAACAGAGATTATAAATGCTTTAAAAGTATAATTTTTTAAAAAACCAATACTGTAATGGATTTTTAGTAAAGTTGGTTTACAACTATTTCCGGAAATGGAAAAAACCACAAAATTTATAGTAATGTACTTAAATTATTTGATGAGAAAATTATATAATGTATATAACTTTTAAGGTTTGATACGGTATTAAGAATTAGAATAAAAAAAAGATAAGTACTTAAAAAATAAAGTTCAGAGAAATACAAGTGGATGGAAATTCATTAAAAAAGCCTATTATTTTAATAATAGGCTTTTAAATAGTTAATTTTGGGTGGAAGATGGGGCTCGAACCCACGACTTTCGGTACCACAAACCGACGCTCTAACCAACTGAGCTACAACCACCATGTTTGATGAGGGTGCAAATCTAGATATTTTTTTAACTTTAAAAAAGAAAAAATTAAATTAATTTATCTAAATTTTCTACTGCAACATAACGTTCTGAAGTAAAACCTTCTGCAAAATCTACATCAATTAATCTCCCCAAATCTCTTGCCCTATAATCTATACTATCAATAAAATTTTTACTAGTTATTGGAGTTTCTGGCTCATTACTTTTAGGATCAAAAAATTGCGAGGCATAAGACAATACAGCTTTTTTCTTTTTGTCTACATAACCAGTTACATCAACAACAAAATCTGGTTCTATATTTTTCCATTGTATATAATGATATACTTTTTTGGGCCTCCACTTTTCTTGTTGTTTACCTTTTACATTAGTATCAATTTTTATCAATCCACTCAAAAAACAAGCGTTAGAAACTAAACTACTTGCTTTAGGATGATCTATATGCCTATCATCAATAGCATTACATAAAACAATTTCAGGTTGATATTTACGAATCATTTTTATGATTTCTAATTGATGTATTTTGTCATTCGTAAAAAAACCATCAGCAAAAGCTAAATTTTCTCGAACAGTAACGCCTAAAATTTTAGCAGCATTTTTTGCTTCAATATCTCTTAAATCGGCAGAACCACGAGTTCCTAATTCACCCCTAGTCAAATCTACAATACCTACTTTTTTCCCTAAAGCAATTTCTTTTGCAATTGTAGCCCCACAACCTAATTCCACGTCATCTGGATGTGCACCAAATGCTAAAATATCTAATTTCATTTTTTTACTTTTTTAATAGCTTGCTCAATATCAGCAATCAAATCTTCTGGTTCTTCAATTCCTACAGAAAAACGAATTAACCCATCTTTGATTCCTCTTTCCAGACGTTCTTGCTTACTTAGTAAAGCATGTGTAGTTTGGGTTGGAGTTACAGTTGTACTCTCTAAACCTGCTAAACTCATTGACGGTTTTATCAAACTTAAATTATTTTGAAAATCCATTGCATCAATTCCCTTTTTTAACTCAAAAGATAACATTGCCCCAAAACCTTTCATTTGGTTTTTTGCAACTTCATATTGTGGATGACTTTCTAAACCTGGATAATACACTTTATCAATATCATTGCTTTGCTCTAAATACTCAGCCATAATATGTGCATTTTTAGTTTGTTCTTTAACACGTAAATTCAAAGTTTTTAAACTCCTTTCTAATAACCAAACGGTTTGATCGCTTAAGTTTCCGCCTAAATTTATAGCTGTCTTCCAAATCTGTTCAATATGCTCTTGTGAAGCAGCAACAGCACCTGCAGAAATATCAGAATGTCCGCCCATGTATTTTGTAGCAGAGTGTATAATAATATCAATCCCAAAATTATAAGGATTTTGATTAATAGGTGATGCAAAAGTGTTATCAATCATTGTTAAAATTTCTCGTTCTTTAGCAACATCAGCAATAGCTTTCATATTAGTAATCCCTAGTAACGGATTTGAGGGTGTTTCAATATAAAAAATCTTGGTATTTTCTTTAATTAAGGGAACGAAGTCGCTAGCCTTATCAGACTCTGTAAATGAATATTCAATTCCATATTTATCAAACTCTGATACAATAAAATTATAAGTTCCTCCATAAATTACTTGTTGAATGACAACGTGATCTCCTCTTTTTAAAAAAGCTAACATTGCTGATGAAATAGCAGCCATGCCCGAACTGAAAATCATTGCATCTTCAGTATTTTCGAGTGCTGCAATTTTTTTACATAACATTTCTTGATTTGGAGTATTATAATAACGTGGATAACGTTTTAGATCTACGTTACTAAATGCATAAGAAGTAGACATATAAATAGGAGAAACGGCTCCTTTAAATTGTTTATCTTCTACTTCACCAACGTGAACGCAAGTAGTATTTATTCCTAGTTTTTTATTCATAATGTTTTATGCTTAATATAAATACAATTAATCTAAATCTGGTAAAATAAAATCATTCAAAACGCTTGGTTTTGACATCATTTTTTCAATTTCGTCAGATTTTCTTGGAGATTCTGCAGAGAGATTTACTGGTAAACCATCCGTAACTAAAATATCATCTTCAATTCTTACGGCTATTCCCCACCATTTTTTATCACAAGAACTTCCTTCTGGAATATAAATTCCCGGTTCCATTGTAACTACCATATTTTTTTCGAAATTTCTGTAATTTCCTGGGTCATGAACATCTAAACCAATATGATGTAAAGTGCCATGAGGCAAATAATTATGTCTTTCATCCACAGATTTAATAATTCCCAATTCAAATAATCCCTCGTTAATTATTTTTCTAGCTAACTGATTTGGAGCGCCCATGCTTGTTCCTTTAGTATATAAAGCTATTCCTGCTTCTTGAGCCTTATAAACTAGATCATATATTAGTTTTTGTTCTTTGGTAAACTTTCCATTTGCAGGTATTGTTCTGGTAACATCTGCTGTGTATCCTCTATATTCAGCACCTAAATCCATTAAAACCAAATCATTGCCAACTTTAGTCTTATTGTTTTCTATGTAATGTAAAATACAACCATTGTTTCCTGCACCTACAATTGACGGGTAACCTTCGTATTCAGCGCCATACTTCTTATAAACAAATTCGTGAATTCCTTGCAACTCTGTTTCAGACATATGCGGTTTCATAGCTTTCATTACTTCATTCTGACCTATAGCTGAAATTCGAATGGCCTTGGTTAATAAAACTAGTTCTGCATTAGTTTTCACCTCCCGCATTGTAGCCATATTTGATGATAAAAAAGTTAAATCAATATTTGTTTTTGGCTTTAATGCAAAAGATATTTTTTTCTTGATTTCTTTTCTTAATTTATCATTTTCTGCTGATTTATATTTGTTTAATAATTCATTGTTTTTAACTTCAATAGAACTTTTTGCCATTCTATCAATAATACGAATGACATTCGCACTGCTTTCAATTGAAGTTTCTGCAACATTACTGTAGGCATATTTTATCATTTCTGATAGGTATAGAGAAGGATCATATGCTGATCTTGTTTTAAATGATTTTATCAAATCGAAAATATCTACTCCATTTAAATTTCTATAATCGTCATTAAACTTTTCAATAAATATTTTATCAAAATTTCTAAAATTTAAATTTGAGGATAAAAATTCAGAATTATTCTTTACTACAGTAAAGCCAAGTTCTCTTTTTGCACCTTCAACACCCAAACGTTTTCCATTCCATAGTTCTGCTTTTGAGTCTCTTTTTTGAACGTATAAGATTTCGTTATATATGTTACCTTCTGCATCAGTTTGATTATCGGAAAACAAAACTAACACACCATTTGGTTCTCTATAACCTGTTAAATAGTAAAAATTTGGATTTTGATGAAAAACATAATCTACATCATTAGCTCTATTTCTAATAGGATTTGAAAAAACGACAGTTAATGTATTTTTTGGCATTTTGGAGCGCAAAATATTGCGTCTTTCTTTATGGAATTCTTTTGATATAAAGTCTGATGGTATTTGCGAAAACACGTCTGCAAAAGACATTAAGTACACTAAAATTATAAATTTCAAAATTCTCATTAAAATTAAATTAATAGATGATGATTCAAATTTAGTATTAATATTTTTTTAATAGCATGTTTTAACAGAATATTAGCGATTGTATATTGCGAATTTTTCAATAATTTAGCCAAAAAATAAAGATATACTGAAGTTCATTCAATATTGAAGCTTTAAACAATTTATTTAATAAAATCACTAAAATTTTTATAATGAAAGATATTGCTTTACATCAAATTCACGAAAAATTAGGGGCAAAAATGGTTCCTTTTGCAGGTTATAATATGCCTGTTTCTTATGAAGGAGTAACAATTGAACACCAAACAGTTAGAAACTCGGTTGGAGTTTTTGATGTAAGTCATATGGGCGAGTTTTTAATTTCTGGTGAGAATGCTTTGGCTTTGATTCAAAAAGTTACTTCTAATGATGCAAGTAAATTAGAAATTGGTGATGCTCAATACAGTTGTTTTCCAAATGAAAATATGGGAATTGTAGATGATTTAATCTGCTATAGAATTAAAGAAAACTCCTATTTATTAGTTGTAAATGCATCTAATATTGAGAAAGATTGGAATTGGGTTTTAAAATACAATAAAGAGTTTGGTGCAGATCTTAGAGATTTATCAGACGATTATTCTTTGCTTGCAATACAAGGTCCTAAAGCTGTGGAAGCAATGCAATCTTTATCTTCTTTAGATTTAGAAAAAATTGCTTTCTATAAATTTAAAATTGGTGATTTTGCTGGTATTGAAAATGTAATTATTTCTGCTACAGGGTATACAGGTTCAGGTGGATTTGAGATTTATTGTAAAAATGATGAAGTTGAGCAAATATGGAATAAAGTCTTTAAAGCTGGATCAGAATTTGGAATTAAACCAATTGGTTTGGCTGCAAGAGATACTTTACGTTTAGAAATGGGATATTGCTTGTATGGTAATGATATTGACGATTCAACATCGCCCATTGAAGCGGGGTTAAGTTGGATTACAAAATTCACCAAGGAATTTGTAAATCATAAGGCACTTCTAAAAGAAAAACAAGAGAAGCCAGAAAGACGTTTAGTAGCCTTTGAAATGAATGAAAGAGGAATTCCAAGACAAGGATATGTGATAGCAGATGCCGAAGGAAATGCCATTGGTAATGTAACCTCTGGAACAATGAGCCCTAGTTTAGGAAAAGGCATTGGTTTAGGATATGTACCAAGAACTGCTATGAAATCGGGAACAGAAATTTACATTCAAGTCCGAAAAAAGGCAATACCAGCTACTATTGTAAAATTACCTTTTTATAATGGATAAAGTTAATGAACCCCATTAATACTTAATACATGTAATATCAAAAATATTGGATTCATTAACTCAAATTGTTTTAGGTGCTGCTGTAGGAGAAGCTGTTTTAGGTAAAAAAATTGGAAATAAAGCAATGTTTTATGGAGCCATTGCTGGTACCATACCAGATTTAGATGTTTTATTTTCTAACTTTACAGATACTGTAACAGCTTTAGAAATGCATAGAGGTTTTACACATTCCCTGCTTTTCTCGATAGTAGTTTCCCCTATTTTTGCTTTTATTGTTTCTAAATTTGAGAAATACAAGTCTTTGAAAGATTGGACTTTATTTTTCTTTTTGACTTTTTTTACGCATCCAATTTTGGATGCCCAAACCACTTGGGGTACACAACTTTTTTGGCCTTTTGATATTCGGTTAGCTTTTAAAAACATATTTGTAGTTGATCCTTTATATACACTTCCTTTTTTGTTTTTTTTACTTTTAGCAATGATGCAAAAGAGAATGTCAAAAAAAAGGAGCTTTTACAATACTTTAGGATTAATTGTTAGCAGTACTTATTTAATAATTACATTAATTTTAAAGGGCGTTTCATATCAAAAATTCACAAAAGAATTAGAGGAGCAAAACATCGTTTATACTGAAATTGAGACAAAGCCAAGCCCTTTAAACACTATTTTGTGGACGGCTAATGTGGAAACTAAGGATGCTTTTTTAATTGGAAATTCTTCTTTTTTTGATGAACATCCTATTTACTTTTCAAGGTATCCTAAAAATCATCATCTTTTAGGAAATCTAGTCAATCACCCTAAAACAAAACGAATGATAGCTATCTCTAAAGGATGGTTTACCATCAATAAAAACAAAAATCAACTTTATTTTAATGATTTACGTTTTGGTACTTTAAGCATAAAACCTAATGCACAAAATTTTGTTTTTAAATATAAAATTGAAGTTGATAAAAATGGCACTCCCTATTTCATTGAAGAAGAAAAAGAAAAACGCGATGCTAAAAAACTGTTGTCTGAATTATGGCAAAGAATAAAAGGAAATTAACTTTCTAAGGTTGCGTTGTAGAAAATAGAAATTAAGTTATCTTTTTGCTTTAAGTAAATAATTCAAAATGGAAAAAAAGCAAAAAAACACTGCTGTTAATAGCATGTAATTAATAAACAAATTTGTAAAACTATCTATTTTAATAAAATTTAAAATTTCTAATATCATAATCGTCGTTTTAAATTTATCTCAAGATAAAACATCAACAATTATTTTATGTAAATAAAATATGAACGGTAATTAACTATAGACGAATGGATTAATTTAAATGTTTAAAAAAAATAATTTCTGCCTAAAAGGTTATAACTGAACGAATATTAAAATCTGTTAATTTCTAAATTTATTATGAACAATAATATATTTTAATTTTTGCTTTAAGTCTTCACCACTATCATAAATCATTTGTTCATTTGTAGGAAAAGGAACTCGACTCAATTCTATTAAATCTATAAACTCGTCTTCTATAGCTCTTTTATCACCTTTATAATTTGCATAAGTATGTTGGAAATTAAACTGACTTGCAATAGGATAGGTATTTATTATTTGTTTGGTATAATTATCAATATACTTAACTTGAGCCACTACTTTTACCGTTTTAAATTGCACAAATTGATATATCCTACAACGTACATTTATCATTTTATCCACTTTTATTTTATTTCCATTTTTGTCTAAAACGTAATCTCCATTGTCATCTAATAAAAAAGTATACCCGTCTTTGATTTCTTTATTTTCAATAATCTCTTTTTCTCTAATCTGTTCTGGACTAACTTGAATACTTCTAAGATTTAATTCTAAAGCAAAATCATAATTTATATTTTGATTTCTAACACCATGATAAACTGTCCATAAATCATTTAAACCATAAGTATCAAAATTCAATAAATCTTTTCGTAACCTTTTGGGCACAAATTTTTGGGTTTGATTTTTTACTGTAACAATTACATAATCCAAACCTCTTTCTTTCGCGAGATTAATTAAATTACGCACATCTTTAAAATTAGGATTTATTTTTTCTAAAAAATTTAAATCATCATAAGCTTCCCTGTAAGCAAACTTATTATCATCATTAAAAAGTTTTTTGACTTTGGCGTATAAATAATCCGATAATTTATTCTTATAAGTAATAATTTCATTATCGTAATTCCTAAAATTAAAGTTAGCCTCTCTATTTAGTTCTGATATATACAAGGGCAATAATGGTTTAATAATTTCTTGTCTACTTTTTAAACCTTCATAAAGCCCATAAATGCTTTCAATTTTATCCGGATTATTCTCCTTTATCAAAAATTTAATTTGCTCTATATCTCTTTTGTTTGCTTTAAGGTAAGCATCTTCCAACATTAAAACATAAGGTTGATTGCTTTTTTTAAATTTATTCTTTTTTAAATTACTGATAGCAATATCTATGGCTTTTTGATAGTTCCCATCATTAATTGCTTGTTGAGTATTTTTTACACTACTACAAGCAGTAATAAAGGTAAAAACTAAAATAAAGAGTATGATTTTTTTCATAAAACTAAAATTCACATGATTTGATATATAATTTCAAAATTACAAATTGTATGCCATTTTTTTAATATTACAAAGTTTATAAAATATAATTCATATAATCTCATATTTCAAATAGTTTTTTTTAAAAGAGAAATCTCTGATAAATAATAAAATTATGGTTTTAATAATTTTGTTATTTCAAATTTATTGAATCCACAATACTTCACAAAAACACTCATAAATTTACCTTTCTAATTGTGGCATTAAAGAGATTACTGTATTCTTGTCGTCAAAAAAAATGAGATATAGTTCTAATAAAGAATACCAATTAGTTTGGGAGGATAATTTCAGAAGTGAAATTTTAGATTCAACAAAATGGAATAGACAAGTTGAGCAAGCGGGTAGATTTAATAAAGAATGGCAAAGATACACAGATAGTGAAAAGAATTCTTATATAGAGAATGAACAACTTATCTTAAAAGCAATTCATGAGAGTAATATTTATGCTGAAAATGAATATACATCTGCAAGATTAAATACGGCAGGTAAATTTGATTTTAAGTATGGTAAAATTATAGCCAAGATAAAACTACCTAAAGGCAAAGCTATTTGGCCAGCATTTTGGATGTTAGGATCTAACATTGATGAAAATGGTGGAGACACAAAATGGCCTTTTACTGGCGAAATAGACATATTGGAGCTTTGGGGCTCTGATAGCGCTAGTGTGGTTGAAGCAAATTTACATTACGCAGATGAAATGGGAAATCATACACAAATGGGTGCGGAAAGCTTTCATTTATCCAGAGGTGATTTTTCAGAAAATTTTCATGAATTTGAATTAGAATGGACTTCAGAAAATATGATTTGGAAAGTAGATGGCAAAAGTTATCATACTTTAAATATTACTGATGATAAATATTATGCATTTCATAAAGAATTTTTCTTATTATTAAATATTGCTGTTGGAGGAGAAATTGCAGGTTATCCTGACGAAACCTCACCTTTACCCCAAAAAATGGTTGTGGATTGGATTAAAGTTTATCAAAAAAAGTAAAAAGTCTTTAAATAAAAAAAGCCTCAATAAATTATGTATTGAGGCTTTATATAATTTATATCTATAATTAAACGTTAAATCTAAAGTGCATAACATCACCATCTTTAACAATATAATCCTTGCCCTCTACTCTCATTTTACCAGCTTCCTTTACCTTAGATTCTGAACCAAAAGTAACGTAATCTTCATAAGAAATTGTTTCAGCTCTAATAAAACCTTTCTCAAAATCGGTATGAATTACTCCTGCTGCTTGAGGAGCTGTTGCACCAATAGGAATTGTCCAAGCTCTTACTTCTTTTACACCAGCTGTAAAATATGTTTGTAAATCTAATAATTTATATGCGGAACGAATTAAACGAGATACTCCCGCTTCTTCCAAACCTATATCTTCTAAAAACATTTGGCGTTCTTCATAATCCTCTAACTCGGTAATATCTGCCTCTGTACCAACTGCCAAAACAATAACTTCTGCATTCTCGTCCGCGACTGCCTCTTTTACTTTATCAACATAAGAATTTCCAGAAACCGCCGAATTTTCATCGACATTACAAACATATAAAACTGGTTTAGAAGTGATAAATTGTAGAGATTGTACAAACTCTATTTCTTTTTCAGAAAATTCTAAAGATCTTACAGAAATTCCTTGTAGTAAAGTCTCTTCTACTTTTAACAAAACAATTAACTCAGCTTGAGCTTCTTTATTCCCTGTTTTTGCAGTTCTTTTTACTCTTTCTAAGCGTTTTTGAACGGTTTCTAAATCTTTTAATTGTAATTCAATATCAATTGTTTCTTTATCTCTTACAGGATCTATAGAGTTATCAACATGAATAATATTATCATTATCAAAACAACGTAAAACATGCAATATGGCATCAGTTTCACGGATATTTGCCAAAAATTGATTCCCTAAACCTTCTCCTTTACTAGCTCCCTTTACCAAACCTGCAATATCTACTATTTCTACAGTTGCAGGTAAAACCTTTTCAGGAACTACCAATTCTTCTAATTTTTCTAAACGAGAATCAGGCACATTTACAACACCCAAGTTTGGTTCTATAGTGCAAAAAGGAAAATTTGCACTTTGCGCTTTTGCATTGGATAAACAATTAAATAAAGTTGATTTTCCTACGTTTGGTAATCCTACAATTCCAGCTTTCATTTGTCTATTAAATATAATTTATAAAGCTTTTAACATAAATTTTGATAAATCTTTATAATTTTTCAGAATGCAAATATAATACTTTGTTAAAGTTAAATGTTGATTTATTAAGAAATCTCAAATTGCATTACATTTCTAAAAATAATCAACTTAATATGAAAACAAAACAACTTATAAAATTTCTATTTTTCTTTGGATGCTTTACAATTAAGGCACAAACTATTTCAGGAAAAATTATGAATAAAACCACACTAAAACCTATAGACAAAGTTGCAATAGTAACCGATTTAAATAGAGGAAGTACTTCTGATAAAAATGGAAATTATATAATACAAATTAACAACATTAAATCCGCAACATTTTCCAGTCTTGGATATGAAACTCTAACCCTTGATTTAAATGAATTAAAAAGACTTGAGTTTACTATTTATTTAAACGAAAAAGTGAATGAGCTAGATGAAATTCAATTGAATCTTGCTAAAATTTCTTTGGACTCTTTATTGATAAAAACACAAAAAAGTATGCAAAAAAATTATATTTCCGGAGCAACTAAAAATCATTTTTATACAAGAGAAAAATCTGAAATTAATTTCAAAAAATTGGAGTTAGAGCTAGAAAAAAGCACGTTATTAAATAAAAAGAACAAAAAACTAGCTGAAAAGGAATTGGAAGAATATGCTTCAAAATTAAAAAACAGTTATCCAGAATTTTCCACCGAGTTCTACGGAATTATATCATCTAAAAAAACATATTCTGAAAAATTTAAAAAAGATCTACGCATTAATAATACTGATAGTATTAATGGTTTTACAATTATGACAAATAATGAAAACATCACTATAAAATCAGCACAAACGAGATTACAGAATATTGTGCTAAAACATTTAGATAGCACTAAAACTTATAAAATTAGCTCGGGGTTGTTTAAAATGGAAGATTCATTGTCTTTAAAAAAAATAATTAAAGAAACGGATTCGCTAAGTAATGACAATACTTATAGCATTAATAATATTTCTTATAATTTTAATGAAGCTCACAAAAATGGATTATTTTTTACAAAAAAAAATCAGTATAATTTTTTAAATGGTAAATATTATCAACATCAATTAAATACAAATGAAATTCTTGATAATAAAATGCATTATTCAGTAAGTTTTACTCCAAATAAATCAAAATCAAAATTTAGTGGCAGAATTTTAATTGATGCGGAAGATTATACAGTTGCTAAAATTGAATATTCTTTTGCAGATGGAAAAAGAGGTCAAAATATCAATTTAAAATGGTTGCTAGGTTTAAAGGTTGCAGAAAATATTAAAAATGTTTCCGTTTATTATGAAAAAAATAAAAAGAATAAAGTGCATTTAGCCTATGTAAAAGAAACTTTAGGAAGTTATGTATACGTGCACAGACCCATAAAATTCAAAGAAAACTCAAAAGAAAATCACAAGGCAAAGTTTGATATTAAAATTGAGGTGGACATAAAATCAACAAAGGAATTTTTAATTTCTAAAGCTCATTCAATTGATGAGAAAAAAATAAAATCTTTACAGACTGAAGATTATGCAAAAAGAAAAGAATATATATCCAAAGAAGTTTACAATAAAACAAAATGGAAAAATGGAGAACTAATTCAATCTTATCTAAAAAATAAATAAAAAAATCCTGAGCAGTTTGCTCAGGATTTATAATTTAGTTTTTGAGGAAAAATTAATTTTTATGCATAAAAGCTTGCTTTGCAAGTAATTCCTCTTCTGTTTCAACAATATCTTCATTGGGTACACAACAATCTACAGGGCAAACTGCAGCACACTGTGGTTCTTCGTGAAAACCAACACATTCCGTACATTTATCCGGAGATATATAATAAATTTCATCGGAAATTGGCTCTTGATATTCATCTGCATTAACAGATAATCCGCTTGGTAAAACAACATTACCCGCTAAATCTGTACCATCTGCATATTTCCAATCGTCAGCACCTTCATAAATTGCAGTATTTGGACATTCAGGTTCGCAAGCCCCACAATTTATGCATTCATCTGTTATTATAATTGCCATAATTTTCTTTTCTGTTTTTGTACCTTTGCAAGTGCAAAAATAACCCCAAAAAAAGTTACATCCAAATAAATGAATAGTATTCCAAATAGAATTACAGCTTTCGTAAAATTAGGCACTTTTTTAAGTCAATTTTCTAATAACAAAATTGAAAAAAAAGAGGAAGTTTTATTCAATGAAATATTTTTTGATGGCTTCAAACATCAAATTAAATTGGCTCAGGAAAATAATTCTTGGTTTACAAAAGATAATATTTTGTTTGCTTTAGAGAGTTGGTCTAAATCTTTGACTGAACAAAATCTGAATAACTTTATTAGTTCTATTAATTCAGAACCTAATGTAATTAAAAAAGTTGCCATAATTATGGCTGGTAACATTCCTTTGGTTGGTTTTCACGATTTTTTATCCGTTTTAATTTCTGGGCATTCAGTTTTAGTGAAGCAATCTTCTAGTGATAAACATTTGCTACCTTTTTTAGCCATATATTTAGAATATGTTGATGAAAGCTTAAAAGGTAAAATAACTTTTACTGAAGATAGTTTGAAAGATTTTGACGCTGTTATTGCAACAGGAAGTAATAATACAGCTCGCTATTTTGAATATTATTTCAAAAGCAAACCCAATATTATTAGAAAAAGCAGAAATTCTGTAGCTGTAATTACAGGACAAGAAACTGAGCAAGATTTCATTAATTTAGCAGACGATGTATTTCAATATTTTGGTTTAGGATGCAGATCTGTTTCCAAATTATATGTTCCGAAACATTTTAATTTTGACTTATTTTTTACAGGAATGTATTCAAGAAAAGACATTATCAATAATGCAAAATATGCCAATAACTACGATTACAACAAAGCTGTTTATTTAATGAGCGAATTTGATTTGTTAGAAAATGGCTTTTTAATGATTAAAGAAGATGAAAGTTACTCCTCTCCTATTGCAACTATTTTTTATGAGTACTATGAGAATGAAACCGATTTAAAAATAAAATTGCATCAAGAAAAGGAGAAAATTCAATGTATTGTTGCCAAAGACTTTATAGAAAACGAAATTGCTTTTGGTCAAACGCAGCATCCTAAATTAACGGACTATTCAGATGGAGTAAATACTTTAGAATTTTTATCAAAAATATAATCTCATATTTACTTTTTTAACTTTAAACTTAAAAAATGAAAAAACATAATTTTAGTGCAGGGCCTTGTATTCTTCCTCAAGAGGTTTTACAAAAAGCATCCGAGGCAATCATCAACTTTAATAATGATGATTTATCATTAATTGAAATTTCACACAGAAGTAAACCTTTTGTAAATGTGATGGAAAAAGCACGCTCTTTAGCGTTAGAACTGCTAGACTTAGAAAATAAAGGTTATAAAGCTTTGTTTTTACAAGGTGGCGCAAGTATGGAGTTTTTAATGGTAGCTTATAATTTATTAAATAAAAAAGCGGCATATTTAAATACTGGCACTTGGTCTGACAAAGCAATAAAAGAAGCAAAAGCTTTTGGTGAGGTTATTGAATCAGCTTCTTCAAAAGATAAAGGCTATTCTTATATACCTAAAGATTTTACGATTCCTGAAGATGTTGATTTTTTTCATTGTACGAGTAACAATACTGTTGCAGGAACTCAAATAAAAGAATTTCCAGAAACAAATGTTCCTTTAATCTGTGATATGAGTTCTGATATTTTTTCCCGTCAATTAGATTTTGAAAAATTTGATTTGATTTATGCTGGAGCACAAAAAAATATGGGTCCTGCTGGAACAACTTTGGTGATCATAAAAGAAGAAGTTTTAGGAAAGGTAGAAAGACATATTCCATCAATGTTAAATTATCAAATTCATATTGATAAAGATAGCATGTTTAATACACCTTCAGTTTTTGCAGTTTATGTTTCTATGTTAACTTTACAATGGTTGAAAGATTTAGGCGGAATTGCTTTTATTGAAAAAGTAAATAACAAAAAGGCTGCTCTTTTATATAATGAAATTGATAGAAATCCACTATTTAAAGGTATTGTGGCTAAAGAAGACAGAAGCGTAATGAATGCAACTTTTACTTTAAAAGATAGCGCATTAAAAGAAAAGTTTGACAAAATGTGGCAAGAAGCTGGAATTAATGGTTTAAATGGACACAGAAGTGTTGGTGGTTATAGAGCAAGTATGTACAATGCTTTACCTTTATATAGTGTTCAAGTTTTGGTTGATGTAATGAAAGAATTAGAAACTCAACTTAAAAATTCTTAATAGCAATTAAATTTATAATAATTAAACAACGTTTTAATGAAAATATTAGCAAATGATGGAATTTCTCAAAGTGGAATTGACGCTTTAGAAAAAGGAGGTTTTGAAGTTTTAAACGTGAGTGTTGCTCCAAATCAACTTGAAAATTATATCAATGAAAATAATATTGATGCACTTATAGTTCGAAGCGCAACACAAGTTCAACAAGAATTGATAGACGGTTGCCCTTCTTTAAAATTAATTGGTAGAGCAGGTGTAGGAATGGACAATATAGACGTAGATTATGCCATTAACAATGGTTTACACGTAATTAACACTCCTGTTGCATCGTCAAATTCGGTGGCTGAATTGGTATTTGCACATCTTTTTGGCATGGTTAGATTTTTACACTCTTCTAATAGAGAAATGCCTTTAGAAGGAGATTCTCGTTTTAAAGATTTGAAAAAAGCCTATGCTCAAGGAATTGAATTGAGAGGAAAAACTTTAGGAATTATAGGTTTTGGTAGAATTGGTAAAGAAGTAGCAAAAATTGCAATTGGCCTTGGAATGAAAGTCTTAGCGAATGATAATTTTGAAGAATCTTCAGATATTACTTTAGATTTTTATAACGGTCAAAAAGCTACGTTTAATATTTCTACAATTGACAAAGAAGAACTGTTAAAAGAGTCAGATTTTATTACATTGCATACACCAACACAAGAAGGTTATGTAATTAACTCTTCAGACTTTGAAAAAATGAAAGATGGAGTTGGCATTGTAAATACAGCAAGAGGTAGTGTTTTAAATGAAGTTGATTTAATAAAAGCTATAGAAAGTGGTAAAGTACAGTTTGCAGGTTTAGACGTTTATGAAAACGAACCAAATCCAGAAATTCAACTATTAATGAATCCTAAATTGTCTTTGACACCTCATATTGGAGCATCAACTATAGAAGCTCAAGACAGAATTGGTTTAGAATTGGCAAAACAAATTCTTGAGTTATTGAGATAAAAACATCTTAACTTTTATCCTTTTAAAATTAGAAAAACTAAAACTACGGTTTTAAATCTTTAAATAAATTAATGGCAATTGTAAAACCTTTTAAAGCGGTAAGACCAAGCAGAGATAAAGTAGCATTAGTATCATCAAAATCTTATGAAGCTTATACTCCTGCAGAATTAGGTGCTAAATTAGATTTTAATCCGTTTTCATTTTTACACGTTATAAATCCTGGTTATAAATTTCATCAGGAAGTTTCTGGAGAAGAACGTTTTCAACTTGTTCATAATCGATATTTAGAATTTAAAGAGAATCAAATTTTTATTAAAGATAAAATTCCTGCCTTTTATATTTATGAAAAAATAGAGGCGCATCAATCTTTTTGTGGAATAATTGCCGCAACTAGTGTAAAAGACTATGTAAATAATGTAATTAAAAAGCACGAAGGGACGCTAAGTAAAAGAGAACAACTTTTTGAGAACTATTTAAAAGTTACTGGTTTTAATGCAGAACCTGTTTTATTGACTTTTAAAGATGACGTTACTATAAGTGAAATCATCAACCAAGAAAAAGAAAAGAGACCTGAATATGAATTTTCTACTACTGATAAAAAATTGCATAAACTTTGGTTGATTAATGACGAAATAATCAACCAAAAGATAACATCTGCATTTCAAAAAATTGAAGTTTTATATATTGCTGACGGTCATCATAGAACAGCTTCATCTAGTTTACTAGCTAAAGGTTTGGCCTCAGAAAATAAAAATCATACAGGAAATGAAGATTACAACTATTTTATGAGTTATTTAATTCCAGAATCAAACTTAAAAATTTCTGCTTTTAACAGATTTGTAAAAGATTTAAATGGGTTTACTGTTGATGAATTTTTAATGAAATTAGATGCAACTTTTAGAATAGAAAACAAAAAGCAACAATTATACTCGCCTAGTAAAAAGCATCACTTTAGCATGTATTTAAATGGTGAATTTTATGCATTATATTTAAGAAAAACTAAATACCAATTTACAGATGCATTAAGTAAACTTGATTCTGAAATTTTATACAAAACAATTTTACATCCTATTTTAGGAATAGAAGACGTAAATAATAACGAGAGGTTAGGTTATGCTCATAATAAGACAGATTCTTTTACCATAAAAACAAAAGTAGACGCTGGATTATATAAAGTTGGTTTTAGCCTGATTCCGGTTACAATAGATGAAATGAAAGCAATTTCTAATCAAAATTTAAAAATGCCTCCTAAAACTACTTACATCCAACCCAAATTAAGAAGTGGATTAACTCTGTATGAATTTTAACACCAATTTTGTTTCATAATATTACAGAAAAACAAATGCAAAATGATTAAAGAAAATCTAAACAAAATAAAATCTACATTACCTGAAAACGTAACTTTAGTAGCAGTTTCTAAAACCAAACCTAAGGAAGATTTAAAGGAAGCTTATAATGCAGGTCAACGTATTTTTGGAGAGAATAAAATTCAAGAAATGGTTGATAAATATGATGCTTTACCAAAAGATATTCAATGGCATATGATTGGTCATTTACAAAGTAATAAAGTGAAATATATGGCTCATTTTGTAGATTTAATTCACGGTGTAGATAAAATGAAAACACTTAAAATTATTGATAAAGAAGCCAAAAAAAACAATAGAACTATTAATTGTTTATTGCAAGCAAAAATTGCTAAAGAAGAAAGTAAATTTGGTTTATCGTTTTCAGAAATTGAACATATTTTATCCTCAAATGAGTTTGCTGAATTAGAAAATATAAAAATAGTTGGTTTTATGGGAATGGCAACCTTTACCGACAATCAAGCACAGCTTAAAGAAGAATTTTTATCACTTGAAACCTTTTTTAAAACACAGCAAAATAAAGTTCATTCTAATAATTGTAAACTAGAAATTTTGTCTATGGGAATGAGTGGAGATTACCAATTGGCTATAGAAAACGGAAGCACAATGATTAGGGTTGGAAGCTCTATATTTGGTCATCGAAATTATAATCAGTAGATTTAATAAAAAAAGAAAAACAATTTGTACGCTATTTTAGATATTGAAACTACTGGAGGTAAATTTAATGAAGAAGGAATCACAGAAATTGCTATTTATAAATTTGATGGTCATACAGTAATAGATCAATTTATATCGCTTGTAAATCCTGAAAGAGAAATTCAAGAATTTGTTGTAAAACTTACTGGAATTAACAGTAAAATGTTACGAAATGCACCAAAATTTTACGAAGTAGCCAAAAGAATAATAGAAGTTACTAAAGATTGTATCCTAATTGCACATAATGCTGCTTTTGATTATCGTATTTTAAAAACAGAGTTTGATAGATTAGGTTTTGATTATCAAAAAAACACACTTTGTACTGTTGAATTAAGTAAAAAATTAATCGAAAATCAAGATTCTTATAGTTTAGGAAAATTGACAAAATCTTTAGGAATTCCCATGTCTGATAGACATAGAGCTTCTGGAGATGCATTAGCAACCATTCAATTATTTAAGTTATTATTAGAAAAAGACGTTAAAAAAGATATCATTCAGAATTCTATAAAATATTTTGATAAAAGAATACAAAAAGAACGACTTAAGAATTTAATTGAAGAAGTTCCACGGGTGTTTGGTGTTTTTTATATTCATAATGAAAATGGAAAAGTAATTTTTATTGGAAAAGGAAAAAATATCAAATCAGAAATTAATAAACTTTTTCTCAAAACCACTAAGCGTGCTATTAAAGTTCAACAAAGAGCTTTTTCTGTTTCTTACGATAATACTGGAAATGAACTTTTTACAAGATTAAAATATTATTTAGAGTTGGAAACGTTATCTCCTAAATTTAATTTTAAAAAAGCATTTAATTTTAATGGGGAGAATTTTAATAATGATAATTTCATCATTATTGATAAGGGAAGAGAAATTGAAGAAAATGCAGTAATTCTAGTAGAAAATAATATCGTTATTAGTTATGGGTATACAAATTTAGCATATCAAGAAGTTAATCCTAAAATTCTAAAATCGGTTTTAACTGATATCGAAAACAAAAAAAAATCAAAGGTTATTATTAAAAATTATTTGAAAAAAAATCAAGTTAAAAAAATTATTCGTCTGTAAGATGAAACTGATATTTCCATTTTGTTGTTTTTTATAAATGGCATTTATAAAAATTACAGAAACAAATTATATAATAAGATTTAAAAGAAAAATATTACATCAATTTTGATAAAAAAACATTGTGCAACTCAAAAATGATTCTATATTTGCAATCCTTTACCACGCGAAAGTAGCTCAGTTGGTAGAGCGTCAGCCTTCCAAGCTGAATGTCGCCAGTTC
>Ga0206127_1001472_pt1 | contig 25675 bp, 15 predicted proteins | sample Helgoland_Spring_6_FD_148646 | JGI IMG/M metagenome (GOLD analysis project Ga0206127, IMG submission 148646) | Pelagic subsurface seawater microbial communities from Kabeltonne, Helgoland, North Sea - Helgoland_Spring_Bloom_20160419_1 | ecosystem: Environmental > Aquatic > Marine > Epipelagic ...
GAGTAACAATGTGTCACACCTAAAGCACGAGCTTCTAGTGCTGTTTGAGATGCCATTGTTTTTACAAGCTCTGGTTCCCAAGTAGAACCAGCAGCAATAGCTTGTGGATAAACCGTTGTATTACCATAATAATCGAGAACAAGCCACATACCGTGTAATGCTTCTGCATACTTCATATATGGAATACCTAAACGGTCATTAGCTGGAGCATCTTGCGTCATTTCTGCAATCTTTTCGTCCAAGGTCATTTCACTGATAAGACGTTCTACTTTTTTAGCTATTTCTGCGTCTTTATTACTAGTATTTTGCTGGTTACTTCTTTCTGATTTACAGCAGAATAATGTGGTTACAATGAATAAGGCTAATAATTTCTTCATTCTTAATCTTTTAGTTTATTAGTCGAAATTTTCTATTTTCTGCAAAATTTTAGGCAATATAAATTTAATAAGTTTTTTTTATACCCTGTACTGTACTGTTCGATCTGTATATAAACTCTTTTTAGAATTATTTTTTCGTTTAAAAAGTTACAGGATAGTTCAGTATAGTTTTTGAATTTTATAAATTTACTTTTGATTAATACAAAAATATTTTTCATGAAAAAATCAAAATTTATTTACAAATACGTATCAATATTTACAATAATCGTTTGTACAGCCTTCTCTTCTTGTACTAAAGATGGACTTGAGGTGTACTCTGAAGACATAATTGTGTATGACAACCCAGACCCAGACCCTGTCACTGACCCAAATCCTGTAGTTGTAGCTGCTGATGAAGATACAAGCACAGATTTAGCTTGTCCGTCTTCAGGTGTATACCAAAATAACGTTACCAGAAACGTAGATATAGCAAACCCTGCTAATGTAGGTGAAGTTGATGATAGAAGTTGCTACTCGGATTATTCAGAAAGTATTATTGATGGTACTACTTGGGGAATATATAATATTACTGATGGGTCTAATCACTGGGATACACCAGGCACCTTACAACCTCGAATAGAACGCTCACTACCTATAGCGAACTCTAATGTAGGATCTTTCGTAAAATTTAACGGAGATTTTAGAATCCTTGAAGTAGGAGATGCAGGATCTTTTGATCAAGATGGCACTTACATTGCACAAGCCAAAGGGCAACATACTGGTGGTGGTGGTTCTGCTGACCCTGCTATTTGTTTGTATTTAGCTAAACCGGTTTATGGTACAGGTGTCAATGCGGATAAGCAAGTAGCGTTTGATATTTATGCCGAACGTATCTTAGAACGCGGTGGATCAGGTAGCGGTAGAGAAGTTGTTTTTCTAAAGCAAGTAGATAAAAATGAAATAGTTTCATTTGAGATGAAAGTAGGTTTTATAGAAGATCCTAGCAACCCTGCTTTAAAAATACATTATTGCAATGCTATAATTGGCGGAGAAGCATTTAATTGGAATATCCCAGATCCAGATAGAGGTACGCAATCTAAAATTAGATATGGTGCATACCGCGTTAAAGGAGGTAGAGCACAAATTAGATGGGCAAATACTACACATGAAAGAGTTCAAAATTAAATTTCTTTGAAACAAATAGAATTACTATTCTAAGTCGATAGATACTTTAAATTGAGTAACCATTAAATCATCATGAAAAACAACAGGAGAGATGCCATTAAAAAGATAGCAATGGCACCTATCCTGTTATCAACTCCTGTATTATGGAGCGCAACTACTAGAGATAGAACTGAACCTGCACTTCAACGTTTGCAGTTCAGCATCAACGCATATTCCTTTAATGACGAATTTAGAAGTGGTAAAATGAACCTCTTTGATATGATGGAATTTGCCGCAGATATTGGCCTCAATGCAGTTGATTTGACTGCATATTATTTTTCATCCTATCCCAAACTTCCTAAAAAACCTGAAATTTTTGCTTTAAAAAAACGAGCATTAGAACTTGGGTTAAACATTTCATGGACTGGGATACGAAATAATTTTGTGACCGCAGACGCAAAGGCTAGAGAGACAGATTTGAAAATGATTAAAGACTGGCTAGAGATTTCTTCTACCATTGGATCCTCCATTTTACGAATTTTTACGGGTAGAAATCAACCTAAAGGCTATACCAAAGAAGAAGTAAAAATATGGTTGATAGATGCCTTTAAAGAATGTGTCCAGCATGGTGCAGACGTTGGTGTGATTACTGCTTTACAAAATCATAACGAATTCTTATTCACGGCAGAGGAAGTTATCGATATCATTAAACGCGTAGACTCTGAATGGTTCGGTCTAATTCTTGATATTTCTGGCCTTAGGACCACAAGCAATCCCTATGCCGAAGCAGAAAAATTGGCTCCTTATGCTAATTATTGGTTTATTAAAGAACATGTATATCACAATCAAGTAAAAACACCTACAGATATGAAGCAAATGGCTGCCATAATTAAGCGACAAGATTTTCGTGGTTATGTCTCGTTTGAAAGCCTATCCGAAGGTAATCCTAAGACCATTATTAAAGAAATGTTAGGGGAATTTAAAAAGGAATACAATAAAAGTTAGCCTTACACAAAATAGTAGGACTTGCACAAAATCTGAATATACGAGTTGATAAAACTACAGTCAGCTTACATTTGAAAGACAGTTGGTACCGATTAACTTTTCAAATACTGTATTGCATATGTCCCAGAACCTATAACCATAGCACCTTCTATAATTTCTATGGTGTTTTGCTTTTTATAATCTTCAAGGGATTGTCCATTTATTTTAAGACTCTCAAGCTCTGAAGAGTTCACAATAACTTTCGCTTTTGTATTGAAAGGTACTTCCAAATTCATCTTTAATACGCCATCATTTACATTCCATTTATTGATAATATTGCCATAAGGTGTTGGGACAGATACTTCTGTATTTGTTATATCACTAGGAAATTCTGGATTAACTATAAACATCTTGTATCCAGGATTTGATTCCGAAGACTTTATTCCTCCTAAAGATTCATAGAAATAGGCAGCAAAACCAGTATGCATTGGGTGATTTAAAGAGTTTGTTGGTCCTTCCATTTCTTCCCAAATAAACTGACGTTCAGGCCATGTGGTAAACCCTGAATTCATAACGTAGGTCTGACTAGGAAACTCTGGTGTTGTTAAAATTTGATACGCTAAATCTGCTTTTCCGTATTTAGACAATACTGTATAGATGTATCTGTTTCCATGAATTCCTGTAGAATGATGACCTCCTTTTATAGCAACAATGTTATGAACTAATCCATTTACTACTGTTTCAATTTCTGCTTCTGGCACCAACCCAAACTGTAAAGCTTGTACAGTTGCAGTTTGACTTTGATACCATTTGTCTTTTGTATTAGGAATTTTAATTAGGAACTCATTATTAAAGGCCTTTTTCAATGCCTCTTTTTCTGATTTCATTTTTACTTCATAAGAACTATCATTATTCATTTTTGCAAAGCGTTCCATAACTCCTAACACATCATAAAAATAGGCATTTGCAGAAATTATTGGATCGCACTCCATAGCACTTGGATTTTTTCTTCTATCCCAAAGTGGAGGGCACCAATCTCCCATTCCGTCTTGCATAATTCCGTTTTCACCTTTAAAATTCAGGTAAAAATCGGTCAATCCTTTCATAGGTTCATAATAATCTTTAACAATAGTTTCATCACCATAAAATTTATAGTTATACCAAGGCAAATACATGGTGGCAACGCCCCAATCTATCTTAGCGTAGGTAGATGTTCTTTTTCCTGGAGAAATCATTGTAGGAACTTGAAACTTTAATTCAGGGTTGTTATGTCCTTTTGTTGGTCGCATTTGTGTTTTAATGTCTTCCATATATTTTTTATAGAAATCATACATATCATAATTATATAATGCATACTCGCAAAAAGCATGAGCATCTCCTAACCAACCACATTTTTCTCTATGAGGACAATCTTCTGGAATACCGTGAAGGTTGTCTACAATGGTCCATTTACTAATATGGTGCATTTGATTTAGTTTTGCATCAGAAGAAGTAAAACTACCTGTTTCTTGAATGTCTGTAGCTACTAAAACTGCTTTTATCATCGCGGAAGTTGGCTTTTTAGAAATGCCTTTTATTTTGGCGTATCTAAAACCATGATAACTAAATTTAGGTTCCCAAGATTCTAATGTAGTACTTTTAGTTATGTATTTATACACTTGAGCCATTCCGTTTGCACCGCCACCTGTAGAGCCTTTAAAAATATCTTTTCCATTGGTTAGTAAAGCTTCTGTGGTAATAATTTCTATTAACTGACCTTCTTTTTCTTGTACATTGAGTTTTACCCAACCCGCAATGTTTTGTCCAAAATCTACAATCCATTCTCCATCTAAACCTTTAAATACTTTTTTAGGTGCTAATTCTTGTAATTTTTTAATGGCGGGCATTTGTTGTGCGCTTATTTTTTTAATTTTTGGTACTATTACCTTTGCATTTCCCCAAGTTGTATCATTGTAACCAACCGTATTCCAGCCTGTAATTTCATAACGTGCGTCATAAGTATCTCCACCATAAATATTATTGAATACGATTGGGCCTGTAGATTCCTTCCAAGTTTCATCCGAATAAAAATCTGCTGACGTTCCATCTGCATATTTTAATTTTACTAAAAGTTTTACGGTTGGTGGCCCATAAGCTAAATCTTTTTCTGATTCTGGATCGCGTTTCCAAGAAATATTTTGACCATAAAAACCATTTCCTAAAATAATTCCGAATGCATTTTTTCCTGATTGGAGTTGGTTGGTAATATCATAATTTACATAGTAGGCTTGTTTATCATAGTTAGAAGGTGCAGGATCCAAAACATGATCGCCAACTTTTTCACCATTCAAAAACAACTCATAATATCCTAACACACAAATATAAACCTGAGCATTTTCTATTTTTTTATGGATGTTTAATTCATTTCTAAAATAACTAGCTGCAAAACCATTTACTCTTTTAGCAGGTTGATTTTTCATTCTACCTGTTTTGTAATCTCTAAATTGATAAGGAGAAGTTCTAGTGTCTTTATTTAGCGTAATCCATTTAGAAGCACCCCAATTTTCTTTCCTCATTAAACCCATTTCAAATTTTTGAACTTTAGACCATTTTGAAGACGAGCCTTTTTCGTCCCAAATCTTTACCTTCCAAAAATAGGTTTGTAAGGCTTCTAATTGCTTACCATTATATTTTACAAAGGTTGAAGTATCACTTTTCACTTTGTCAGAATTCCAAATATCAGCATCATTTTCATTTAATTTCTCTTTTGATGATGCCACTAAAATGTGATATGCTGATTGTGATTTATTGTAACCTTGGGCATCAACAATCCATGAAAACAAGGGCTGTTTGCTTTCTATAGTTAATGGGTTTTGCTTGGTGTTTACTAATAATTTTTCAAATAACATAGGGCTTCTAGAGGTAGCAACTTGATTACAGGAAATACAAAAAACAGCTACAAAAGTGATTGATAATAGAATTTGCTTTTTTATCATTAGATACATCTTAAATTTAATTTGAAAATATTAGAAATTATTTAAATCGTTATCATGTTCTTTCACGTATAACTAAATTGAATTATTTATTTAACACTCGTAATTTAATATATCGAGTTAAAACCCCATACGCTTGTGTTTTTGCAAAAATAAATCCAGCAAAACCATCTAAAAAACCTAGTCTAATAAAATAATGAATAAAAAATCTTGCTCTTGGTTTTATCAAAATATGAAATAAATTTACCTTTTTACCTTTTCTGTGAAATTGCCTCCCTCTTAAAGCTGCATAATGATTCATTTTAGATATGTAATGATCGTAATTTCTATAAGAAAAATGTTCTATCTTATGTTTGAAAAAACCTAATTTTCCTCTGGCTTGAATAGTTTCATGAACAGGGCTTCCATCATATCTACAAAATTCTTTTAAAAAAAAACGCACAACTTTATCACGCTGAGTCCCACCATAATTTATCTTTTTACCCATGAAAAACAAAGTGCGTCTTACATAAAAACCAACAAAATCTTTTGGGTTTTTAACAGCTTCCAAAATTTCCTCTTTTACTTCTGGCGTAACTCGTTCATCTGCATCTAAAATATAAATCCATTTGTTTGATGCTAAATCAATTGCATAATTTTTCTGTGTAGAAAAATCATCAAACTTACGCTGTACAATTTTTACATCGTATTTTTTTGCAAGTGCTAAAGTTTTGTCTGTACTGAAAGAATCAATTACTATAATTTCATCAGCAAACGAAACACATTCTATTGCTTTTTCAATATGAATCTCTTCATTAAGCGTTGGAATAATGACTGTAATCTTTTCGTTTACAGAATCAATCAATGATATACTTTTTATAGAATTTTCTCTGTTTTTTTTCATTTCTATATTTTACCAAGAATCATTTATATAACTTATATCGCTTACGATGTAAAATGATTCAATAAATAATCTCTTTCTCGCCTATATAAAAAACTACTTTTTTAAATATAAAATTTATAGGAGAGAATTATTAAACTCTTTCTAACTTTATAGGGTAGGTCTTATTAGCATTCCATTGGCATACATAAAGATTCTCATCATTATCTATACATACATCATGACAATGACGGAAAATTGATTTTTCTTGAACCATTCTCTGTAATTCTCCTTTTTTATATGTAGGTTTTGTACCTCCAGGATTAGAAACTACTTTACCTTTATCATCTAAAATGGTTACAAAACCAGATTTAGGATTTTTTGTTATTGGATGTGTATTCATATCACCCTCTACAAAATCTGTTTCTGATGACCAACAAACACCTGAATACAAGTTTTTATTATGAATTACAGGTCTACAAACAAACGCACCTGGTACATCTATTTGCTCAATAAATTTGCCATCTAGTGTAAATCTTTTAAAACAATTTGCTGCTCTTGATGTTATTAATAATGTAGGCTCTCCTTTTCCTCTATAATCGATACATACACCATGTGCCGTTTGAAATTGATCTTTTGCTTTACCTCTACCACCTCCTATTTTTCTAATAAATTCACCATCTTTTGTAAATTGAAGAATATAATTTGCCCCATAACCATCTGCTATATAAATATCTCCATTGGGTCCAATAGCACTTTCGGTGGGTTTAAACTTCTCTTTTTTATCATACGCTCCATATTTAGAAGGATGTCCAATAATCATCAATTCTCTTCCATCTGTAGTTGTTTTTATGAGGCTTTCTCCTCTGGAATCACAAATAAATAAAAAGTCTTCAGAACCATCATTCCATAAAGATAATCCATGCCCGCCTTTGTAACGAATACCCCAAGAATCTAATAGTTTTCCAGATTTATCATAGATTAATATATTGTTTTTGGTATTGTCTCCTACCATAATTAAACGCCCCTTAGAATCCATTACCATTTCATGACAATTTTTAACTGGAGTTTTTGCGCTATCTAAATCTCCCCAAGATTTGTGTACTTTATATTTAAAATCTCCATGACCAATAATGGTTTCATACATTTTAGGTTTCGATTTTAAAATATTAAAATGTGGTACAACTAGCAAACCCGCTGTTGCTTTCACTGTAGTTCTTAAAAATTGTTTACGATTCATTTTTGATATTTTTAAGCTTTCATTTCTTTTCCAAAAAGATCTAATATGGGTTTGCCTTTACCATCTGGAGTTGTGTAAAAAGGTCGTCCTTCTATTTCATAATGGGTTTGAGAGTCTATACCTAGTGCATGATAAATAGATTGGTGCACTTGGTCTATCACCACAGGATTTTCTACCGAAACACAAGGTCTTTCATCTGCTGTTTTTCCGTAAACCAATCCTTTTTTAACGCCACCACCCCATAGTAAAATAGAACCTCCATCTGTAAAATGACGATGCATCCCATAATGTTTTATATGGTTAATTTTATCGGGTTGATTTCTAGCTTGATCTTTCACTTCTTCCCCTGGTCTTCCTTCCATAATAGCATCTCTACTAAATTCACTTGCCAAAATAACCAGTGTTTTGTCTAAGTGACCAGACATATCTAAATCTTTAATTAATTGTGCTACTGGTCTGTCTATTAACGCTTTCATTTGTTTGGCTCTAGTATGCCCGTTTGCATGAGTATCCCAACCTAAAAAAGGTTCATATTCTGTGGAAACACTAATAAATCGCCCTCCATTTTGAACCAAACGTTTTGCTAATAAACAACCTAAGCCAAAACGTCCTGTATTGTATGTATCGTAACTTTCTTTAGGTTCTTTTGATATGTCAAAAACCTTAGCTTCAGGGGAATTTAAAAGTCTATACGATTGTTCCATAGAGCGCATTAACGATTCACGTTGATAATCGCTTGCTTGCTCCATCACTTCACTTTTATGAGACAACTCTTTGTATAATTTATAGCGAGCTTCAAACCGTTTTAAAGACATGCCTTGTGGAGGACGCACGCTATCTAATCCTTCTGATGGATCTGGAATTAAAAATGGCCCATATTCACTTCCTAAAAAACCTGCTGAATGAAACGCTTTTAATTCTTCTGCTTCTCCCATTGTAAAACGCTGACCAATTGAAATAAAAGGAGGTATTACTGGATTTGCTGGCCCTAACTCTTTTGCTATCCAAGCCCCAATATGAGGCGCTTGTACCGATTGTGGTGGTTCATAACAAGTATGCCAATGAAACTGATGTCTTGTATGTAAAATGTGTCCTAAGTCTGCGGCTTTATAAGATCTTATAATAGCACCTTTATCCATAACATTCCCAATAGATTGTAAGCCCTCTGAAAATTCTAAACTATCAACTACTGTTGGATGTTTTGGAAACGTACTTAAAACTTTTTTGGTATTTAACCCTTTTTCAAAAGGCGCATACGCTTTAGGATCAAAGGTTTCTGTATGTGCCATTCCGCCTGCCATCCAAAGCAAAATTACACTATCTGCAGTTGCTGCTTTCTTTTGAACTTCTGATGAACAAGAACTTAAAAAACTTGCTAATGGAATAGTTGCTGTAGAAGCTGCAATACTTGCTGCAGACATTTTTTTTATAAATTCTCTTCGCGAGTTGATTTTACTATTTTTTTCATTCATAACTCAAGCGTTATTCTTTCTAGTTTATAAATTGAAATTCAGGAGATATTAAAACCGACCAAATAATATCTTGTACTTTTGCTACTTTTGGTTGGTCGTCTATAGACGCCATTAAAATCTTTTGCTCATCAGGAGAAGGGTGTCTTCCTAATAATTCCTGATATAAAGCATCAACAATTAAATGGCTATTGTTATTATATTTTTTGATCCATTTTTTTGCGCCTTGTTCTAAAATCCCATTAAAAAAAGCACCATTTGTAAGTTCTAAGGCTTGCAACAGCGTAGCTTGTTCTTCTCTTTTAGAAACCACTATTTCTCTATTAGGTCTGCCAAGTGCTTTTAAAAAAGAATGCTGTTTTACCAGACTTGCCCTAGCAAAAGTTTTTTCATATTTTTTGAATGTAAACTGGAATAGTTTTCCCCAATTATTAGTTCCATAATCACGAACTTTTATCCATTTACTATCATCAAAGTTTATATTTATCCAATTATTATCTGGGGCTTTGTTTGTGCTAACCCATGTTTTGTCTGAATACACATCGTAGGTTTTATCATCATCAAAAACCACTTTCATTGCAAATAATATACTGGCAGGATTGCCTATCTTTCCTTCATTATTTCCTTCTATAGCAATACTATTTTCACCTTTAGTTAAAAGGTTTGTTATGTTATATTTTCCAACATTCGTCCAATTATTACCTTTTCCTATATGCTTTCCATTTATAAACAACTTGTAAGAATCATCTACAGAAATTAATACGGAAGCTTGTTTTATTTTATCTCTAGAAAGTTTAAATACTTTTCTAAAATAACGTTTTCCAGGTAGTGGTAACACTGTGTTTGTTAAATCTTTTTCATGATGCCAAATACGTTTCGCTGGCATTTTTTCTTCATTAGGGTTGTAGGCTACTGCTTTATAAACGGGTGCAATAACCTGACTTATTGCATCTGAAAATTGCTCTGCACTCAATCGTCTTAAAACAGGACCTTCAAAAACGTAATCTTCTTTTAATTGTTGGGATGTTTTATAGTTTACAATAGGCATTTGGTATGCCTTAGAAGTCATAATTCGTTTTATTAAATGTTTTAAATCTGTGCCAGAATCTATAAAGTCTGCTGCTAACCAATCTAACAATGCCGCATTCCAAGGAGTCCTATCCATTTCATCTAGGGGTTCTACAATACCTCTACCCATTAAACGTTCCCAAAACCGATTTGTGATGGTTCTATATAAACGCCCGTTGTCTTTATTCGTCATCACTTCTGATAATTTCAGCAACCGTTCTGCTAAAGTTTCTGCTTCAACACTACCTAATTCTGGGTACAAAAAACTCACCTCTGCTATTTTACCAATAGGTTTATCGCATCTATTTAGTTCCAGAGGTTCTTTGGCAAAAATTGAGGCAAAACCATAGGCTTGGTCTAGTGTTAAATTACTTACAAAACTGTTATGGCAAGAAGCACATTTTACATTAACTCCCATTAAAGATTGACCTATATTCTGAGCCGCCTGCATTTCTTTTCTTTGGCTTGCATTTACAACACCTCTCCATTGAATTCCTTTAATAAAACCTTCTGAACTTTTATTTGGATTCATTAATTGACGAATCATTAAATCGTACGATTTATTTTTCTTTAAAGATGTATATAACCACTTTGTAATCTGCGACCTTCCTCTTGTAATAAAACCTGTACCACTATAATCGTTTCGTAACAAATCATTCCAAAAACTCAACCAATGTTGAGTATAATTCTCAGCATCGCTTAATAATGCATCTATTAAAAGTTCTCTTTTTTTAGGATGGTTGTCTCTTAGAAAAGCATCTACATCTTTTGGTTTTGGCAACAGACCAATGATGTCCATATAAGCTCTTTTTATAAATGTTCTATCATCAACCAAAGATTGCCAAGAAATATTGTTTTCATCAAAATAAACACTCACTATTTTATCTAAAGGATGTGTTTCTTTGATACCTTTTGGTAACTCTGGTTGCACCAAAGTAAGTAATGCTTCAGGAAAAACTTTAACTGCTTTGTCAGACCAATGTGCGCCTTCTTTTATCCAAAGTTTTACCAGTGCTATTTCATCTGATGTTAGTAATTTACCTTTGGTTGGCATTACTTCCTTATGATTTTCGGGAAGCGTAATTCGTCTGAACAATTCACTTTCTTCAGGTTTCCCTGGCACGATTGATAAGCCTGATTTCCCGCCTTTAAAAACACTTTCCTTGGTCTCTAAAACCAATTCTCCTTTTTGCTTATTTTCACTATGGCATTGATAGCATTTATGTGCAAAAAGCCCTCTTACTTCTAGGCTTAATTTCTCTTTTTGTATTTCTGATACATCAGAAGACTCTTTTAATTCTGAAAGCAGAACTCCTGATTTTACAGTTGTATAAACCTCTTTATTTCCTGGTAAAATACTAGAAAGATACTCTTCTCCGTGTGTTAAATTAGCTCCTAAATGACCTGCAATTGTTAATAAAATTACTGTAATAAAAAATACAATTCGATATGTTTTTAAATTTACAGGTGATTTTTTTAAACTAGATTTTAAAACGAAAGCAGTAATGACAGCCAAAACCGCTGTTGCTATACCTGTATATTGATGGTTATCTACTAAAGTCCCTGAATACTCTTCATGAGTTTTTAAAAACCATCCAAAAAGTGCAGAAAAAACAGCGAAACCTGCACCAATATAAACCATAAGATTTATACCCTCTCTAAGTCCTCTGCGTTTTCCTCTAATAGTTAATAATTCTAGAACAAAACCAATAATTAATAACCCAATTGGAAAATGTACCAATAATGGGTGTAAACGTCCAAGCAATTGAAGAAACCAATTTGTGTTTTCCATGAATTAATTATATTCAGCTACTCTTTTTAACTTACAGTTATTGATACTTGTAATTCATTACTATCCTTATCAAAAAATACTTCTAAAGGCAATGACTCAACACCTGGCACCATATTAAAGGTTCGTTTGCCTGAAATTTCTTTGGTGTTGATTGGAGCATTTGCTTTAATAGTAACCAATCCTTCTGGTTTTTGAATGGTAATTTCGTTTTCACCGATGTTTGTTACAATTTCACTTGAAGGAGAAACTATTGGCAATACAAAAGCAGTTTTTGCTTTAATATCTTGTTTTGTGCTTACTTTAATTTCTATTTTATCTGTAGTACAGTTGTATTCAATATCAAATGTTGAGGCAGTTCCTTCAACTACTTGTCTATCTCTATTTTTCAATTTTACATCAGCGATTAATTCAATAGTTTCGTTTTCATCTTTAGATGTTACTGTAGCTGGTAAATCGTATAAATTTGTAAACCAAACATCGTCTTCAAACGTTTCTATTCTGGGTGTTAGACAAATATCTTTTCCTGGTTGTGCTTGTTGGTTGTTCTTTTCTACTAAATGATATTCTGCCATACTTGCTGCACATAAAAGTCCAACTTTGTTATGATATAAAACTCCTAAAGCACCTCCTGAGGCTTGACGATAATCGTATTTATAATGGTACTCTGCATCATAAGCACTTACGGTTCCTCTCCAATCCCCCCTTGCAAAAAAATAAACATCTAAATCTTTAAAGTGCTTAACACCATCTGCTTTAGTTCTTGGTAATGCAGTATTTTTATTAATTTCTGGTAAATGACCCCAATGATCTAATAATGCTGCTAAAGGTTTTGCATGTGTAAATGTATGATGTACACAAGGTGGAATTTCTGCTTCAATAAAACCAGGACCACCATGAATCAACCCATCTGCTGTACAACGTTCCAATAACTCTGTATTTTTTACAGCTGCTGTTCCAAATGCAGGATTGATATGCGCCATCATTCCAAATGCAGGCTGACTTCCATCGCAAGTTCTACTTCCCCAATACGTCCACTTGTACATTCTATTACCCCAACTGTTGTCCCAACCTCCATCTGGCAACATAAATTCTAAATGACTATTTAACGATTTTGTTAAAATTTGTAATAACTCATTATCTTTTTCTTTTAGTGCATACATTACTAAACTGTTCAAAGTTTCCTCTACATTGTATCCTAAATCTACACCATGTAATCCTTTTTCGCTTAACTTACTTGAGCTTTTTTTACATTCTCCAAATAACAAACCTTCATTTGCTGTAAAGTATACTTTTATTTCTGACGCTAATTTTTTACTTCTCTCTTTAAAATCATTTCTATTTAAAACATTACCTATTAAATTTAAACCATAAACTGCTGTTCCTGGGTAATTAATATTGGTAAAGTCAATTGTAAATGTATTATAGATATATTGACCAGCTTTGTCTAATCGAACTATCCATGCTTTGCGAGTTGCTTCATCTAAAACATGACCATGATAATGCAACGCTTCTGCTAATGCAATTGCTCCAAAAATGGTAATTCCTTTCCAAGATTTTGGATTTTTTATAACTGTCCAAGCTCCATTTTCTTGAGATACATTATTTTCTGCCCAAGTCATTACCAATTTAGCAGCTTCAGTATATTTTTTATCACCAGTTTTGTCTGCCATGTATAAAAAAGGATACACAGCATCCATACAACGTCCATGAATATGAGAGCAAGAAGGACAACCTAAAGCGCCATGCTCTTCTAAATTTGAAGGGTTATTAATTTGCACTTTTATCATTCCATTACACCAATCTTTCAAAAGATTTGATATTAAGCTTTTAAACTCTAAAGAATGTTCTGGATGATTTGTACAAGCGTTTAAAATACCAGACATTGGTAATGATAAACCAACTCCTGTCAAAACAGAAAGTTGAAAAAAGTTACGTCTTTTCATTGAAACTATAATTTGAGTTTTAAACTTAAGTAGATACTTGTTAAAATCTATCCTGTTTTATCCTGTTTATAAAAAAACCAGAAGATAAGTATCTTCTGGTTTTTAAAATATTTAAAATATTAGTTATCTTATTATTAATTTAGAATGGTAAGTTCTATCATCATTAGAAATTACTTTTATCATATATACACCTGGAGTAAAATTTCTATCATTTTCAATTTTAATTTCTCCATTGGTTGATTTTTCATTGTCTTTATTTATGTTATTTTTTTGGTATTAAACTGCTTTTGTAATAATACTAAAGATAATTGAAAACACTATTATGAGCTATACTGATTAGATGATAATTTAACACAACTGTTTTTATAGTAGGATTAGTGATTAGGCTTAGCAAAGCTAATTCACCCTGAACAAAGGTTTAGTATTAAACGCTAATTATCATCTATTATTCTAACTTTAACACTTCACTACCAGCCATTAAAAATGCACCAGTTCCAAAATTTTGATAACTGTCTTTAGATGCTGGCTCAGGAAAAGCACCAATATTCTGTACCCAACCAACTCTGCCATCTTCTTGCTGACAAGCAACTAATGCATTCCATGCTTTTTTAACTGCTGGTATATGCTTTTTGTCTATGAAACCATTGTTAATTCCCCAAGCTAAAGCAAAAGTGTAAAACCCACTTCCGCTAACTTCACCATGAGTGTAAGATTCTGGGCATAACAAACTTGTTCTCCATAAACCATCTTTTGGTTGAATTTTTAAAATTTTTGCCGCCATTTCTTTGTAGAGATTTACATAAAAATCTCTATGCTTGTAATCTTTTGGTAAGTCTTCTAAAAGTAAAGCTAACCCACCAATTACCCATCCATTTCCTCTAGACCAAAATACTTTTTTACCATTTGGTTCTTTAGTATCATTATCTGTTCCTTGCCAAACAAAACGCATGTCTCTAGCAAATAAATTTTCATCTTTATCATATAACCTATTATAGGTTTCCATATAATACGTATGCATAGCCTCTAAATATTTAGGCTGATTTGTTTTTTTCGCATATAAATTAATTACAGGAGGTGCCATAAACAATGCATCACACCACCACCATAAAATGGTTTTATCTTCTTTACTTTTATTGGTTCCTGCTTTCCAGTTATTATCTTCATATAAATGAGCCTCTAAGAATTTTTTAGTAGGTTCTAAGTCGGCAAAATTTCTTCTTTTTTCATTCATAGAAACGTATAAGTAGCTGTAAGAAATTGCCACATCATCTGCATGATATAAACGTTTAAAGGTATTCCAATTGTTATGTACCGCTTGATTTTTTAAAGCAGCCATATACATCATATTTTTTGTTGTTTTATGTGCTCTAGCTACACCTGTATAATAAGCACCATTTGTCCAATCTGTTGGGTGAATTGCAAAAATTGGATGTGCTTCTTGCCATTCTAAAGCTTTAATCATTGATTTCTTGATTTCAGTGTTATCTAAATCAGATGATTTTTGAGCTACTTTATTTTGAGCTACTGAACAACTTAAAAATACAATTGCAGATAGAAGTGTTAAGATTGATTTATTCATTTTAAATCTATTTATTTTTTTAATTTGAATTTTGCTTCTAAATATTCCTTTGATGAAGTTCCTATTTTTACACTGTAATCTCCAGCTTCTAAAACTTTTTTCATTTCTAGCCCTGTAAATTCTAGCATTTTAGGCGTTATCTTAAAAGAAACTGTTTTGCTCTCTCCTGAAGCTAATTCAATTTTTTCAAAACCTTTTAACTCTTTGTCTGGTCTTGTTACAGAACCTATTTCATCTTTAATATACATTTGCACCACCTCTTTGGCTTTTACCTTACCTATATTTTTTACCCTTACACTTGCAGTAATTTCTGTACTTGGAGTGATTTCTGAACTAGAAACTTTGATGTCTGAATATTCAAATTTACCATAACTTAAACCGTAACCAAAAGGATAAATAGGACCTTTGTCTAAAAATAAGTATTCTTTTTTATAGTTGATTTCTTTCATACTATAATGATATGGTAATTGCCCAATTGATCTAGGAATAGTAACAGGAGATTTCCCCGAAGGAGACACCTCACCAAAAATAATTTTTGCTGTAGATTCATCTCCAAATTCACTTAAATCCCAAGTATCTATAATAGCATCAGCTTTTGCAGCAATAGTATTGATAGCTAATGTTCTTCTGTGTTTTAAGATTACAATTACTTTTTTACCTAAAGCTGTAATTTTTTCAACCAATTCGTCTTGTGCACCAACAGGTTCTATGGTTGCTCTATCACCTAAAGTACTGTTACTAAAATAGGCTTCTTTGGCTGTAAATTTATCTCCTCCTAAAAATAATACTACAACATCTGATTTTCTGGCAATATTTACCAATTTTGCAATGGCTTTTGGGTCTCTATCTAATAATTTTGGAGCCCCTCCTTTTTCGTTTGTTAAATGAAAGCCTTTTTCAGCAATAAATTTAATATTGTTATTCCCTACTGCAGATTCAAACATTTCTTTGGTATTCTCTTTTAATAAAGGTCCTAAAAGAGCAACTTTTGTAGACTTATTTTTGTTAAGAGGTAATACATTTTCTTCATTTTTTAATAAAATGATTGATTCTAAATCTGCTTCTTTTGCCAATTCTAAAGATGACGCTGCACGCACTCCTTTTTTAGTTTCTTCTAAATTGATATAAGGATTATCAAACAACCCTAAAATAAATTTTGTTCTTAGCACACGTCTTACAGACCTATCTATTAATTTTTCTAAGTCAGGGTTTTTCTTTACCATTTCTGGTAAGTACGAGTACGAATCCTCTGCATATAAATCGATATCAATACCCGCTTCTAAGCCCATTTGTGCAGCAGCTTCAGGAGATTCAGCAACTTTCATAAAATAAAACAAACGTGCAATATCATTAGAATCTGAAACTACATAGCCTTCAAATCCCCAATCATCCCTTAAAACACCTGTTAATAATTCTTTATTCCCATGAGAAGCAATTCCATTTAAATCGCCATGAGAAGCCATAATTCCTAAAGATTTTGCTTCTTTTACAGCGGCTTCAAAAGGAGGGTAAATTTCATCAATTAAAGTTCTTTCTGATATTTCTATTGCAGCAAAATTAGAACCTCCTAAGACTTGACCATATCCTGCAAAGTGTTTCGCAACAGCCCCTATGTGTGTTCCTGCTCCTAAACCATCATAATTACCTTGCACGCCTTTCACAGCATTTGTAACCATTTGCGTAGTCAAGTACGTATCTTCGCCAAAGGCTTCACTCATTCTTCCAAACCTTGGGTCTCTAACAATATCTGCTTCTGGAGAGTGGCACATGTGCATTCCTCTTAAACGTGCTTCCTTACCCACAACATCCCACATACGATTTACTAAATCTGGATTAAAAGAAGCTGCTGAAGTTAATGGACGACCAAATTTTGTACATCCTTCAGCATCTACACCATTATAAGATTCGGTTACAAACAAAGCAGGAATACCCCATCTATTATTTTCTATGATGTATTTTTGAAGTTCGTTATTTAACTTTGCAGCTGCAACAGGATCTATATGTTCTCCTGGATTTTTAATCCCTGCAATACCTAGTTTTAATTTTTTTATGACCCTTTTAGATAATTTTAAGTTGCCTTTTTCATCTGGCTTTGCACCAATATTTGCGTGAAAAATTCGCATTTGCGCTACTTTTTCTTCAATAGATAGTAGAGGTAGTAAGGCATCAACTCTTTCATCTATTGATAAAGATTTGTCTTTGTAATCTTTTGATGAAGTTGATTCTCCACAAGAGTATAATAATGTAGTTAATACTAATAGAACCAGTAGTTTTTTCATTGGTTGTTTTTATTTGTAAGTTGCTTTTCTGTGTGTATTGATTTAATAAATAAAAATAAACTCTTAAAGATAAAAAGGTGTCCTGTACTATAATGGTATTCTTATTAAGAAACCCTTATTTTTTAATTTGTTTACCCATTACAAAATACATTCTACTTTCTTCTGGAACATCTCCATCACTATTACCTGCCATAATAATGCTTTCACCTTTTTTAGCTATTCTTTTGAAAAGCGACATTTTAACACCTCCTAAATTTACATCATCTCCAATATCTATATAATTTTTGGTTAAAAATACTGGTCTTTCTACGCGATCATCATGCCCAATATAGACAATCATATCTTTACCAGTAATAAATTGTAGTTGATCACGAGCCCAATATTTGCTATCTGAATTTGTCATTCTTATATATTCTGCGCCTACCAAATACCTAGGAATAACCGTATAATTATATTCTAAATCTGTATAGGCTTTTTTGCCCCAATGCACATTCTTTCTTAATGTAGCTTTACCATTTGCAGTATAACTAAATTTGGTAAATAAATCACTTTTATGAACGCTTGCAGGATTGTACGGTTCAGTTTTTGGTGTGTGAATTGGAAGTGGTTCTGCTTTATCAAAATTTACAGTATATACTTGTGGCATTTCTTTGGATAAACCATTTTTAATGTCTACAGATTTCTTTTTAATTCTATATTTGCTGGTTTCAATCCTTTACTGGTAGCTGTTATTGTTACCTCGCCTTCTTGCAATAAAGATTTGATTGCAACTCGATTTATACCCGCTTCTGCATCTAAAAATAAATTATTTATTGTGTTTGGTTTTCCACTATTATAGCCACCTCTCCAAATAGCCGGTCCAGAAATAGTAAAATCTACTTTGTTTTTACTTAAAGGATGTCTATCTCCATTTTTATCAACAATCTCAAAATCTAACAATGCAATATCTGCACCATCAGCCAACCATCCTTTGGGCCCTAAAATGGGTGTTAATTTTATAGCAACGGGTTCACCAATCGTTTTTTTGGTTTGAGAAATTAGTAATTCATCATTTGCCATTAATATATTCTTGACTCTTTAAGTGGAGAAGAGATTAGTGACCATTTATTATTTGCTGGTACTTTAGGCCTAACAAATACTCTTTTATTTTGAGTTACACTTCCGTAGGTAAATGATCCTAAAGGACCACTTTGCGCATATAATGCTATACCATCTTGAGATCTTGTAATATCTACAGTACCAGTTACTTTTACTATAGATTCTTTACTATCCTGTACATTACCCTAATTTCATTTAAACTGAATAGCAATTGTTTTATTAATCAATTGGTATTTTACTTTTTTTTAACAAAAAACAGCTTTAAGATTCTAGAATCTTAAAGCTGTTCATTACATTTAAAAAACTATCTTTTAGTTCTTTTAAAAAGAATTTATTTTCAGTTGTATGTTATGTTTCCCTGGCGTTAACCTTACAATTTTAAATGCAGATGGAACACTTTTTCCATTATGGATAAACTCTTTCCCTTCCGAACCATTTAAAGAAAACTCTGCAACCATATTTCCTGGAATTTCAATTTCATACGTCTGTAATCTTTTTCCATTATAGGTATATTTTGCTTTTATAGTTCCTCTAACAGTTGGTACTTCTATCTCACTATTTTTTAAGGTACTCATTTGAGGTTTAATTATTGTAATACCAAATCCTGGTGTTTTAGGTTTTATACCCCATAAACCTCTAGGAATTACATTTGCTGGTGCAGCACCCCAAGCGTGATTCCAATCTAGGTTTATTTTATATTCATAATCCCAAGCTTCTAAAGAAATTGTAGAGCCTACTCTAATCATATTATACCAACTTCTTTTTGCTTTGCTTGATAATAATTCTAATGCATAATCTTCTTCACCTGCATTGTATAAACCATCCATTAAAAATTGAGCTCCATAAACACTACAAGCCATTCCTCTAGATTTTACATAGTTTACCACAGATTCAAAATGTTCTTCGGGTACTAAACCAAATGCTAAAGGCATCATGTTTGCGTGTAAAGATGCATGGTCTGTACCAATTCCATCAACATAAACACCTCGTTTTTTATCGAACATTTGTTCATTTACTGCTTTTTTAGCTTTGGCTGCTCTGTATTCAAAATCTAAGGCTTCTTCTGTTTTTCCTAATAATTTAGCAAACTCAGCCATAATTTTCATATTCTCATAAAAGAAAGCATTGATAACTGTACTATAAGGTTTAAATACAAAACCATCTCTTTCTCCTTTAGTTTTACTTCCTGCAAAATTCTTTGAAGGCCAATCTACAATATCCGTTAATGGTTTTTTATAACCAGGCTTAAAACCTAATTTATACATAAACTCTTCTGTTACTTTTGTTGATGTAATTAAACCATCTTCATTAGATAACTCAAAAAGTGTTTTGTGTTTTAAAGCTTCATAATAGCGTTCTATCAATTCAGAATTTCCAGTGTACATATAATCAGCATAGATTAACAACGCAACGTGCTGTTGCCACTCTGTAGGCCATGTCGGATGCTGCATAAAATACTCTATGGTACGTCTAGCAATTGCAAACTCTCTATCTGTAGTATAATGACTTAACTGATTTAAATATGCATCTGCTTCATAAGGAATACGCTCTCTATCTCCATCTACATACAATCCGTTAAACGTTGTTGCTTTAATAGAGTATTTAGAAAAATCCCAAACTTGGTTTAAAATATCATTATTACTACTAAAATTACTTGCATTATCATCCCAGTAACCTGTATGTCTTAGTTGTTCAAAATCTTCAGCTTTTAAAGTTGTTTTGGCGCCCTCAACTTCTGCATATCTGAATGGCTGTAGTACTGGAAAACCCTCTGGCAAAGGAATAGCTTTACTTGGGCCTTTCATACGTTTGTCAGGAACTGGATTAATTTCTATTTGATATTTTGTCTTTCCTGGCTTTACATCTACTTTAACTTCTTGGTAACGAATGTTACTTTTCCTTGGTACAGTTCTATTAACATTCCCATTATCATCTATCATTTCACCAATTCTAACTGTTAATGTGTGCGGTTCTCTAGCTTCATAATTAAAGTCTATGGTTGCAAAGGCTGCCTTACCAAAATCCATAAAGTAAAAGTCGCCTCTGTTTTCAAATACAATAGGTTTTACCTTATCAACTAGATATTTATTTTCTGTGGAAATAATATAGTTATCACTTTTACCTGTAGTAAATTTTTGAGGTTCAGAATAATCTACTAATCTGTTAGCTTCGTCCCAAACTCTTACTTTCCAGAAATAGGTTTTATCAATTTCTAAGGCATTTCCTCCAAATTCTACATCAGTTGATTTTGATGACGCAACTCTTCCACTATCCCAAACATCACCATTATTAGCATCTATACTTGATTTGTTTGATGCCACTAAAATTTGATAAGCTCCTTGAAATTTTGCACCTAAAGGAACTGTCCAACCAAATTCTGGTTTTAAATCAAAAATTTCTACTTCTGTACTTGGTTCTCTAATTAACTCAACTGTTAATTCTGATGGAGCAGCTCTGTAGTGATTGCTATTTTTCTTGATTAGTTCATCCGTTTTAGCTCTTAAATTTGCTAGAATTTTTCTGTATTTTCTTTTTCCCACAAGGTTTTTAATCTCTTGAGGGTCTTTCTTTAAATTATAGAGTTCTTCAATAGTTTTATCATTTACATATCTAAAGTATTTCCATTCTTTAGTACGCACACCTTCACTTGGTGGTATTTCACTAAAATCCCAAATATGTTCAATTAAAACAGTGTCTCTTTCAATAGATTTTTTTTCTTTTTTTACAATTGGCATTAAACTTTTTCCTTGCCAAGATTCTGGTGCTTTAACACCTGCTAAATCCATAATTGTTTGCGGCACATCAATATTTAAAACCATATCATCAACATCTTGATGATTATTTTCTCTTGGGTCAAAAACAATTAAAGGAACTCTTATTGAATTGTCATACATTAGCCATTTTCCTGCCATTTGACGTTCTCCTAAAAAGTATCCATTATCTCCCATTACAATGATAACGGTGTTTTTATCTTGACCTTTTTCTTTAAGCTTTGCACGTATTTTTTTGATTTCTAAATCAATACCAGAAATCATTCTGTAATATCCTTTTAAACTGTGTTGGTATTTTTCTGGATTATCATATCTCCATGTCCAACGTAGTCTATTAAAACCATCTCTTACAATTTTTGGTTGTGCTAAAAAGTATTTGTCATCACCTAATTCTGGATCTGGAATTGTTGTGTTCTCTAACATGGCATCTAATGGCTCTTGCCAAAAATATTGTTTAGGAGCCCCATCATGTGCGTGCGGAGCACTAAAACTCAAAGACAAACAAAAAGGCTTGTTGCTATCGGCATTTTTATCAATAAAATCTAATGCTTTTTGACCTGTATATCTTGTTAAGTGTACAGTTTTACCATCCAATTTTTTATAGTAATACCCTCTTCTATCTTTAAATCTGTTATTTCTGTCATAAGATTCATACTCATTAAACTGCTTATCTAAATCATTATATCTAGTTCCATATTTACCATAAAAACCTGTATAATACCCATTATCTTTTAATAATCTTGGATACGAATTATCCATATACTCATCTCTTACATTACCTGTTTGAAAGTTAAAGTTATGAGCTCTTTCGTATAGACCTGTTAAAATACTTGTTCTACTTGCAGCACAAATAGGTGTGGTAACAATTGCTTTATTAAAATAGGTACCTTTTTTTGCTAAATCATCCATTTCTGGAGTTTCTACAAATTTATTTCCTGCATAACCGATAGCATCAAAACGCTGGTCGTCGGTGAGTATAAAAATAATGTTGGGTTTTACTCCATTATTATCTTGCTGTGCATTAATATTATTGAAACTGAATAATGCACTTAACAGCACTAATAAATAACTATTTTTAAACATATATAAATGGCTTAATTGTTCGTGTAATTTAGATAATATTTAACTATTGTAGTTTTTTTAAAATTAAGTTTTTATGATTTGGCTTCTATCCTGTTCTATCTTGTTCTATCTTGAAAATAAAGGCATCAAAATCTATGAAGTTAAAAGCTTAAAAAAATCTCAACAATACACTTATTATTGAGATTTATTGTCCTTTCTTAAAAACAAAAAACTAGGCTTTTAAAACTGAAGCATTCCATTTTACAATTTCGTTATTATACATAGCATCAAGTCCCATTTGAACGCAGATTGCGGTTTTTGCTCCTGTAATAATGTTAGATTCTGGTTGTTTATTATTTAGGACAGAATCTCTAAAATCTAACAGTGCTTGTTGACTTGGATTTATATGCTCAACATTTATTTTATAGCCTTTTTCTTTATCCCATTGCACAGTTGCACCACTTACCCCATCTACATCACCCAGTACTCTTTTATTTTTATTACCTTCAGGATAAAACCACGCGTTTTTTAAGTCGATGATTATAGTGCCTTTATCTCCAATCACCTTTATTTGATATCCATCTTTAGCATTACTCGTTAAGTATGTAAAATTTGCCTTAACTCCATTTGGATAGCTATAAACTAAATGAACATTATCATAAGTTTCTCTTCCGTCTTTCCAGTAATTAACACCTCCAACTCCCATGACTTGGGTTGGGGTTTCATTTAGTACCCAATTCACAAAATCGATTTGATGCGAAGCTAATTCAGCAGTAAGTCCTCCTGAATATTCTCGGTACATTCTCCAATTGATAGCCTTTTCTAGCTTAGGATCTGGAACTGGTCTTCTCCAGTTTCCATGTCTATTCCACTGACATTCAAAAGCTGTAATGTTACCCACTTTTCCATCTTTAATAAGGTCAACCACATGTGTGTAAAGTCTTGAACTATGGTATTGATGACCCGTTTGAAATATGTTTTTAGACTGATTTGCTTTATTGACAAGGTCTCTAATGCCGTTATAGCCTTTTGCCAATGTTTTTTCACAGAAGACATGCTTACCAGCATCAAGTGCATCAATTGCAATTTTAGAATGTGTATGAAATGGTGTTGCTACAATAACGGCATCGATATCATTATTATCCAGTAGTTTTCGGTAGTCTGAATAGCCTTTGGGATTTGAATTTGCTCTCGCTAAACCTTTCTTTAATCTAAAAGGCAACACGTCGCAACCAGCACTTACATTTACATGATCTATGTTATTAATCATAGATATTAGCCCACCTCCTCGCACTCCTGTACCAATAACACCAATATTTATGGTTTCGGTGGCCTTTATACTAGATAGTATATTGCCATATAAATATGGAGAACCGGCTACTACTGCAGTAGCCACAGCAGTTTTTTTAATAAATGAGCGTCTTTTCAAATTTTATAGTTTAGGTTCCCATCCTGGCTCATAAGTTCTAGACCAAAGTTTCATGGCATCTCTGTTGTACATCAAACCCGTTTTATCGTCTATATCAAAACCGTCATTAATTCTGTAGGCGATATTAGCATAATGAACCAAAGCCATGCTTTTACTAGCATCATCAATGGGTGCGTTTAACTTAGTTTTACCTCTAATGGTATCAAACAAATTTTGAACATGTTTTGTAGACATATCTCCACCACCACCTAATGTGTTAACTGCTTCTTTTGATTTTGAATCATATTGTTTTACCACTTTACCTTTACGGTCGTATAGTATATATTTACCTCTATCTACAAATACAGAACCTTCTGTACCGTAAATTACAGTGCCTCTTCCACCTCCATAAGTGCTATAACTATTTCGAGATTTTCCGTCCCACTTAATCACTTTATTATCAGCGAATTTAAACGTTGCTTCCATATCATCATACATTTCCCAACCATCCTCTACAAAATGACGCTTTTCAGCTTCAACATATACCTGCTGTGGAAAATCTACTTGTAATGCCCAACGTGCTAAATCTAGCTCGTGTGTTCCATTATTACCAGCTTCGGCCGTTCCGTAGTTCCATCCATACCAATGCCAATTGTAATTCCAAGTCTCAGAGGTATAGTCTCGTCTTGGTGCTGGGCCTTGCCACAAATCCCAATCTAATCCTTCTGGAATAGCTGCACTTTTTTGCACAGGTACTTTACCACGTCCATTATTATAAAATGCAACAGCCTTGTAGGGTTTACCTATAACTCCATTATGGATTTCATTAATAATTTCTATGGTATGACCAGATGAACGTTGCTGATTACCCATTTGAACTACTTTATTAAACTGCTTTGCTGCTTGCACGAGTTGTTCATTTTCATGCATATTATGACTACAAGGTTTTTCAACATAGACATGCTTTCCAGCTTTCATCGCCATGATTGAACCTGGTGTGTGCCAATGGTCTGGTGTCGCATTAATTAACATATCGACATTTTTATCGTCTAAGACTTTTCTAATATCATTCTCTAACTTTGGATCGTAATCAATATGTTTTCTAAATCCTTTTAATGCCTTTAAACGTTGACTTTCCATAACATCGCATAAGTAGCTTAATTTGACATTACTTTCCTTTAAAGCAATTGGCGATTTAAATGCATTTAATCGTCTTCCCAAACCAGCAATGGCTACATTTAATCGGTCATTTGCTCCAATAATATTGTTATAGCTTTTGGCAGACATGGCATTTATACCACCTGTTAAACTGACTCCAATAGCAGCAGCTGTTGTCTTTTTTATAAAGTCTCTACGATTATTTCCCATCTTACTTATTTTTTGCTTTTGGAACTTTGATTTTAATATTTCTGAAAGCGACTCTATCGCCATGATCTTGTAATAAAATCTGTCCTTTATCTAAGAGTCCAAAATTTGGCCACTTCTTGTATTTGCTTTCCGAAACAAATTTTAAAAATTCATTACTTCCACGTTCGTATTCTAGAACTTTAACATCGTTAATCCAATGTTCAACGTGGTTGTTTACAGATTTTATATAGGCTGTATTCCACTCTCCGATGGTTTTTATCGGC
>Ga0206127_1001473_pt1 | contig 25667 bp, 25 predicted proteins | sample Helgoland_Spring_6_FD_148646 | JGI IMG/M metagenome (GOLD analysis project Ga0206127, IMG submission 148646) | Pelagic subsurface seawater microbial communities from Kabeltonne, Helgoland, North Sea - Helgoland_Spring_Bloom_20160419_1 | ecosystem: Environmental > Aquatic > Marine > Epipelagic ...
GGGCGTCTTTGTTTTCGGCGAAACGTGATGCCTCAATCAATGGATCGCGGTCACGCAATCTTTGGGGCATTTGCTCATAAAGCAGCCCTTCGCGGATACCATAGCTGCTGATGGCGATATCTGTGGGTTTGAATGCTTTGACGAGCTGCTTGAGGACGATGGCTGCCAAGGGAACTAATATCATACGGGCGGATGATATGCCGCAAGCGCTGCGCAACTCTTCGATGTCAGCTTCAGCAATATACTTTGCAGTGCGTGACACATGAGCCGGGGTCATCCGGTATTCGTGCAAAACATGTAGCGGATAGCTACGACGGTGCATATCGATGCGCGCAATCGCACGCCAGCTTCCGCCAACTAAGAAAAGGCGATCACGCTGTGCGCCCATTTCTTCAACAAGGCTCGCAATAGTTTCTTTAATGTTGGCTTTACGTCCTTTGTGCCCACCACTAAGCTCTTGAAGCTTCAACGGGCCAAGGTTGGATGTTACACGTTTGCCAACGCGGCCTTCTGATATCTCAGCCAGCTCCATCGAAGAACCGCCAATATCGCAAATTAAACCATAAGCACCGGGCCAGCCAAGCAACACGCCTTGTGCTGAAAGCCGCGCTTCTTCTTTGCCATCAATAACCCAGACGTGCAGGCCAGTATGTTGTAGTACATCAGCACAGAATGCTGGACCGTCTTGGGCGTCACGCACGGCAGCTGTTGCCACAACAGTTAGTTCGGACAGGCCCATTCCATCGGCAAGATGTTTGAACCGGATCATTGCAGCCAGCGCACGGTCACGTCCCTTTGGATTTAAGTTGCCCGTTTCAGATACACCAGCGCCTAAGGCACACATGATTTTTTCGTTATAAAAGTATGCGGGACTACGTGCCGCGCCATCAAACACAACCATACGGACCGAATTTGATCCAACATCCACGACGCCAACGCGTGATAGGGCGCGCGTACTGGGATCATCAAAAAGGGAAAGCCCGAATGAGCCCGTTTCGTTAGCAGAGGTTCCTGTTTTCACGTCCGTTCTTCCCTATCAGGATGTGCAATGTCGTGCGCGCTGTTTGGTTAGGCGCGGCAAAGATAGAAATCAATTGGGCTTTGGTGGTTCGTTCTTCGTATGGGTCAATTTTGGAACATCGGATGCACCCGCAGAGCCGCGGCCTGATAGCGATGGGTTTTCCATAAAGAAGCGGTGGCAGTTGAATTCGAAGGTGCCTTCATCAACGGGTGGTCGATTAAAGCTGCCATCAGGTGCCATAACCCAACTTTGGGTCACGTCTGCGAGGTTTGCTGCCATGATTTGGGACACGATTTGCGCCTTAACTGTGCCGTTTGTTATCTCGACCAATGTCTCCACGCGGCGGTTCAAGTTGCGACTCATCCAGTCAGCAGAGGATATGAACACCTGTGCTTTTTTGTGGGGCAGGCCGTGGCCGTTGCCAAAGCAAACAATGCGTGAATGCTCAAGAAAACGTCCGACGATTGATTTAACTCGGATGTTTTCAGAGAGACCCTTGATGCCAGGACGCAGGCCACAAATGCCGCGCACGACAAGGCTGATTTTCACCCCGTCTTGGGACGCTGCATAAAGAGCATCGATGATTTCCTTTTCAATCAGGCTATTCATCTTTGCCCAGATCTCAGCAGGCCGACCAGCACGTGCGTGTTCCGCCTCTGCTGCGATCATTTCGAGCAGGCGCGTTTTTAGGTTTGTGGGCGAAATCGAAAGGTTGCTCAGGTTTTCGGGCGGGGCATAGCCTGACAGATAGTTAAATACCTTGGTCGCGTCGCGACCCAATTTTGCATCGCATGTAAACAGCGATAGATCGGTGTAAATACGCGCAGTAATCGGGTGATAGTTGCCGGTGCCGTAGTGGGTATAAGTAACCAGTTCACTGCCTTCACGGCGCACAACGGTGCTGATCTTGGCGTGGGTTTTTAGATCGATAAATCCGTATACAACATGCGCACCTGCTCGCTCTAAACGGCGTGATTGGCGGATATTGGCAGCCTCGTCAAAGCGAGCCTTTAGCTCAACCAATGCGGTGACAGACTTGCCATCTTCGGCGGCTTCACACAGCGCTTCGACAATTGGGGACCGCTTGGATGTGCGGTAAAGCGTTTGCTTGATTGCAACTACATTTGGATCGCGTGCAGCTTGCTGCAAGAAACGAACAACCATATCAAAGGTTTCGTAAGGGTGATGCAGAAGCATGTCTTTTTGACGAATAGCGGCGAACATGTCGCCCTCAAAATCGGTTACGCGCTCAGGCACGCGTGGCTTGAAAGAGGGCCATAAAAGATCGGGACGTTCGTCTAGTACCAATTCGCTTAAGTCATCGACGCCAATCATGCCGTCGATCTCGATCAGTTCTTCGTCGTCCACGCCCAGTTCGGCCATAACGACGGATTTGAGCTTTTGCGGCGCACCAGCCGAAATGTTAATTCGAACAACCTGACCGCGTTTGCGGCGTTTCAATGCGACTTCAAACTCGCGCACCAAATCTTCGGCTTCGTCTTCTACCTCTAGATCGCTGTCCCTTAGGACGCGGAATTCAAAGTGACCTTTGAGTTCATATCCTGGGAATAGGCCGGAGATATTAAGGACGAGCAGTGCTTCAAGCGGTAAAAATCTGTGACCTTTGGCACTGGGTATTGAAATGAAACGGTCGATCTGTGCTGGGATTGGCAATAGGGCCTGCAAGTTACGTTTGTCACGTTTACGTTGCAGTTGTAGTGCCAGCGCATAGCCCGTGTTTGGGATGAACGGGAAGGGATGAGCCGGATCAATCGCCAAAGGCGAGAGCACGGCGAACACTTGGCTTAGGAAGAAATCCTTGAGAAATACGCGGTCATCATCGGTTAAATCGTCAAGTTGCAGGATCGTAATGTCCTGCGCTTCCATCTCTCTGTGCAACTCACCAAGAACGCGCTGTTGCGTGTACATCAGATCACGCGCGTTTTCGTCGATCAATTTCAATTGTTCTGCAGGGGATAGCCCATCAATGCCCGGCGTCACTTTACCTGCGCGCGCCAATTCACGCAGACCCGCGACGCGAACAGTGTAAAATTCGTCTAGGTTATCTGCGCTGATTGAAAGAAAACGGAGTCGTTCAAGCAGTGGGACACGTTGGTTTTCGGCTTCTTGAAGGACACGCCAATTAAAACCAAGCCAGCTTAGCTCGCGATTATAGAACCTATCTGCGCTGGATGGATCCAAATCAGGGAGGTGCGTTGGCGCATCAAAGGGCGCTTTTAGGAAATCAGCGTGTGACATAGGGTTTTGTTAACACTCAACTATGACGGTTAAGTGATGAATATTGCGCCGTTTATGCCAAGTTGTCCAGCACTTGGGAGGCTAGTGCGCGTGTCAGCGGTTTGTGACGCGCAAGGCTATGGCTATCCATCGCGCAAACAACGTTTCGTGCTGCTGCAAATGACCGATCAATGCGCAGGACCAAATATGGGATAACATCAGGACGGGGCATGAGCTGACGGTCGCTGAATTGTTTGGCAATTACGGCACCCAGTAGCGTATCGTCAGGGGCTTCAAGGGTCGCAACGCCTGCTGCGTCAATCCGGCTTTGTAGGTCAGGGAGGCTGAGGCCCCAATGGTTCGGTGTGCCTGTGCCAGTCATTAGCAAGGGATGTTTGTTCATGCGCATTAAGTTGTGCAGGTGAAACAACGCGGTTTGGGCGTCGGAGTTTGCAGTTATGTTTGTGACGTCCTCAACGACAACAGCCGTTTGCGCAAGGGTGGGAATATCAGCATCTGAAAGATCCGTAGCGGAAACAATTTTCCCATCGTTTGTACCTGCCCAAACATGCGATAGGTGAGTTTTGCCTGAACCTTCAGGACCGCATAAAATGAGTTTTCCCCCTTCCCAGTTTTGGGAGGTTTCCATCATCGCGAGTGCCAATGCATTACTAGGCGCAATCATGAAGTCGTCGCGCCCAAGTGCAGGCACAACGGGAAGATCAAAACTAAGTTGTTGGTTCATACGTCGTCAGACTCGCGGCTGTGCCCTTTGTAAAGCAAGCTGCTGTTGTACTGTCCTATTGCAAAGCGGATGACTACACCAATTGCAGCTGCCAAAGGCACTGCTACAAGTAGGCCTACGAAACCAAAGATTGTTCCGAACACTGATAAAGACAAAAGTAACCAAACAGGGTGCAGGCCAACGCTGTTGCCGACGAGTTTGGGGGTCAGGTAGTTGCCCTCGATTACTTGTCCAATGACAAAGACGATCGCGACAAGGCAAATGCGCATCCAATCGGTTGAATATGTGATGATGCCATCTGTTGTGACTTCAACACCATTCCAGAACTGGAACAGGGCAAGGCCGATGGCTAATGCGCCGCCTATAAGTGAGCCAAGGTATGGAATGAAGGTAATTAGACCTGCGATGAAGCCAACGACCAGACCAAATTGCAAGCCGACAATCATCAACGCAAAAGCGTAGTATGCTCCAAGGATCAGGCAAACGGTGCCCATGCCGCGAATAAATGCGGCTAAGGTTTGATCGATTTGTTTGGCAAGTGTGCGAATGATGGGTGCGTGGTCGCGGGGCATCAGTTCGTCAATGCGGGCTATCATGTTGTCCCAATCTAACAATAGATAGACCGACACAACTGGTACGATGACCAACAGCGTAATGATGCTGATCAAAGATGCTGCTGAGCTGAGGGCCGTATTCAGCAATGTGCCACCTCTGCTTTTGATCGTCTCCCCGACACTGTACAAGGTTTGGCTAAGAGGCGATGTTTCGTCGAGCAACGTAGGGAAGCGTTCCGTCAGCATCATCCCTAGGTCTGTCGCATATTGTGGAGCGCTGGCAAAAAGAGATGTGGTTTGGTGAATGAGGGTTGGGATTAACAACAAAGCGACCAGAACAAAGATGAAAACTGCAGTCAGTGTGATAGTGGCCGTTGCCAAAACACGGCTAGCACCAAGGCCTTCAAGGCGGTCCGCAACGGGATCAAGAAAATAGGCAACCGCGGCGCCAAGGACGAAGGGCAGAAGTACGTCCCCCAAGGCCCAAAGCAGGACAAAGAAAATCGCGGCGGTGAGGCCCCAATATTTTAGTTGAACACGTACTGGCAGGCCCATCTTCGGCTCCTCATTAATCTTTCTTACAAATTGCGTGTTTGGGGATGGTATTCAAGGGTAGATGAAAAAAGGCCCCGCATTGCGGGGCCTTTGATGGTTATTAAGTTTTGTTTAGTGGCAATCTGGGCGTGTGCCTGGGAGAAGTACCTTGTCAATTACGTGGATCACATCGGTGTCTGCTTTGATATTGGCAACCACAACTGATGCTCTTATTTTCTGGTTTTAATAAAGTTTCCACTGTTCCTGTTGCAATGCTGCGAAAGCATCTTTGAGTGGGGCAAAGACAGTGAATGGACCAGGCCCCTGAAGCGTTTCAACAAGTCCCGCGGCTGATACGGCGGCGACTAGAGTTGTTAAACGATCATCGCCTGATGTGATTTCAACTATGTTTGCAGCCTGCGTTGCAGTATCAAATTTAAGTGTCGCAGCCGTCACCGTTGCCAATTTGAGCATAGTATTCTTTGTAAATGACCTTCTATGTTTTGACCGAAGCCTCATGACTTGTTGGAAAAGATACGCCATGGTTTGGGCTGTATATCATGCCGCTCGAGGTCGTGTGATTTAGGGTTTCAGTTTCTTGATTTAAGTGGTTCTTGGGCTAATTCCTTTGTGCTTTTTAAAGGTTTTTCCTGGACGCTACGCGTCTCCCCTAAAGCTTTTAGGGGAAAGTGAAGTTTGGAAAATTTCACTGATTCAACAGGGGCGTTGCGAGGGCTGGCCGTTTGGCTTAATCAGGCATCAACTGTTATTTGAGGAGCCGCGCCATGCGTTTGAGCCGTTATTTTCTGCCCGTTCTAAAGGAAAACCCTGCTGAGGCGCAGATTGTCAGCCACCGCTTGATGCTGCGTGCAGGCATGATCAAACAATCAAGTGCGGGGATCTATTCATGGTTGCCACTTGGTTTTAAAGTTTTGCGCAAAATTGAGAACATTGTGCACGAAGAACAGCACCGCGCTGGGCACATGCCGATGTTGATGCCGACCATTCAATCGGCAGACCTTTGGCGCGAGAGTGGTCGTTATGATGATTACGGCGAAGAGATGTTGCGCATCAAAGACCGTAATGACCGTGACATGCTGTTTACACCAACAGCTGAAGAAATGATTACGGATATTTTCCGTTCGCATGTTGGTAGCTACAAAGACTTGCCTTTGACCATGTATCAAATTCAGTGGAAGTTCCGTGATGAGCGGCGCCCACGTTTTGGCGTTATGCGTGGACGTGAATTTTATATGAAGGACGGGTATAACTTTGACCTGACCAAAGAGGATGCGTTGCACGCCTATAACCGTCACTTGGTTAGCTATCTGCGCACGTATGAACGTATGGGTTTACAAGCGATCCCAATGCGTGCGGACTCTGGACCAATTGGTGGTGATGATACGCATGAATTCTTGGTTTTGGCTGAAACAGGTGAATCGGAGGTTTTTTACGATAGCGCAGTGACTGACCTGACGTTTGGGGACCGCGACATCGACTATGACAATGTTGAGCAGTGTGCGGCCGTGATGGAAGAATTCACAACCAAATACGCCCGTACGGATGAAACGCACGATGAAGCACTGTTTAATCAGGTTCCTGAGGGCCGTCGCATGACGGCTCGTGGCATTGAAGTAGGTCAGATTTTTTACTTTGGCACTAAGTATTCGGAAGTGATGAAGGCCACAGTTCAAGGCCCGGATGGTAAGCCTGTACCAGTTCACATGGGGTCACACGGAATCGGCGTCAGCCGTCTTTTGGGTGCAATCATTGAAGCTAGCCACGATGATAAAGGTATTATTTGGCCAGAAGGCGTGACGCCGTACCACTGTGGTATTGTTAACCTGAAGCAGGGTGACGAAGAAGCAGATGCAGCTTGTGATGCGCTATATAAGTCGTTGACTACCCTTGGTTTGGAACCCCTTTATGATGATCGTAAAGAGCGCGCTGGTGGCAAGTTCGCAACTATGGATCTGATTGGTTTGCCTTGGCGTATTACGGTTGGTCCTCGTGGCTTGAAGAATGGTGTTGTTGAACTGACTTCGCGCCGAACGGGTGAGAGTGAAGAGATGACGCCAGAATTGGCAGTGCAGAAGATCTCAGAAATTTACGTGGCGCTATAACTCAAGAAAGGGAGATGCTGCGATGATCGTTCGTGCAATCACGCTTGCGGGTGGCTTGGCTGTCGGTGCTGGTACCTCCCAATTTCCTGAGTTCAGTCAGCAATACGCGCAACGTTTGGGCGGAGCAGTTGACGCCTTGAGCGAGGTTGTTATCGATTTTGACACTTCTGCTGCCGCAGAAGGATTGTCGCGATCTGAAGCGTTGGGGCAGATGACCGGGGCCGATTTTATCGAACGGCGTCGCACCGATATGGAACGTACTTTTGACCGCCATGCGATTTTGACTGACGATTTGAGGCTATTGGCTGAAGCTGGTCCATTCATGCGGGCCTATCATGCGGCCCGCTTTACCGATGGTGATGTGGCAAGTGCGGCATGGGATGCGTTTCAGCCGGCTGTCCCGCTGAACCTGACGGGCGCATTCTTTGCTGGTTTTGGCTTTTTGGTTGGCTTTATCACAACGAGCAGTCTTTTGGCTGTTGTTCGCTGGCCGTTTTGCAGACGCACTGCTTGACCACGGCGTACAAACGGCACAGGTTGCCTGTAATTGATTATAGCAAATAAGAAAGAGCCTAAAATGGCCAATGCGCCCAAACCCTTTGCACCTTTCGAGTTGATGATTGCCTTGCGCTATTTGCGCGCGCGCCGCGCTGAAGGTGGCGTAAGTGTTATGACGGTCATTAGTTTGGTTGGGATCACACTCGCGGTATTCGCATTGATTGTGACCCTTGCAGTACGGTCGGGATTTCGCGCTGAGTTTGTTGATACAATCCTTGGATCAAATGCGCATGTCACTGTCTATAATATGGGCGAGGTTCTAGACAGCGGCCAAATTGATCGCACGATTAAAGATTATACCGCTATGGCTGAACGTGTGTCCGAAGTTGATGGCGTTATCCGCGTGGCCCCCTTGGTACGCGCGCAGGCGATGGCGAATTTGCGTCATTCGAACTCTGGCATTGAGATTTACGGTATCTCTAAGGCAGACCTTTTGACAATCCCGCGGATTGCCAACCCCGAAACTTCATATGGCGATATCACGCGCTTTGACCAAGGCATTGCTATTGGGTCAGGAGTTGCGCGTGAATTGGGTGCAAGCGTTGGGGACAAAATCAAGATCATCTCGCCCAACGGCGTCAAGACTGCTTTTGGGACAAGCCCACGGGTCAATGCCTATGAGGTTGTTTATGTGTTTAGCGCCGGGCGCTACGATATTGATCGGACGCGCGCCTATTTGCCAATTCAGGATGCACAGGCGTTTTTCAATCGTGAAGGCGGTGCAACCGAACTGGAAATTATGGTCGAAGACCCAGAAACGATTGATGGTTTGATACCACAAATTATTGCCGCTGCAGGCGACCGGACGTTGCCCTTCACATGGTTAGAGGCCTCTGGTGGGTTCCTGCGTGCGCTTGAGGTTGAGGACAATGTCATGTTCGTCATCCTATCCATCTTAGTTTTAATTGCGGCAATGAACATTGTGAGTGGTTTGATCATGTTGGTGAAGAACAAGGGACGCGATATTGGGATATTGCGTACTATGGGTCTAAGCGAAGGTTCGGTTTTGCGGGTGTTCTTCATCTGCGGTGCTTTCACTGGGATCATTGGTACCGCCTTGGGGGTGTTGTTTGGCTGCTTGTTCGCGATTTATATCGATCCAATTTTCAGCATGGTAAACTGGCTGATGGGGGGCGGGGTTTGGGATCCTGCAATTCGTGGAATTTATGCTTTGCCTGCGGAATTACACTTTGCAGATGTCATGTCAGCGGTAGCTCTGTCCCTTGGTTTGTCGTTCATCGTAACGATCTTTCCAGCGCGACGTGCGGCCCGAATGAATCCTGTGGAGGCTTTGCGTCATGAGTGATCTAGTTCTTGAGCTGAGCGGGATGAGCAAAACCTACAATGTTGGTTTACCTAATGAGGTGCAAGTTTTGCGTTGCGTGGACCTAAAGGTCAAAGCCGGTGAAGTTGTTGCTTTGGTTGCCCCTTCTGGTGCAGGTAAATCCACGTTGCTTCATGTGGCTGGTCTATTGGATACACCTGATGCGGGTGACGTCACTTTTGGTGGTCAAAACATGCAAGGTCTGAACGACGCGAAACGCACAGGGCTTCGCCGAGATGACATTGGTTTTGTTTATCAATTCCACCATTTACTGCCTGAATTTACAGCACTTGAGAATATCGCATTGCCGCAACTCGCTGCCGGCATTGGACGCAAAACAGCCCATGAACGTGCACTTGATCTTCTCGGCCGTGTCGGTGTTGCAGAGCGCGCAGATCACCGCCCTGCGGCGTTGTCGGGCGGCGAAGCGCAGCGCGTTGCGTTTTGTCGTGCCCTTGCAAACGGCCCACGATTGCTTTTAGGGGATGAACCAACTGGCAACCTTGACCCGACCACCTCTGATCAGGTTTTTGGTGCGTTGATGGAGTTGGTGCGCTCAACAGGGCTAGCAGCTGTTATAGCGACACATAACTTGGAATTGGCCGCTCGCATGGACCGGATCGTGCAATTAGATGCTGGCGTTTTGCGCAACTAACCTCATATTCAATCTGAACCCAAAAACCGCAATATCAATGGAGAATGCGCGATGCCACATGTTAGCCTAGATGAAATTGAACGTGTTGTCCTTGCGGCCTTACTTGAACATGGTGCAGACGCATTCCCTGCGGCGGAAGTTGCGCGTGCAGTGCGCAAAGCTGAGGCGCATGGAAACCGTATTTGCGGGCTGTACTATCTAGAAAGCTACTGTCAGCAATTACGCACTGGTCGAGTGAACGGGAACGTATCCCCTGTAGTTTCTGCCCCGCGTCCGGCAACAATTCATGTCGATGCGCAATTTGGCTTTGCACAACCTGCGTTTGCTTATGGCCTTGTACCTGCGCTGGATGCTGCGCGTCAGTTTGGGACTGCGACACTGGCCATTGGTCATGCACATACCTGTACGTCCTTGGGATATTTTACCGAACAGGTGGCACGTGCCGGCTTCATTTGTTTTGGCCTGACGAACGCATCACCTATCGTTGCCCCACCAGGCGGTAAAACGCGCGTCATCGGCACAAACCCAATCGCGTTTTCTGTGCCCGACGGGCAGGGCGGATTGGCTATGCAGTTTGATCAATCTACGACAACCGTTGCATTGGGGAAAATTACTATGGCTAAGGCAGCTGGCACCTCAATCCCTGAAGGTTGGGCCGTGGATAAAGACGGTAATCCAACGACGGATCCAGAAGCCGCATTGACTGGTTCGCTGGTTTCTATGGGCGGATACAAAGGCTGGGGTTTGGGGCTGATGGCTGAAATTTTGGCTGCTGGCATGACGGGCTCTACCCTTAGCCAAGACGTGAAACCACTGAAGGCACCCGAAGGACCACACCACGATTTGGGTCAGTATTATATGATCATAGACCCTAGTGTGTCTGATGGATTTACGGACCGATTTGTCCGTATCGCTGAGGCCATTAGCGAAGACGAAGGCGCACGTATGCCGGGCCAAGGACGCACGGAAAGCGATCCCGTTGACGTCCCAGACGCAGTCTGGGCGCAGGCGATGGAACTGTCAGGCTTAGACGCGTCCTAAGTAACGCACATTTGGCTGACCTAGGCGAGTTGGGTCAGCCAAACACCCGCAGCCATCAAGGCGATGCCTGAAGCGCGCGTCAACCCAAGAGGTGAAACTTGCGCGCCGAAAAGGCCAAAGTGGTCGATGGCAGCCGCGCTAATCAACTGCCCAAGTAAGACGAAGAAGACGGCGTTTCCGACCCCAAAATGTGGGGCGATGTAGGTTATGGTTAGCACATAAAATGCAATGAACGCGCCCGCTAAAAACAGGTGTTTGGGGGCGGTTAGCAATCGGTTGAAGCCTTCGGTTCCGGTTGTGACCATAACGACAAGGCTGATGCTGAGCGCCACAAGGAATAGGATCACAGCAGCAGTTGCAGGCGACCCGATATATTTGCCAAGTGCCGCGTTCAGGCCAGCGAGCAGTGGAATGCCGATCCCTGCCAACAACATCGTCAGAGCGTACTGTGTCATCGCGATTTCCTCCTGTCCGCAGGTGTAATTTGACTGAGCTTCACGCTTAAGGGCGACGTCATGCTTGGTAAAATGCGCGTGCCGTCCCCGAGTTTGCGATGTTACGATATTAGCGGCACTGCGCAAGCGATCTGTTGAGGACAGGTGGTGTGTACAATGGCTGTGGCGTTTGATGAATGATCAGATGCTTGAGTTGTGTTACCGCGTGCCGTTGAATTCAGGGGTGGCGGGGTGAACCCCACCCTATGGGTTTTGGTAATTCGCGGAAACGCCCCGCGTTCTCGCCGCCTCAGCGTTCACGACGTGAGCGCGGACTCGACAGCGTATTCCGAAGGAATGTGCGAAAGGGCAAGACGGCCCCCATTGGCGGGGGTGTTTTTGTTTCCCCCGAGGCTGTCGCCTTCTCCTACCTGATTTCAGCGCACCGAAGATGCGGGGACGGGATAGAATGATTGGCAACGCCAATCGTTGTGTCCTGTGGGAAGAATAGCGCGAGAATAGCCAGACCAATCGGAAAAATTTAGTGTGGTAAGGTTCTAGAAAAAAGGCGATCGGCCTAAAGTATCTAATTATTTCCGCGCGCTTTGGGTTCGCTTGTGCTTCTCGTCATAAAATTTGTCGTCCCACTCAGGATCTCTTTCATAGTAATCTGAAGGGTCGTGGACACTGTTTTGGAATTCTTGAAAATCTCTTATGTCAGGGAGGACACTATTTCACCATTTTTCGTCGCGTATTCGTAGTACACTTAGGATTCTGTTTGGAGAATGTTCCATCAGAACTAAGATCAGCCCCGACAATCGCAACCAAGTTGAAAGCTTAAACACAGCAGATATTTTTCCTATAGAAACTACGATTTTCAAGCCAAAGAAATCTAATTCGTTTGAGGCGAGTTCCAGGTTTGATATTATGAGTGTGAATATGGATATAGAAACGAGTGCTTTCCTGATTTTGCCTTCGTCATCGAAACTCAAGTCCTGTAGACACTTTATCTAAACATCCAACTCTTCAACAAAACGCGCGTTCTCTTGGATATACTGGTAGCGCATCTCAGGCTTCTTACCCATCAACCGCTCAACCAGACCATCCGTTTCGCCGGGCTCATCATCATCGATCGTCACGCGGATCAGTTTGCGTGTGGCGGGATTCATTGTGGTGTCTTTCAGGTCCTTGGCGTCCATCTCACCCAATCCCTTAAAGCGAGATAGATCGACGCGCCCTTTGCCGCCGATCCCTTTTTCAAGCCACATGTCCTTTTCCTCTTCATCAATGCAATAGACCCGTTTGGCCCCCTGCGTGATCCGGAACAAGGGGGGGCAGGCAAGGTACAGGTGCCCTGCATCAATCATGGGCCGCATTTGTGTAAAGAAGAACGTCATCAACAGCGCCGCGATGTGCGCGCCGTCGACGTCCGCATCGGTCATGATGATGATCTTGTCATAGCGCAGGTCGTCGACGTTGAATTTGCTGCCAAGCCCGACACCTAATGCTTGGGTCAGGTCAGAGATCTCGGCGTTGCTGCCCAGTTTTGAAGAAGCCGCGCCCAGAACGTTTAGGATTTTACCGCGAAGCGGCAACAATGCTTGGGTCTTGCGATCGCGTGCCATTTTGGCAGAACCGCCCGCAGAGTCCCCTTCCACGATGAACAACTCTGTCCCTTCGCGGGTTTTGGATGAACAATCAGTCAGTTTGCCAGGTAGGCGCAGTTTGGCGGTTGCTGTCTTGCGCGAAGTTTCTTTTTCTTGACGCCGTTTCAGCCGCTCTTCGGCGCGCAGCACTAGGAAGTCGAGGATTGCACCAGCGGATTTGGTGTCTGCCGCCAACCAGTTGTCAAAGTGGTCACGAACCGAGTTTTCGACCATGCGCTGAGCATCAACGGTGGCAAGGCGGTCTTTGGTTTGGCCCACGAACTCAGGTTCGCGGATAAAACAGGAAACAAGGGCGCCGGCACCTGTGGTCAGATCTTCGCGTGTGATTGTGTTGGCTTTTTTGTTGTTCACCAGTTCGCCGTAAGCTTTGACCCCTTTGAGGATTGCGGCCCAAAAGCCTGATTCATGCGTGCCGCCCTCAGGCGTTGGAACAGTGTTACAATAGGACTGAATAAATCCATCTCGAGAAGGGGTCCAGTTGATGGCCCACTCGACCTTGCCCGGCACCTTGAATTTTTCAAAGGATACAGTGCCCGCAAATGGGGCTTCGGCGTAGGTGGTTGCACCCTTAAGGGATTCAGACAGGTAATCTGCCAAACCGCCAGGAAAGTGGAACTTTGCCTCTTGCGGTGTTTCTCCGTCGTTTTGGGATGTTTTCCAGCGGATTTCCACGCCTGAGAACAGGTATGCTTTTGAACGTGCCATCTTGAACAGGCGTGCAGGTTTTAGCGTGAGCGACCCAAAGATGTTTGCATCGGGGTGAAAGGTCACAGCTGTGCCACGACGATTTGGGGCGGCACCGATTTTGGCCAGTTTGCCCTGTGGGACGCCGCGCGAGAACTCCATCGCGAACAATTCTTTGTTGCGTGCGACTTCGACCCTTAGATGATCGGATAGGGCGTTCACAACGGATGAGCCTACACCGTGTAAACCGCCAGACGTTTCATAGCTGTCGCCCGAAAATTTACCGCCTGCGTTCAGCGTACAGAAGATGATTTCGAGCGCTGATTTCTCCGGATCCTTAGGGTGTGGGCCCGTTGGAATGCCGCGTCCGTTATCGCGCACAGACACGTGGCCGTTTTCGTGTAGTTCGACTTCGATCCAAGTAGCATGTCCTGCAACAGCTTCGTCCATCGAGTTGTCGATGATTTCTGCGACCATGTGGTGCAGTGCACGATCGTCTTTACCACCGATATACATCCCCGGACGCAGGCGCACGTGCTCCATATCTTCCAAGATTTGGATGGAGGACGCATCATAATCGTCAGGGCTGGCTGTTGAACCGGAAAGAAGATCGCTGGACATGGGCATGCTCGGAATTATTGATTTTGATTGAGCAGCAGTATGTCAGAGCATGAGAGGTTGGGAAAGACGCCATCGTTGCTTCATTGTGTCAAAGTCACAGGTTGATTGTGGTAGGTTGGTTTAGTCGCGTGTGCGTGACGCGTATAGCACAAAGATTGCGGCCAATACGATCGACATTGCGCTGCCTAAAGCGATGGATGGGATGCCGGCGTTAAGTGCTGGGAGAGTGGCAACGAACGCGCCAATGCCAGATGCCAAGAACAGTACTGTGGCCTGACCAAGGCGCATCATCAAAAAAATGGTGCCTATTAGGCCTGCAATGACTGATACTCCAAATGCGATGAACGCGTATGTTGGACGTGTTTCAATGTAGCTTTGATATTCTGGTGGTAAAGTCGCAATCCCAGCAGGACTGATTTGTTGCATGAAATTGATGCAGCCCATTGCGTTCCAAAGAAGGGCGATGATCCCGATAGTCCAAAACGCAATTCTTGATACTTTTGATGCAGTGCTCATATTGCTGCCCATTGATTTCTCATCTTGAAAAACCTTATGCGCGCACTGCCGATCTGTCTACTTCATCGCTCGCGATTGTGGTTGGACTAGGGGTGTAAAAGTCATCTCCAATTACCCAATCGATAATGGCATCTGCCACCTCGACCGGTTTTTGGTGGAGAATCCAATGATCAGCATCTTCAATTTCGACGCGCTTTAGTTGGGCGCAGTGGTCTTCCAACTCTTGGGTTGTTTGTGGCAACAATGCCGTATCGTTCATCCCCCAGATAAGCAGGTGGTCAACATTGTACCTTTAGCTTTTCCAAGGACAAGGCTGGTAAAACATCAATGGGGGGCGTTATTAGCGAAATTTGCGCTTTTATATTTGGACTGGTTGGATCGCGTTTGTGATTTTTGTGTCGTTGGCCACTACATCAACAGACTATTTTGTTCTAAATATGAGGCGGTGGTGGAGGACCTTGCAACGTTAGACCTATGGCGCTGCGGTTCTGACATTGTTGCATTGGGCTGCCCCGCACAATTGGGAACACCCAACGACTGCAATAGTGTACTTCCTGCCTTTAACTCTAATAGAGGCCTGCCATGTCTGGTATTGGTGCATCAAACCAAAGACGCGTACTGTTGCGGAGTAAGTGGATCGCGTCAGGATAATAATTGTCTGGGTATACGTTTCTGGATTGCCTTGCCAGCATGCCTAGTTAAGGCTTGCTACATGCGTTCAAAAATAATGTCATATCCCGCTCACGCGAAAGCAGTCGCTACCCTTGGCTTGCCATTGGTCGGTGTACACTTAGCACAGATCACGATTGGCGTGACGGATACTGTCATGTTGGGGTGGTACGGTGTTGATGCGCTTGCCGCGGTAACACTAGCCGCCAGCTACTTCTTCGTTCTATTCATTATGGGGGCGGGGTTCGCTTTTGCCGTCATGCCGATGGTGGCAACTTTTGACGCCGAGAAAGACGAAATCAGCATTCGGCGCGTGGCACGGATGGGGCTGTGGCTGTCCATTGCGTATTCCATTGTCATCATGCCATTCATTTTTTGGTCCGAAGCGCTGTTTTTGTTGATGGGGCAGGAACCATCAGTAGCTGCGGATGGACAACGGTATTTGCGCATAGCTGGATTTGGGATGTTCCCTTGGTTGATCACAATGGTCATTAAAAGTTATTTGTCGGCCCTTGAACGCACACAAGTTGTGTTCTGGATTGCTGTACTTGCAACGGTTTGCAACGGTTTGATTAACTATGCTTTGATATTCGGCAAATGGGGCGCTCCTGAAATGGGTCTCGAAGGGGCTGCCTTAGCATCACTTTTGACGCACACCGTTGAAATGATCGGCATCGTTTTTTACGCATCTTTTATCTTCCCGCAACACCAATTGTTCGTCAGGTTTTGGCGGGCTGACTGGGAAATGCTGGCACGCGTGTTTCGCTTGGGTGTGCCGATCGGTTTCACGGGGCTTTCGGAGACCGGCTTGTTCGCAGCAACAGCTGTGATGATGGGCTGGTTTGGCACCATTCCATTAGCGGCACATGGCATTGCGATTCAATGCGCGAGTATAACGTTTATGCTACATCTTGGGATCAGTAATGTGGCCACTATTCGTGCAGGCAATGCCTTTGGGCGCGGTGATCGGAACCATCTGGCTAGAGGGGCGTATGTCGTCTTTGGCATGTCCTTGGTTGCTGCATTGCTGACAATCATTGGGTTCTTACTCTGGCCTGAACCGCTAGTTCTTGTTTTCTTACAGTCTGGCGAACCCGCGCGAGATCAGATTGTTGCCATTGGTGTTGTTTTGTTGGCAATGGCTGCGTTGTTTCAGCTGGTGGATGGGGCGCAAGCAATCGCACTTGGGCTCTTACGCGGTGTCCAGGATACAACGGTGCCTATGTATATGGCTGCATTCAGCTATTGGGTAATCGGCATGCCATGTTCATATATATTTGGTTTTGTGCTGGGATATGAGGGGGTAGGCGTTTGGATGGGATTGGTTGTGGGACTAGCCAGTGCTGCTGTAATGCTGAGTGTCCGCTTTTGGTCGGTTATCCTTGGTCGTGTTGGAGCTGTGTCTGAGGTTAACTAAGCTGAAATCTTAGTCCTTCATTAAATAATCTGCCTTTTTATGGACCAAAGTGCTGCGCAAATCGAGCATTGTGAGAAGTAAAGCGACCGTGACAGATCTTAGCTGATCAGCAGACGCCTTTGATTGAACCCGCTGCGTTGTCAGGTCAAGATAATCGACTGCGCGATGGATGTCGTCCATATCACTATTAGCAAGGACGGCTGCGCGTTCCTCCATCCATTCGTGGATTCGTTCTAGATCATCTGCGCTGGCCATGTGGTTTGATTTCGCCGCTGCGCAAGTTGATGTTAGCAATTTGATCCATCTCAGTGCGCTGTTGGCGATTTTCTGTGTCGACACGGAACACAGCAGCTGCGTTTTCACGAACGCGGAAATAGTAGTTGGGCGATCACCAGACAGGCTTCTACCCAGTTATCTCAATACTGCGCAGAATTTTATTATGCGGTCACATGCTTCTTTTAGCGCTTCGTCAGAGGTAGCATAGCTAACCCGGAAATTTGGCGACAGCCCGAAAGCTGCACCAAAAACGACAGCGACACCAGTGTCATTCAGTAAAGCGGTGGCGAAAGCTTCATCATTGACGATTTTGACCCCTTCAGGTGTGGTTTTTCCGATAAGGCTAGCAACCGAAGGGTACACATAGAATGCGCCATCTGGTGTCGGGCATGTTATTCCCTCAGCCTGATTTAGCATCTCGACGACGATATCGCGACGACGTAAAAAAGCGGCGTTGTTCTCTGCAATGAAATCGTGCGACCCGTTTAACGCTTCGACTGCGGCGAACTGGCTTATTGAACATGGGTTTGATGTACTTTGCGACTGAACCTTGCGCATTGCTGCGATCAACTCAACGGGGCCCGCGGCATACCCAATGCGCCAGCCTGTCATTGCGTAGGCTTTTGAGACACCGTTTACAGTTAATGTTCTGTCATACAGGCGTGGTTCAACTTCAGCTGGTGTGCAGAATTGAAATTCACCAAAGGTTAGATGTTCGTACATATCGTCCGTCATTACCCAAACGTGGGGGTGGCGCATCAATACATCCGTTAATTCTTTTAATTCGTCCCAAGTATATCCAGCGCCCGTTGGGTTGGAAGGGGAGTTGAAGAGAAACCATTTCGTGTTAGGGGAAATCGCAGCCTCAAGTTGGTCAGCAGTCAGTTTGAAACCTGTTTGTAAAGAGGCTTCGGCTACAACTGGTGTGCCACCTGCTAACAGCACCATATCTGGATAGCTAACCCAGTAAGGCGCTGGAATAATAACTTCATCGCCTTTATTCAGGGTTGCCATAAATGCGTTGTAAAGGACTTGTTTGCCTCCAGAACTCACGGACACTTGGGAAGGCAGGTAATCAAGGTTGTTATCGCGCTTAAACTTGGCGCAAATTGCTTGCTTCAACTCTGGAATTCCGTCCACTGCGGTGTACTTGGTTTTGCCAGATATGATCGCGGCAATGCCTGCGTCTTTGATATGTTGAGGAGTGTCAAAATCGGGTTCCCCCGCACCTAGACCAATTACATCGTGTCCGGCGGCTTTAAGTTCGGCAGCTTTGTTGGTGACGGCAATTGTTGGCGACGGTTTGACGCGGTCCAGAGTATCAGAGAGCAGTTTCATTGTGATCTCAGCTTTATAGGTTTAAATAAGACTTCAATAGGCGTGCTAATCAAACCGATCAAGCTGCATTAACGGGAAATGTTCCCGATAAAGGATATCAATATGTCGAACCCACAAGACGAAACATCTGATTGGTACAGTCAGGATGCTGCAACCTTTGGGGATCGCGTAGCTGCGGCACGTGAGCAATCTGGTCTAACCCAAAAGGATCTTGCGCGCCGATTGGGTGTTCGCACAAGCACCGTGCGCAACTGGGAAGACGATTTGTCTGAACCACGTGCGAACCGTTTGTCTATGATGGCAGGCTTGTTGAATGTTTCGATGATGTGGCTGATCAACGGCAAGGGTGAAGGCCTGGAGGCCCCGCCTGATACGGGGGAAGTAACGACTAATATGCGGGTAATTCTGAACGAGCTACGTGAAATGCGCGCAGATATGGTTGCGCGCGCGGAACAAATGGCTCGTTTGGAAAAACGTTTGCGTCTTGTTATGTTGGAGAGTGGTGAATGACTGAGCTTCCAGAACACCGCATTAAGCGCCTTGTTATGCGTTCTATGCGTCGCGGGATCAAAGAGATGGACATTATTTTATCGGCGTATGTCGCAGAAAATCTAGTAAAGATGGATGAGGCAACTATTACGTTGTATGATCGATTGCTCGATGAAAATGACCAAGATCTTTATCAATGGGTGACGGGTCAGGTTGCTGCGCCGGAAAGATTTGGACAAATGATTGCTCAGATTTCCGTGCAAATGCAGGGCATTAAGGCCTAATTTTCTCAGTTTAACGTATTATTAGTGAATTTGGCTCAGTTTGCAGTGAGAGAGCAGATTGAGTCGGAGACATAAATGAGCATTCAAGACCCTATGGCCCAGTCCATGAGTCTAGCCCAAAATAAGGGCTTTATGGGTGGTTACTGAGTGGCGCTGTCGTTGGTTGAACGGTTGCACCGATTGTTATCAGACGTGATCAAAGACGAATCTGAACGAGTTGGTGTTTTAAAAATTAGCGCAGTTCAGGCTATGTTGTTGTTCAACATTGGAGATAATGAAGCGACTGCTGGAGAGCTTAAAAGCAGCGGTTATTACCAAGGCAGCAAAGTCAGCTATACCCTTAAGAAACTTGTCGAAATGGGTTATATGCATCATCAGAGATGCGAAATTGATCGTCGTTCGGTTAGCGTTAAATTGGCAGACCACGGGCGCCAAGTACGCAGCGTCGTTACAGAACTGTTTGAACACCACGCAGACGGGTTGCAAAGTCGCGGTGTCCTTGGCCACGAAGGGCCCGAGGCGATTACATCTTCTTTGAAACGAGTTGAGCGGTACTGGACTGATCAAATCCGTTATATTTATTGAGTTTTACGATTTTAGCCTTTTCTGGATCGACTGAGGGTCTCACAAGAAAAACTATCACTTGCGCACGCAATGCAGTCGTTTTCTAAGTTTTAACTAGCCTGCGTTGATGATGGTGCGCAGGTTAGGTGGGTTGAGTTGTTTGGCAAGGCTACCAGCTGCCAGAATTTTCCATGCTGGCCCATGGTTCGGCAGGGATCAAGCTGTCGCCTGCTTGAAGTAATTCGATGGACACGTTGTCTGGGGTGCGAACGAACGCCATATGGCCATCGCGTGGTGGACGGTTAATAGTGACCCCATTGTCCATCAAAATTCGGCAGGTCGCATAGATGTCATCTACTGCGTAGGCCAGATGACCAAAATGACGACTGTCTGACGGCAAGCCATCATCGCCGTCCCAATTGTAGGTGAGTTCGACAGGACAATCTTCATTCCCAGGTGCAGCCATGAAAATTAGTGAAAAACGCCCTTCTTCACTTTCGTGACGACGAGTTTCAGTCATGCCGAGCAGCTCAAAAAAAGCGATCGTTTTTTCAAGATTAGCGACGCGGATCATCGTATGAAGGTATTTCAGAGGCATCATGCAATCCTTTTCGTTGTTTAGTCACGACATATCACAGGTACCGAAGGATACCAGACGCCTCTTAGAATTTTGATTGAATTCTAAGGGAAACTGATAGTTCTTTGCTATTAAAGCGACTGATATTAGATGACTTTCTTTTCAGGATATGGCGGTTCAAAAAACTTGTGACGCTAGATAAGGTAGACTGTATTAGATTCTGTATCGTTGCCGAAATTGCAAAGCCAAAGCACTGGAGACCCACATGAAACAATACCACGCCGCATTGCGCGAGATTTTGGAACTGGGTGAAGTCACAACTGACCGTACTGGCACAGGGACTACATCGTATTTTGGGATGCAGATGCGCTACCCGTTGGCAGATGGCTTTCCATTGGTCACAACGAAAAAAGTGCACCTTAAGTCTATCATTCATGAACTCCTATGGTTCCTGTCGGGCGACACCAACATCAGATATCTAAAAGAAAATGGTGTGCGCATTTGGGATGAGTGGGCGGATGAAAATGGTGACCTTGGTCCCGTTTATGGCAAACAATGGCGTGCATTCCCTGCATTCAGCGAACGTGGTTCCGTTGACCAAATTGAAGAGTTGATTACCAACATCCAAGCGACTCCTGACAGCCGCCGTCTAATCGTGTCCGCGTGGAATCCTGGCGAGATCGGCGAGATGGCGCTGCCTCCGTGTCACACAATGTGGCAAGTCAAAATTATTGGCCAAAAGATGCATCTACAACTGTATCAGCGCTCTGCTGACATGTTCCTTGGTGTTCCGTTTAACATCGCGTCGTATGCGCTGCTTCTGCAAATGTTGGCTCATGTGACAGGCTATGAAGCCGGAGATTTCATTCATACCCTAGGCGACGCACATGTTTACTCAAATCATATGGATCAAGTGGAATTGCAATTGTCGCGCACACCAAAAGCTTTACCAACAATGCGAATTAAGAGGGACGTAAAATCTATCTTTGAATTCAAGTTTGAGGACTTCGAGCTCAATGGATATGATCCGGATCCGTTGATCAAGGGTGAGGTGGCAGTATGATCACCTTGATTGCAGCACGCGCCCGTGGAAACGTGATTGGCAAAGATGGTGATATGCCATGGCATCTGCCTGAAGATTTGAAATATTTCATGCGCGAAACTATGGGCGGTGCGATGATCATGGGACGCAACACGTGGAACAGTCTTCCAAATGCGCCACTGAAAAATCGGTTGAACATCGTGGTGACGTCCAAGGGATGCGCAGCAGAGCATTGCGTAGCGTCTGTGAGCAAAGCGCTCGCGCTTGCGACCAGGCTTGGCTATCACCGGATCTATGGCGTAGGCGGGGCAGGGATATATACTGATATGTTACCATTGGCAGATCGGCTGTGCCTGACTGAAGTTAACTTAGTGGTGGATGACGCCGATACGTTCTTTCCACCCTTTGATGGGGCCGAGTGGAAACTTAACACGCAGACTGAGATCAGAACGGATGAGCCGCGGTGTATTGCAGGGGAATGGATCCGTGCCTGAGTTCCCGATGCTTTTGAGAAATTAAGCGTGCCGGTAATCGTGGTGCTTAACTGGATAACCCCGTGATGATTTGCATTGAGAATTCGAAAATTCTTACCAAGCACTTGATTTGTATACGCAATAGCAGTCTCTAAATACGAGAAACGCTAGACTTGGGTTGTATTCATCAGGCAATACTCGACCCAGATTTAGTGGCGGTTGTCCAAAATGAGGGCAGATATGCGTTTTAAAATGATTTTGGCGGCGGGTTGTGGCCTTTTGATGTCGGGTACAGCGCCTACATTCGCACAGGACTATCCATCCGTTTCAGTGACATAAATTGTCCTGACAAACGTGACGGTAACAAGCGGCAGTTACGCTGCACAAGCGTCTTCCCAAGGGGCTAAAATTTATCACCACCACGGTGAGAATTTTTGCCCTGCCGGTCTTCAGCCAGTTACAATCTCTGGTGTTGTATGTTGTGGAGTGCCAAACCAAAATATGTCTTATCAGCAGGTGATGATGATACCTGCACCACCCAAAGTAGTGCAGCAACGTGTTATTAGACGCCAAGCTGCTTACCAAGTTGGTACGAAAGGTTGCACTTACGATTGATCTAAGGATCATCCAACCGAATTTTTAAAACTTAAGAGCCGGTTTTTTCTTTTAAAGAGGGGTGATGTCACTTGCCATTTGGCGGCCATCACGGCCGTCGACGAGGCCAAAGCTGACTTTCTGATTGTCGCTCAGGCCTGTCAGCCCTGATTGTTCAATAGCTGAGATGTGGACAAATACATCGTTTCCTCCATCATCAGGTGCAATAAATCCAAATCCTTTGGTGGTGTTGAACCATTTTACGGTACCATTTGGCATATCTAAGGCCTCCTTGTGTTCAATAGTTACCCAAGTGCTTTTCTCTTGGTTAGGTAATCTGGGCGATAGAAACTACCCAATCCCTGGCTGTATGTTTTGTCCGAATGGATGTAAAATCAAGAAAAACTGCGTGATATTTGGGTGAGATCAATCTAAGTGTAAGAAATTAATGGGGAATTTCATGAAAATTTTTGGCCTAAAGAACTGTGATACCTGCCGTAAAGCACTGAAAGTGTTGGGGCAATCTGAACTGGTTGATGTTCGCGCTGATGGTGTGCCTGCCGAAGTTTTGAAATTGGCGTCCGCCCAATTTGGCGACCTACTGTTGAACACGCGCTCAGCTACTTGGCGTGGATTGTCTGAAGGCGAGCGCTTAGGTGCGCCGCTTGATTTGATCGCGCAGCACCCGGCGTTAATGAAGCGTCCGCTGATTGTGGATGGCGATAAGATGTATTTGGGTTGGACAAAGGATGTTCAGGCGGTTTTGTTGGGGTGAATCAGTTTTTGGTTTTGGGTTGCTAAGCGGATAAAATAACCTTTAGCTGTTCAGTGAAATGGGATTGCCTGTTGCCAAACCCCATTAATCCGCCATTCAAGAATTAACCTGCCTGCGGATTGTTTTCCAAGTAGCAATTTTAGCTTTGACGCAAATTTATGCATTCGTGTTTAGGGATGAGTTGCGAGCCTAATGTTGCGTGTTAAAAGGCCGGATACGAAATTCTCAATGTCGGATGACATAAGGCGCGCTAGCTCTTCCCTCGGTGTTTTGTCATAGCCTTCATCGTCCCACCAATCCTCAACTATTGGGGCATCTTCCTCAAAGACATCGGCAAACTATTCAAGTACATCTACCGTCACCGTAACTTAAAATCTAACTCCACAACGTACAATTCTGAGTACGGTTGCTTCCTACGAGACACTTAACGAGGCGTCTGGGTTAATCTGAAATAGTTCGATGGTTTCATTACATTTGAAGCTCATTATAAAAGCGTATTTGGGTTGTTTGGGTTGTCACCAGAGGAGTAGTTTGATTGATACAAAAGTATTTCCGTTTTGGGTTCGTTGCCGACTTTCGCCTAAACTTTCATTTATAGCGATGGCTACGAGTCAATTGAAACGCCCCACTGGAAATTCAACGGGGCGCTTTGGTTTTTTGGGCGGGGATTAGCGCAAATCTGGCGGCGTTGATTCAACAGCCAATGCAGCTTTGACATCATCCAATGCCTGAACTAATGTCTGTTTCTCACCCAGTCGACGTACAGTTACCGTACGTTCTTCGACTTCACGTGCGCCAACTGCTAAGATCACAGGCACTTTTCCAACCGAGTGTTCACGGACCTTGTAGTTGATCTTTTCATTTCGAACATCGGCTTCTGCACGCACACCCGAAGCATTCAACGCTGCAACAACTTCATGCACATAGTCGTCCGCATCCGAGATGATGGATGCCACAACAACCTGACGCGGTGCCAACCAGAACGGTAACTTGCCAGCGTGCTCTTCGATCAAAATACCAATGAAACGTTCGAATGATCCCAGTGTTGCGCGGTGCAACATGAATGGCTGGTGCTTGTTACCATCTTGGCCAACATAGGATGCATCGAGGCGTTCCGGCATGTTGCTGTCGACCTGCAATGTACCACACTGCCAGTCACGTCCGATCGCATCGGTCAACACGAACTCAAGCTTAGGGCCGTAAAACGCGCCTTCGCCTACTTGGATTCGTATCCCGCCGCCTTACAGGCATTGCCCAGTGATGTTTCGAGCTGGTCCCAGATTGCATCAGAACCAATCCGCTTTTCAGGGCGGGTGGACAATTTGATAGCCCAGTTGGTGAAGCCCAATTCGGCGTAAATCTCTGACAGGAACTCAATGAAGATCTTTGTCTCTGTTTCGATTTGCTCTTCAGTACAGAAAATATGCCCGTCATCTTGGGTGAAGCCACGTACGCGCATGATACCATGCAACGCACCTGATGGCTCATAGCGGTTGCACGAACCAAATTCAGCCATCCGCAAAGGTAAATCGCGGTAGGATTTCATACCTCGGTTGAAAACCTGAACGTGGCATGGGCAGTTCATAGGTTTCAGCGCGTTGACTGTTTTTTCACGGGCATGATCCTCGTCAACTTCAACGATGAACATGTTCTCTTGGTAGCTTTCCCAGTGACCGGATTTTTCCCACAGCTGACGATTCACAACTTGTGGTGTGTTCACCTCAACATAGCCACCTGCGCGCTGACGACGGCGCATGTAGTCTTGCAACTCTGTATATATGCGCCAGCCGTTCGGGTGCCAGAACACTTGGCCCGGGGCTTCTTCTTGCATGTGAAACAGATCCATCTCGCGGCCCAACTTCCGGTGGTCGCGTTTGGCGGCCTCTTCCAGCATGTTCAGGTGCGCTTTGAGCTTTTCCTTGCCAGTAAAGGCCACCCCGTAGATGCGTTGTAGCATTTTGCGGTCGCTATCACCGCGCCAGTACGCACCTGCGATGGACATCAGTTTGAAGCCGTCGCCGGGCACTTGACCCGTGTGTTGCAAGTGCGGGCCACGGCACAGGTCCTGCCATTCGCCGTGCCAATACATGCGCAGCGGTTCATCCCCTGGGATTCCCTCAATCAGTTCAACCTTATACGGCTCATCGCGATCCTCGTAGTATTTGATCGCAACATCGCGCTCCCATACTTCGGTGCGCACGGCGTCGCGTTTGTTGATGATTTCCTTCATCTTCTTTTCGATCGTGATCAGGTCTTCGGGGGTAAATGACTCTTTGCGGTCAAAGTCATAGTACCAACCGTTTTTGATCACAGGACCGATGGTCACTTTGGTATCAGGCCAAATCTCTTGTACAGCGCGGGCCATGATGTGGGCCAGATCGTGGCGCACCAGTTCATTGGCTTGCACATCGTCTTGCATGGTGTGCAGAGCGATGGTGGCATTCTCGTTTATTG
>Ga0206127_1001492_pt1 | contig 25450 bp, 22 predicted proteins | sample Helgoland_Spring_6_FD_148646 | JGI IMG/M metagenome (GOLD analysis project Ga0206127, IMG submission 148646) | Pelagic subsurface seawater microbial communities from Kabeltonne, Helgoland, North Sea - Helgoland_Spring_Bloom_20160419_1 | ecosystem: Environmental > Aquatic > Marine > Epipelagic ...
TGGATCTCACACAATCTGTGCTCAAATCACAGACAGTTTTCTTGAGTTTTCGTTGTCTCAAGGCAATGACCTTATCACGCCAAGACCGGAGTTTGAGTTCCCTGGACTTGTTGCAGACCAGACTTGGTGCCTGTGTGCGTCGCGCTGGCTTGAGGCTCACCAAGCTAGAGTTGCTCCGCCTGTCTATATCAAACGCACAAATCAAGAAGCACTTACGGTTGTACCTTTGTCAATTTTGCGCGATTATGCCATTGATCTAGTGTAAGCGACTTTTACTGAGAGGGGTGAGTATGGGATTCTATGATAAATACATTTTGCCCAGCGTTTTAAATTGTGCCTGTGGTAGTAAACCAGTTCGTTATCAACGGGAGAAAATTGTCCCCCATGCGGAGGGCGTGGTTCTGGAAATTGGTATCGGTTCTGGTCTTAATTTACCTTACTACAGAGGTGATAAAGTCACTAGAATCATTGGACTCGATCCCTCTCCTGAACTCAACGCTATGGCCGAAAAAACTGCGGCTGAATTAGGCTTGAGTGTAGAGTTTATTCTTGCCAGCGCGGAGTCAATTGACTTGCCAGATGATCATGTGGATACAGTACTGGTGACCTACACACTCTGCACTATTCCAGATGCAGTACGCGCGGCCAAAGAAATGCGCCGTGTACTTAAGCCTGAAGGTAAGATATTGTTTTGTGAGCATGGTTTGGCGCCAGATGAGTCTGTGGCTAAATGGCAGGGTCGAATTGATCCTCTGTGGGGAAGAATTGCCGGTGGCTGCCATCTTAATCGAGATATCCCTACGCTGATTCGATCTGCAGGACTGAGCATCGAAACTATGGATGAGATGTACCTTCCCAGTACACCGAAATTTGCCGGTTATAATTATTGGGGCTCTTGTCGTAAGTAAGTATTCGCTATAATTTTAAAATTTCGTTTCAAGTCTCAATTAGCTCCAATGCCTGGTTCTACATAAATGTGGTGACAGTATAAAGTTGGACGCTGTTCTCACTTATTAGTGGAGTGACTTAGTTTGACGGATGGAAAACACTATGTTGATTGATTGTGACTTGGTAGACTGGATTGTTAAGACTTTACCGCAGGCTGGCAGGAGACACACAATGTATAAATTACCTCGGATTCTATCCACGGTGGTGACAAAAACAAAGGTTTGCTTGTTAGCCAACTTTTTTTTATTGGCCTGCTTTTCCCATGCAAAGGAAGCGGCAATTATTGATCCAAGTGCAAGATTTCATCCGGTCTATGGTGAGAGAGGCATGGTTGTTTCTCAAGAAATGCTCGCCAGTCAAGTGGGCGCCGATATCCTGAATCGTGGTGGTAATGCAGTTGATGCTGCCGTTGCCACAGGGTTTGCCCTTGCAGTCACCCTTCCGAGAGCGGGTAACCTCGGTGGTGGTGGTTTTATGATGATTCATCTCGCCGACGAGGGTAAAACCATTGCATTGGATTATCGCGAGATGGCTCCAGCCGCTGCGGGCAGAGATATGTTCTTAAATGAAGCTGGTGAAGTAGATAATCAAAAGGCATGGTTTGGTATTGAATCGTCCGGTGTACCTGGCTCTGTTGCGGGGCTACTTCACGCTCACGATACCTATGGTCGGTTAGATTTTGCCGATGTCATTGCACCGGCGATTAAGCTGGCAGCGGAAGGATTTGAGGTGACAGTTGACCTCTCGTCTTCCCTCGCCTCAAGATTGTCACGAATGGCAAAACATCAGGCATCAAAAAAATATTTTTACAAGCCAGACGGAAGTGCTTACCAACACGGTGAGGTCTTACGTCAAACTGATTTAGCAGAAACGCTTAAGCGCATAGCCAGTGAAGGTCGTGCCGGTTTTTATCAAGGAAAAACAGCTGAGTTCATTGTTGCAGAAATGCAGCGCTCCGGTGGATTGATAACGTATGAGGATCTGAACAACTACAAAGTGGTCAGTCGCGAACCGGTTTGTGGCCAATATCATCAAAACAAGGTCTGTGCCATGCCGCCACCTTCTAGTGGTGGCGTTCATTTGGTGCAGATGTTAAATATATTAGAGGGATGGGATCTCCAAACATTGGGACACAACAGTGCTGCTTATATTCATCGGCTAGTGGAAGTGATGCGTCGGGCTTACGCTGATCGCAGCGCTTATTTAGGCGATCCGGATTTCTTTGTTGTGCCTATTAAACAGATAGTTGATAAGACATATGCAGCATCATTGCGCAAGACCATCGATTTGACTAGGGCCAGCCAGTCAGCTCAGGTAATGCCGGGTCTTGATATTGATCCCTATTCACTTGAGCGAGGCAAGCAGTTAGCGGAAAAAGAATCCGTTGAAACGACACATTATTCTACTTGGGACCAGTGGGGTAACGTGGTGAGTACCACAACTACCTTAAATTTCTCTTATGGAAATGGTATCGCAGTGGATGGCGCAGGGTTTTTGTTAAATAATGAAATGGATGATTTTTCTGCAAAACCTGGGTCGCCTAATGGTTATGGTCTGATTGGTGGTGTTGCCAATGCCATTGAGCCTGGAAAGCGACCTCTCTCGTCTATGACGCCGGCCATTGTGTTTGATGCTGACGGTGCGCCATTGTTAGCGACTGGCAGTCCCGGCGGCAGCACGATTATTACTATTGTGATGCAAATCATCCTCAATGTTTTGACGTTTGAGATGGGTATTGCAGAGGCGTCTGCCGCGCCGAGAATACACCATCAGTGGTTACCTGACCGTGTGGCCTTTGAGCCGGGATTATCTGTTGATACACTTCAGCTTTTGAAAGTGATGGGGCATACTTTAAGGAAAGAACCGCGCATCATGGGTTCAACTCAGAGTATTCAACGCGCTCCCAATAATGGTACATTTGGCGCCTCGGATCCCCGTCGGCAGGGCTCTGGAGCAGTGGCGCAAGAGTCGCCCTAAGCGAGTAAAAATGTCTGTCGAGGCCCTCAATGTTTTTCGTGTAAAGATATGTTACATCGTATCATTTTCATACCCCCTTCCGTATACTTCTAACTACTAATTTAACCAAAGAGCGACATTATGTCTCAACTAAAAAAGTTGCCGGTCACGGTTCTCTCCGGTTTTCTCGGCGCAGGAAAAACCACAGTTTTAAGTCATATTTTAAACAACCGCGAAGGGAAAAAAGTAGCGGTGATCGTCAATGATATGAGCGAAATCAACATCGATGCGACCATCGTTCAGAATGATGTTTCACTTAATCGCAGTGAAGAAAAGCTGGTGGAAATGAGTAATGGCTGTATATGTTGTACCTTGCGAGAAGACTTGTTGGAAGAGGTGACAAAATTGGCCAACGAGGGCCGTTTTGACTATCTGGTAATTGAATCTACTGGGATCTCTGAGCCACTACCTGTTGCTGAAACCTTTACATTCGCTGATGAAGATGGCATTTCGTTGTCTGATGTGGCTCAGTTGGACACCATGGTGACTGTTGTTGATGCCGTAAACTTTTTGAAAGATTTTGATGAGGCTAAGTATTTACAAGATACAGACCAGTCCCTGGGCGAGGAGGATGAGCGGAGTGTGTCCGATTTATTGCTCGATCAGGTGGAGTTTGCCGATGTCATCTTGATAAGCAAAACGGATTTAGCCGATCAGAAGGACATCAGCCGCCTTTCTGCAATTTTACAAACGCTCAATACTGATGCGCGAATTATCCCCATTCATCATGGTCGAGTCAGTGTTGACGCAGTACTGAGTACTGGCCTGTTTGATTTTGACCGCGCACAGCAATCGCCAGGTTGGCTAAAAGAGATGCGAGGTGAGCATGTGCCGGAAACCGAAGAATATGGTATTGCCAGCTTTACCTACCGCGCTCGCCGTCCCTTTAGTCCGGCAAAGTTCCATCAGTTTCTGCACAATACAGAAAAGTATGGCAAGTTGATTCGGTCAAAAGGTTATTTTTGGCTAGCAACTCGACCGGAGTTTGCAGGTCAATGGAGTCAAGCTGGCGGTATTGCCAGGTATGGCTTTGCTGGAATGTTTTGGAAATCGATTCCGAAGGACAACTGGCCAGATGACGAAGAATATCTCCAGTCCATAGCCGAGAAGTGGGTGGAACCCTTTGGTGATATGCGTCAAGAGCTCGTCTTTATCGGCCAAAACCTAGATCAACAAGGCATTACTCAGGAGCTGGATCAATGTCTGTTAGATGAGCAGGAACTGCTGGCTGGTAAAGCTTACTGGCAAACCCTTGAGGATCCATTTCCCGACTGGGAGAGAGACGTATGACCTCAATGACTAGGGCAGCGACACAATTGGCATCAAATTCTGGTGCTAAAACACGGCGTTTTGCCCGGGGTTCTGACACCACTGTACTCACCGAGATCTATCAGGAGGGCATAGATATTGTCGCTTTGCAGAGGACGCTATCCGACAGCCTCAAGACATCCATTGGTCAGTTTACGCTTACTAACCCTCAGTTTAATCGTTTGTTGGCTGTCTCTCCCGAGTCTGCATTGTGCGATATTTCCAATGTGTTGGGTGCCTCAGAGTATCAGCCGCTGGCTGAAGATATGGCTGAACTTGTAGCAATGTATTGTTGTCTGTTTGATCTGGAACACGTAGGATTACGTCTAACTGTACTAGATAGAGCAATGTGTCCAAAATTCCATGTTGATGGTGTCGCCTGTCGGTTAGTCTGTACCTATCAGGGTAGCGCAACCCAATGGTTATCCCATGAGTTGGTAGACCGCTCCAAGTTAGGTAGGGGAAGTCTTGGGCTCGCAGACGCTGAATCTGGCCTCTATCGGTATGACAGTGATATAAGCTCGCTACAGTGTGGTGATATCGCATTGCTTAAAGGTGAATCGTGGCCAAATAATAAGGGTTTTGGGCTGGTTCATCGCTCACCATCTTTAATAGGGGATGAGTGTAGGCTGTTGTTGTCTTTGGATTTCACTGATTGATTTGTTGGCTAGGTTGTTTTTCCCAAGTGGTATAAAACAAGAATTAACCGCAAATGTTATACTGTATAATGATCGGGTGAAATTCCATGCCCGTCAGTATTGAGCGAAGCAGGATGTCTAGATGTCTGGACAGATCTATAGAATCGTTTAAGCTTTGTTTATGGCCAATATTGATTTGACTATTGGTCGAGAGAAACAGAGCGGTGTGATAACGTGTAGGGCTTGTGGTTAACTTAAAAAACACAAGCAGTGATAACGTGTAGGGCTTGTGGTTAACTTAAAAAACACAAGCAGTTGAAAAGACTGGGTTGAAAACATGAGAAAAGAACAAGCGATAACAGACAATCTGGCTATAGGCCTGTCCATTCTTTGTGTAATGCAGTGTTTGGCAGTACCTTCAATTTTGGTTTTACTGCCGAGTGTAGTGGCCTATCATCTGCAAAATGAGGCTTTTCATTTCTGGATGATAGTGGTGGTATTACCTGTCAGTGTGTTTGCGCTGACGCTGGGTTGCAAGCAACACAACCGTTACCATGTTATGATTTTTGGTGTTATTGGCTTAGTCTTGCTCGTTTCTGCCATCGTAGCAGGCGACGTGTTTTTTGGAGAAAACGGTGAAAAAATATTGACAATTTTGGGCGCCGGATTTGTTACCGTTGGCCATCTGATGAATTTCCGACTGTGCCGTCAGAGCGGCTCAGAGGAGTGTGTCCACTAATGCCCAATATATCCGTATATTTGCCGCCCTTGGTGAGTATGAGTGTGCCTTTCTGAGATGCTTTGCATGCCAAAGAAGAGTATTAACGGGATTATTTTTTACAACTTTTAACAGATAAATTAGGAACGACTATGTTATCAATACCGATGCCTGATGTGACATCCGATGTAGTGAGTGCAAGCCCCGCGACGCTTCAATGGGTGGGTATGGAACAGATTGCCGTGCCCATTTCGATGACATTGCAAGATGATGCATTGCAACAACTGTCGGCGAAGGCCAATGTGTTTGTCAGTCTTGAAAAGCCCGAGGCAAAAGGCATTCACATGTCACGGCTGCACCTTGCGCTAAACAAGCTCGCCGAGCGCGAGTGTAATCAATCCAGTATTGACGAATTACTCGAGGAAATGGTCAGATCTCAGGAAGGTATTAGCAAAAACGCGAAAATTGAACTCAGTTTTGATCTTTTGTTAAAAAAACCGGCATTGTTGAGTGGAGAATTCGGCTTTCAGTCTTATCCTGTGGTTTTGCGTGCTGAACGGCATGGGACTGAATTGAATTGCGAGATGGAAATTGTCATTCCCTACTCAAGCACCTGCCCTTGCTCTGCAGCATTGGCTCGGCAGCTCTACGCCAATGCAATTAATCAACAATTTCCCGATTCAACAGTGGAAAAGGTTGAATTAATGGAGTGGATACAGTCTCAGGCTGGCTCGGTTGCTACACCTCATAGTCAGAGATCTTATGCCTACATAAAAATGGCCTTGGGAACGAATGAATGGCCTCATTTGCCGTCATTGGTGGTTGAGCTTGAGCAACTCATTGGCACTCCCGTTCAAACCGCGGTTAAGCGCAGCGATGAACAAGAGTTTGCTCGATTGAATGCCGAGAACTTAATGTTCTGTGAGGACGCTGCCAAGCGAGTGAAGTTGGGTTTAGAGGGTATGAAGTCTGTTACTGATTACTGGCTAAAGATACAACACCGCGAGAGTCTGCACGCCCATGACGCTGTAGTAGTGGATCAAAAGTTCCGCTAATGCCGGTCAAAAAACGCCTTGGCTGATGATACCGCCAGAGCTGGATAAGCAAGAGTTTAGCAGAGGTCAATTGATTTGAGCGAAACAGTAATTGCGTCTTTGTTTGACGATTGGAATTCGGCGCTTCAACGCAGAGATCCCAACAGCGTTGTGGCTCTTTATGCACCTGATGCGATTCTGTTGCCCACCGTCTCTAACCAGGTGCGCCACAATCACCAAGAGATTGAAAGTTACTTTGTTGATTTTATCGCCAGAGGTCCCAGCGGTAAAATTGATCAATCCAATATCCGTCTTTTTGACCACTTGGCGATAAATTCAGGTGTCTATACCTTTTCCTTTGACGACCAGACAGAAGTGCAAGCAAGGTATACCTTTGTTTATCGACGACAAGGTGACCGCTGGATGATTATTGAGCATCATTCGTCAAAAATGCCTGAATCACCGTGAGGTTGGTGACATGATGATGGCTGAGGATGATAATCAAACCGTTGAATCAGACCTGGCCTCTGAGAAGCAATCCTGTTGCTCAGAAGCCAATTGTTGCGGTCCGTCTGACCCCTTTGTGCGCCATCAACCAAAAATTGGACGCAACGACCCCTGTCCCTGTGGCAATGGTCGAAAATTCAAGAAATGCTGTGGCAACTACCTCTGACAGGCGTTTAACATCAGCCTTGGCTTGCCATCTATTTCATTTTGGTGATCGCTTGATAGGTCAATGTTTTGAATTTTGCCCGAAGATCAATGGGGTTTTGCATCATTTGAACCATCAAGATAGCGACCAAGTTTTCTTTAGGATCGATCCAGAAAACGGTGCCTGCAGCACCACCCCAGGCGTATTCTCCCACTGACCCAGAGCCGGTTTTTTGTGGGGCGGTGGCGACACCAAAACCCAAGCCAAAGCCCAGAGTACCTTCAATGCCTGGTAGTTCACCAAAACCGGTTTTTACGCCTACACCTAGCTGATTACGCGTCATGAGATCTACCGTGGTGGGGCTAATAATTCTCACCCCGTTGAGCTCACCACCGTTTAGCATCATTTGCGAATAGCGCAAATAATCCATGCTGGTGCTCACGAGGCCGCCACCGGCTGAAAACAGGGTAACTTTATTGGCATATGGGCTAGTTTCCGGTTTGTCTACCACCATCAGTTGGTTATCTTGAGAACGCATGTGCAGTGTACCGAATCGACGCAATTTATCACTGGGTACTTGAAAAAATGTATCCACCATACCCAGAGGCTTGAAGATTCGCTCGGCCAAAAATTCATCCAATGGTTGATCAGCCACTCGCTCAATCAAGGCGCCCAAGACATCTACAGAGAGACTGTAAACCCACTGTTCACCGGGTTGGTATTGCAATGGCAGCGTACCCATTACATCTACCAGATCATCGAGGTCCTTGATGCTCTCTTTAAAGCCGAGACCTTTTTCCCAAATTGCAGCTTGATATTTTTGGTCAACCGGGGTGTTGCCGAAAATGCCGTAGGTGAGACCCGCGGTATGACTCATCAACTCACGGATGGTAAACGGATGATTTGTATCAACTAATTGCCCATCTATTAGTACTTGGGCACCTTTGAATTCTGGAAGGTATTTTTCCACTGGATCATTGAGTTGAAAATAACCCTCCTCATAGAGAATCATGGCTGCCGTGGACGCTATGGGTTTGGTCATGGAGTAAATTCGAAACAGAGAGTCCTCTTGCAGACGCTCTCCGGTTTCCAGATTGAGTTTTCCCACCTGATCAAAATGCACAACCTTTCCATCTCGGGCGATCAGCGTTTGCACTCCCGCAAGCTCACCACTTTCCACAAAGTGTTCCATATAGGGGATAATTCTGGCCAGTCTTTCACTGGACATACCGACGTCCTCAGGCGTGACTTTTTGGAAATCCGCAGCAATGATGGGTGAACTAAGCAAGCTCAGGAAAAGAACCAGAGTGAGCGTATTTTTCATTCTTATAACTCCTGTGTGTTTTTAAATTTGATTAAATAGTCATTTTACCGAGCGCCAATCTTGGCCATGAATTCTGGTGCATTTTCTCTTTTATCGGTCTCAATTTTCTTTGAAATTGGGCAGTCAGACATGAGGTTGTGCCAGTTTGATAAGCCTTTTACCGCAGTCATCGGATCAACGTCTATTAATCTAGGTCCCACCATGGATGGTATTACCAGCGCGTAGTACATAAAAATATCAGCCATGGACAGCTGATCACCAAGTAAATAGGGTTCTATATCAGTCATCTGGTTAATGATCTCGCAGCCCTTAATAAAGGATGTTTTTACTTCATCGGCCATCACTGCTTCGGGCTCTTGCCTTGCAAAGTAATCTTTCATTAACCGACGTGATGGCAACTCAAGATAGAGCTCGGTCACTTTAATAAGCATCTTGACTTCGGCCCGCTTGTCCGCAGCCGAAGGGTAGAGTGCTGGTTGCGGATGTAAATCTTCCAAGTAATCGAGTATTACTGAGGTTTCAGAAAGGTTTGATCCCTCTTCGGTAGTGATTGCCGGTACTTTTCCGGTGGGAGTGATCGCCAGAATATCTTCTGTTTGCGGATAAACTTTATTCTCGGTAAAGTCGACGTCCTTTACCATCAGTGCGTGTTTGACCATGTTGTAATAATTGGACATGGCAAAACCGTGAAGAATTAGCATAGGATAATCTTAGTATTGTTATAAGAGTCTTCATGGTAACCGAAAACTTGCTAATGCAACAGAATACATAACAACAACTTAAGGGATTGGGGTTGACGTCACTGCCAAATAATTTGCTATTGTTTTATAAATAATAGAGGTTCAGTGGGATAGTTTTTTTCATCAGCTTGGGTTAGCCTAATAGCCCATTGATTGAGTAAAAAAATATGCTTCGATTATTTCAACTTCTAGTCTGGGTACTAGCTGTCCTATCAGCGTATTCTGTAGACGCGCAAATGCCAAATATGACAGCACCTGATGACGCGGCTGTCTACTTCATCAAGCCTGTAAATGGCGATATTATTGATCGTGATGAAAATCAGCAGATCACCGTTGTATTTGGGCTAAAGGGTATGCAAGTGGCGCCTGCAGGAGTGGCAGCGCCAAATTCAGGGCATCATCATTTGTTGATAAACCTTGGCCAACTTCCAGATCTCGATGCGCCACTACCAGCATCGGATCAGGTTCTTCATTTTGGTAAAGGTCAGACTAGCACCAGCCTTAAGTTGCCACCAGGCAAGCATCGGTTGCAGTTGATTCTGGGTAATCAGGTACATATTCCCCATGATCCACCGGTGATCTCAGAGGTTATAGAAATTGAGGTGAGATAATGGTACTGGCGTTATTTTTGCGTTACGATTTGCGTCAGTAATGTTTTCAGCAACCGCTATTTGGAGACAAAAATGCAGCCTACTGCAACATTAGAGGGACGAAGGGACTTCATTAAAAAGTTCGCTAGTGCTTCGGCCGGAGTTTCCGCAGCTCTTGTAGCCAACAGCGCCATTCAGATTAAGCAGAGTGGTGACCTGGCTAAAGAGGAAATCGAACAACTAAAAAATGCCTATGCTGAACTTGATAAAAAGACCAAGCTCATGGTTCGCGGTATGTTTGTTCTCTTGGGTGTTGATTTTTTGTTACTACTCTAAAAGCTATTCCAACACCGCTGACGCTTCATCTGTGAGTGTTATGTGCCTAACAGCACCTCTTTGATTGGCTTATTAGGGAAAATTTTCAAGTAAAAATAACAGTGGGTGCCTCAAGTTATTTTTTTAATTCAAAATGGAGAAACCTATGTCAGGCAAGTACTTGATAATCCTATCAATGACTCTTTTGGTGGCGTGTAATGTAGACAAGAAGGAGGTTGTTGTGGAATTAGATCCAGCTAATTTTTCACGTCTTCAGGAACTTTCCATTCCAGCACCTAAAGCTACAAAGCATCCTCACCAAGTCGCCTACCATGGTCAGACCTTATCGGATGATTATTTTTGGCTTAAGGATCAGGGATACCCTGAGATTGACGATCAGCCAGTCTTAGATTACCTCACCGAGGAGAATGATTATTACGCGGCTTTCATAGAGCCTAATAGGCCGCTTGTCGATAGGGTATTTGAGGAATTTAAGGGACGAACTGATGAAAGTGAGGAATCGGTGCCCTACATCAAAAATGGTTATCAGTATCGCTGGTATTTTCGTCCTGGCGATGACTACAGAACTTACAGTCGCAAGTATCTAAAAACAGGAGAAGAACAGGTTATCTTAGACGAGTCTGCACTGGCGGCAGATTATGACTATTTTGTCATTGGCGATTGGCGCGTCAGTCCAGATAACACCTTGCTTGCTTATACCTTTGACACTGAGGGTGATGAACGTTATCAGTTACGTATTATCGACTTGAATACCGGCGATTATTTGACTGACAAACTGGAGGATGTTCAAGGTTCTATTGAGTTCAGTAGCGATGGCAAAAGCCTTGTTTATGCGCGTCTGGAGGCCGACCGATGGCATGCGAAGGAACTTGTAGTTCACCGTCTGGGGGAGTCACAGGCGCTGGATAAAACTATTTACTATGAGCAGGATGATGGCTATTTTCTAGGTTTTGGCCTCACCAGTGACGAGAGGTTTTTGGTGTTGGTGAGTAGCCAAGGTGAGGTACAGGAAACCTATGTGTTACCTGCGGATAATTTCTATGCTGAGCCGATTAAAATGGTCGACCGCGATGTAGGATTTACCCTCTCAGTGGATCATGCCCACGGATTCTTTTACATATTGGCAAATGACACCCACAAAAATTTTCGTTTTGCCAAAGTGTCTGATCAACAACCACAATATAAGCTCTGGCAAACCATAGAGGAAGGTTCAGATGATGTTTATCTCATGGATCTTCAAGCGTTCGATGATTTCATTGCTATTAAGCAGCGTACATCAGGCGTGGATGCGATTCTCATTCGAATGTACTCCGGAGATCAGCATACCGTGGACTTTCCTGAGTCCATTGCGACCTTGAATATTGGTAACAACCCGCAGTTCGATCAGTCATTCGTGCGTCTGCGTTATACCTCCATGGTCACTCCGTCGACGATCTTTGATTACCATCTGGATAAGCGAAAACTTGAATCCCGCAAGGTGCAGAAGATTCCTAGTGGCTACGACAAGTCGCTGTACATCACTGAGCGACTCATGGCACCGTCTCGTGATGGCGTCTTAATTCCCGTATCTTTGGTGTATCGCAAAGATGTTGATCTCGATGGCAGTGCACCCATGTTACTTTATGGCTATGGTGCCTATGGCGCCACTATATCGCCCTCTTTTTCTACGCTGCGCCTCAGTTTGCTCGATCGAGGTTTTGTCTATGCCATCGCCCATGTCAGAGGCGGTGCCATGATGGGTTATCAGTGGTACTTGGATGGAAAATTAGAAAAGCGAGAAAATACCTTCAATGATTTCGTCGATGCTGCCCGGTTCCTCGCCGCTGAAAAATACACTAGTGTTGGAAATATCTCTATTTCAGGGCGCAGCGCTGGAGGAGAACTTATGGGTGCCGCTGTTGTTCAGGCGCCCGAACTGTGGCGCTCGGTGAATTTGGGAGTGCCCTTTGTGGATGTGCTCAATACTATGCTCGATGCCAGTTTGCCGTTGACTCCTCCTGAGTGGAAGGAATGGGGTAATCCCATTGAAAGTCGGGATGCATTTCAGTTATTGAGGAGTTATTCGCCTTACGACAACATCGTGGCTCGGGAATACCCACCGATGTTTGTCTCCGGGGGATTAAATGATCCGAGGGTAACTTATTGGGAACCAGCAAAGTGGACCGCTAAGATGCGCAGTACTAAGACCGATAATAATCTTTTAGTTATGCGTATCAATATGGGCGCAGGTCACTTTGCTAACAGTGGACGTTATGGACGACTGAAAGATTATGCCGAGGAGTATGCCTTTACATTGTTGGCTCACGGAATTACCGAATAGCCGCAAGAAAAAATAGTTGATCACTGATCACCACAAACTTTGAGCCCAAGGGTCGAAGTGTTGGCTTTTTTTGTGTACAGATTTAGTGATATTCAATGCAAAGTTAGCAGCTATTGTTTTTTCTGCCCTAATTGCTCTCTGTGCTAATGGCTGGACCGATTACAAGACAGAGGATTATGCAAAAAAGCATAGCATATGCTAGTGTGCCTAAAATTATTTCAGTGAGTTGGTCAGGCAGTTGGGGCTGCTGTTTGGAAATGGGTAGTTGTCTGCGATGCGCTCATTATTTTTGTTCTGTTCATAGGAAATTTCACATGCGATTTTTTGTTATTTTAATGGTTTTAACAGCCTTGATGTCGACCTCGTTAAGCGCGGCAAAGAAAGATAAGTCCGATGTAATGACGGAAGAGTTGTTCTCCGCTATGAAGCTGCGCAGCATTGGCCCAGCTTACATGTCTGGTCGCATTGCTGATATTGAGGTAGACGCTAAAAATCCTTCAATTTGGTATCTTGCAGTGGGTTCGGGTGGTGTATGGAAGACGATGAATGCCGGAATTACGTGGACACCCATTTTTGATAAACAGTCGGTTTTCTCAACCGGTGATGTCACCATTGATCCGAGCAATTCCAACATTATCTGGGTGGGCACGGGAGAAAATAACGGCGGCAGACACATCTCTTTTGGTGATGGTGTTTATCGCTCGCTAGATGGTGGTCAGACTTGGGAAAACAAAGGTCTTACTAAATCTGAGCATATTTCAGACATCATTGTTCATCCACAGGATTCCAATACTGTTTGGGTTTCTTCACAGGGACCACTTTGGTCAAAAGGTGGTGAGCGGGGCTTATTTAAAACCATTGATGCTGGTGAGACCTGGATTAATGTTCTTGAAACTGATGAATGGACTGGCGTGACTTCCTTGGTTATGGATTCCAGCAATCCAGACAAACTCTACGCGGCAACCTGGCAACGACAGAGAACGTTACCTGCCTATGTGGGAACCGGACCCGGCTCCGCAATTCACACCTCTGACGACGGCGGCGACACCTGGCGTAAACTGACTAATGGTCTGCCAGAAGCGAATATGGGTAAAATTGGCCTGGCTATTTCCAAAATTGATTCGGACGTGGTCTATGCGGCCATTGAGCTGAATCAGCGGAAAGGCGGGGTCTACCGCTCAGCTAATCAAGGTGCCAGTTGGGAGAAGATGTCCGATGAAGTGGGAGGGGGAACCGGACCACACTACTATCAAGAGTTGTTTGCCGACCCTCACCGGTTTGATCGCATCTACATGGTCAGTAACTACAGCAAGTACAGTGATGATGGTGGTAAAACCTGGACACCGTTCAATCTCAAAAATAAACATGTTGATGATCATGCTATGGCATTTCATCCGACAGATAAAAATTTTATGTTGGTCGGCAGTGACGGTGGCGTTTACGAAACTCGAGACGATATGAAAAAGTGGCGTTTTCAAGGTAACTTGCCACTCACACAGTTCTATAAAATCGCCGTTGACGATAGCAAACCTTTTTACTATGTCTACGGCGGCACTCAAGACAACAGCTCTCAAGGAGGTCCATCGCGCACAACTAAAGCGCATGGAATAAAGAGCAATGATTGGTTTTTGATCCTATGGGGGGATGGCCATCAGCCTGCGACAGAACCGGGAAATCCAGACATAGTATACGGCCAATGGCAACAGGGTAATCTTGCGCGTTATCATCGGAAAACGGGTGAAATTGTTTTTATTCAGCCTCAAGCGAAGCCTGGCGAACCCGCCGAAAGATTTAACTGGGACGCGCCCATATTGGTGTCAAGCCATGATCCAAAGCGTTTATATCATGCATCCCAGCGATTGTGGCGGTCTGATGATCGAGGTAACAGTTGGCGTGCAATTTCGGGTGATTTGACCAAAGATCAAAACCGCATGCACATGCCGGTGATGGATCGAACCTGGTCAGTTAACTCAGGTTTTGATCTCTATGCAATGTCTAATTTTAATACCATTGCGAATATAGCGGAGTCCCCTTTAGATCCCGATCTTTTGTATGTCGGCACTGACGATGGCCTGATACAAGTGAGTTCAAACGGCGGCAAAGACTGGGCCAAATATGAGATTGGCAAGATAAAAGGTATTCCCGATACAGCTTACATCAATGATATACGCGCTGATTTGTTTGATAAAGATACAGTTTATGTTGCTTTGGATGACCATAAACAGGGGGATTACAAACCCTATTTAATAAAGAGTACTAATCGAGGAAAGTCGTGGAAATCTATTGCATCTAACCTGCCGGATAAACATTTGGTTTGGCGCATTGTTCAAGACCATGTAAATCAGAATTTATTGTTTTTAGGTACTGAGTTCGGGCTGTTTTTTACGGTTGATGGCGGTGAAGAGTGGACGGAGTTAACCGGTGGTGTGCCGACCATTTCTTTCCGCGATGTAAAAATTCAACGCCGAGAAAATGATCTTGTCGCGGGCAGTTTTGGCCGTGGAATTTATATTCTAGATGACTTCTCGCCGCTGCGTAACATTAACAAAGAGAGCTTAAAGCAAGAAGCATTGCTATTTCCATCAAGAGATGCGCTCTGGTATTTGCCCGAAAGATTCCATACCAGCACAGAGGGTGATTTTGAATATCGCACTGAGAATCCAGAGTTTGGAGCCACCTTTACCTATTATTTGCGTGATGGTGTGAAATCATTAACTGAACAGCGTGAAGAGAGAGAAAAGAAGGCGGAAGAAGAAGGTGACTATCCGTTGTACCCCTCATGGGAGGTAGTAGAGACAGAATTGAGAGAATCAGTACCTATGGTTTATCTAATTATTAAAGATGACCTGGGTAATCCAGTGCGCAAAGTGGATGCGAAGGTTGGTAAAGGTCTGCACCGAGTGACATGGGATTTACGTTTATCTTCATCCAGGGCGTTGGGTTCTGGTAGTGCAGACGATGTAGGTCCGTTGGTATCTCCGGGCACTTATACTGCAACCCTCTTTAGCACTGCCAATGGAGAGACGAGAGAGCTCACTGAAGCGGTCAGTTTCAACGTTAAGCCACTTCATGAAGAAACTGAGGAGGGAGGTCTGTCACCCCAACAGCGATCAAGCATGATAATTGAGGTGGCAGAGCTAAGACGTAGCCTGTCTACAGCAACGAGCCAAATAGCCGATTTAAAAGCTCTGATAAAATCCTTCAGAATAGCGCTCGATCGCTCATCAGCCGTTGCTAGTGACTTAGAAGTGCAATATGAAGAACTGCGAAGAGCGGTTTCCAATCTGGATGAGATAATAAATGGTAAGCGTTCGAGTATTAGATTTGGCGCCGTGCCTGCCACAGTTTCAAGTCGTCTATCTGTGATTGAACTTGCTGGAGTGAATACTTGGGGATTGACGTCTACTCAGAAGCAGCAGATGGTTTATGTGAAAGATGCGCTTGGAGAGCTGCAACCGCAGTTGGATAATTTATTTAAAACAGAGTTTCCAGCTTTTAAAAAGGCTCTGTTAGATGTTGGTGCGCCTTGGGTGCCCAGCGGGGGGATAGAAGCCTCCGCCGATGATCGGATGGAGACGGATTAAGCGGTGTTTAGTCATCTGATGATTGGGGTGAAAGCCTAAATGCGAACATCTATCTTATTGAGAAAGATCCACTACTGGGGCTCTTTCTCAATAGCACTTCCGTTGATCATCATGATTGGTGCTGGTGTGCTACTGATGGTTAAAAAAGAATTCGATTGGATTCAACCACCTAGTCAGAAGGGTATTGAGAGACAGCTTGTTCCTATGGCCTCAATGCAAGATTTATTTGATGCCGCTTTAACTGTTGAGGTTGCCGAGTTTACGCGGTGGGACGAACTTCAACGAGCCGATTTAAAACCTGGTAAAGGGATCATCAAGTTTGTCTCTAAAACCAATTGGGAAGTGCAAGTGGATACCCACACCGCCGAGGTTTTATTTGTCGCTCAGCGTCGCAGTGATGTTATTGAGTCAATTCACGATGGTAGTTTTTTTGCCGATTGGGTCAAGCTATGGGTATTCCTGCCCGCTGGGGTGGGTTTATTTGTTTTGTGGATTAGCGGCATTTACTTATTTACCGCGGCAGAAGTCAAGAAGCGTAAAATGCGAAGACGATGAAATCTGCTTAATGAACGATATGCTGGGCTGCGGCGAGATACTTGACCGTACGGCCATTTAATTATGTTGTTGAAAAATAATTTACCCTGCGACACTATAGTTAAGAGGCAATTATTGTTAGTAGCTTCATTAAAGAGGGGTGTGACCTGATCTGGTTGCCCTGCGGGACAAAAAAATTAATATAAAAGGGCAATTTAATTCATGACTGATCAAACTCTTCCTAGCAAGCGCTATCGCAGCTTTGCCCTTGCACTATTGACCTTGGTTTATGGTTTCAATTTTATCGATCGTCAGATTGTCGGTATCTTGGCGCCTTTTATTCAGAAAGATTTAGCCTTGACCAATACCGAATTAGGGCTACTTATTGGTTTCGCTTTCGCCTTGTTTTATACCGTTGTTGCCATTCCGATTGCTTGGCTAGCCGATCGCTATAATCGCGTAAATATACTGTCCATAGCACTGGCTACTTGGAGTGGTTTTACAGCGCTGACGGGTTTGGCCACCAACTTTGTACAAATTGGTTTAGCTCGTATGGGTGTTGGGATTGGTGAGGCGGGAGGCAGTCCACCTTCCCATTCGATAATCTCAGATATGTATCCCAAGGAGGAAAGAGCAGGGGCTCTGGGTGTTTACTCTATGGGCATACCTCTTGGCATTATGGCGGCCTATTTTGCCACTGCCTCCTTAATGGGCTCCTCCGGAGATACCGTCGACTGGCGGCGTATTTTTGTCTTTCTTGGTATTACAGGCATTGTACTGGCGGTATTAGTGAAATTGGTGCTCAAAGAGCCAGTCCGCGGTGCCATGGAATTAGATAATGCAAAAAATGTTGTGCAGCCACCCTTTAAAGAATCTCTGCGAACTCTATTGAAAATTCCTGCATGGTGGGCCATGTGTTTAGGTATTGCTTTTGGTTCATTTGTCTCTTATGCCAAGTCTGCTTTTCAAACCAAGTATTTAGTTATTTTAGATCCGACCTTTGATTTTCAGACACTGGTTATTGTTCTCGGTATTATCAATGGCACTACCTATGCGGGTGGTGCATTTTTTGGCGCTAAATTAGTTGATAAATGGGGTGCTAAAGATATTCGTGCCTACGGTTGGGTGCCAGCGATTGCTATCAGCTTGTGTATACCTATTGGTATCATTGCTTTTTGGGTTTCGACGATTTGGATCCATCTGATTTTCTCGACCATATTTCTGTTATTTTTAGGTATCTACTTAGGTCCTAGTTTTGCTATTGCTCAAACCTTGGCGCCGATTAATATGCGAGCCATGTCCACTGCATTATTCTTTTTTATTCTCAACATGATTGCTCTGGGAGGTGGACCAACCTTCACCGGTTGGTTAATCGATGCGTTCAAGGAAAACTTTAACGATCTCATGTCTATGCGCTATGCCATGTCAGTCACCTGTTTGTTTTTTATACCGTCGGTCTTCAGCTTTTTAAAGGTGGCCAAATTGCTACCCAAAGACTGGGCTGCGGCAGAAAAACGAAATCAGGCACTTTCGGAGTCTTAGTAGTATGGAAATCAATCGATTGGTGGTAATCATCACCTTGGTTATGACCACTGCGGTGTTTTTCAGTGCTATTAAAGATTCGCGGCAACGTTCATCTCTTCCAGATTTTTCTGCATACGAAGACGTAAAGCAAAAGAAAGCTGCATTTTTTGCTTTTATGCTGCCATTGGTGAGCGCGCAAAATGCCGAAATACAGGTTCAGCGGCAGCGTCTGGAAGAGCTGAAACACCTCTCTGAGGAGGAATACAGTCGATCTCATCGACGATTTCTCGAGGGGTTAGCGGAATACTATCGCCTCGATGTTGAACGGGTGACGCCGATCGAGGTGCAACAACTGTTGAAAAGAGTTGATGAGGTTCCAGCCTCTTTGGCTCTGGCTCAGGCGGCCATGGAGTCGGCTTGGGGGACCAGCCGTTTTGCCACCGAGGCAAATAATCTTTTCGGCCAGTGGTGCTATGTCAAGGGCTGCGGACTGGTGCCGCTGCAGCGTGCTGCAGGGAGCAAACATGAGGTGGCTAAATTTGATTCGGCTGCAGATGCGGTGGCTTCCTACTTGCGCAACATAAATACCCATTATGCTTACCAAGATTTGCGTGCTCGACGAGCGGAGTTGCGCCAAACAGATAGCCCCGTCAGTGGACATTTACTGGCTGAAGACTTAATCAACTACTCTGAACTTCGCGATGCTTACGTCAAGGAAATTCAAGCAGTGATTCGTATCAATAAGCTTGCCCAATACGATGTCATTCAGGATGCAGCTCAGTGATTATCTTCGGTAAGCATTGCTGATAACTCATTGTTATCGATCAATGCTTGAAGATTTGATGCTCCACCAATTAGGGTGCCTTTGACGAAGATCATGGGGAAAGTCGGCCAACCGGTCCACATCTTCAGCGCATTGCGCCGTCGCCATTCTGTGAAGTAATTTCCGTACTCCAAATAGGCAAAATCAATGCCCTGTTCATCGAGCATTTTTCGCGCCTTTTTAGGCACAGGGTTTTGTGCCATGCCCACCATGACTACAGGGTTGTCGGCCACAGCGCGCTGTACCTCGGTGACTGTGTCGCTGTAGTTATCAATTACGGTGTTATGAATGCTAGGATGTATGTTTTCGAGAGCTAAGATGGGTCTGGGCATTTTGATTCCTTGATACTGGTCTGGGCCTGTCATGACAGGCTGATGATTTGGATAATCAACTGGGCAATGGTATCACGCTTATTTATCTATTGAGCTCGGTGCTCATTTAAAATTAGAATGACTGAAAAATAATGAGCTTAAAAAGCCATGAACAATAAAGTCATTCTGATAACTGCCGGTGCTACCGGCATAGGGCGAGCCGTAGCGCGACATTTTTCCACTGAGGGGTATAGGGTTCATGTGTGTGATGTGAACCAGTCTGCTCTCAATCAGTTGTGCACTGAGTTACCTCAAATTGGTAGTAGTTGTGTTGACCTCACCCAGCCGGCGCAAGTGGATGATCTATTTGACACCATCCACAGTGACTACGGCGAGCTTGATATTTTGGTCAATAACGTGGGTATTGCCGGTCCCACTGCTGCGGTGGAAAATATTACATTAGAAGACTGGCAGCGCACCATCGATGTTGATCTTAACAGTATTTTTTATGTCGCCCGAAGAGCGGTGCCACTGTTAAAGCAATCCCGAGGGTGTATGATCAATATGTCCTCCAATGCTGGTCTGTTTGGATGCCCACTGCGCTCGCCTTACGTGGCAGCCAAATGGGCCATCATTGGCCTGACAAAAACCTGGGCTATTGAACTGGGTCCCTTTGGTGTTCGCGTCAATGCACTGTGCCCGGGGAGTGTTGAGGGTCCGCGAATAGATCAAGTGATAGAGACAGATGCCAAAACTCGAGGATTGAGCCCTGATAGGGTGCGCCAAGCCTACCTTGAGCAGAATTCGCTGGGGGTGTTTATCAAGCCGGAGAACATTGCTCAGACCGTTTGGTTTCTCTGCTCAGAGGCAGCGCAGCATATCTCTGGGCAAGCCATCCCTATCGATGGTCACACGGAAACCCTCACCAGTTGATGGACAAAAAAATGGTATTAATCAGAAATTGAGATATTTCCTATGAGAGCAGCATGGTTCGAGCAGTTCGGTACGGCAGATCAAGTTCTTCAGGTGGGAGAACAGGCTAAACCTTCGCCGCAGGCTGGGCAGGTTTTAGTCAAGCTAGCTAGCAGTGGCGTCAATCCCTCAGATGTTAAAAAGCGCGCAGGCTCCTTTCCCAACTTGCTGGATGATGGTTTGGTGATTCCCCACAGCGACGGTGCGGGTACTATAGAGGCAGTGGGTGATGGTGTTTCCGAGGCGCGAATCGGCGAACGGGTGTGGGTCTACCAAGCTCAGTACGCCCGGCGACTGGGTACTGCTGCCGAGTACGTTGCTGTGGATGGGCACCGGGCAGCACATTTGCCTGACTCTGTGGGATTTGATGTAGGTGCCTGCCTTGGTATCCCCGCCATGACTGCCCACCGCTGTGTCTATGCAGATGGCGATGTCAGTGGCCAACTTGTATTAGTGACGGGTGGCGCTGGCCGCGTGGGTTACTATGCTATCCAGTGGGCTGTGATGGCTGGTGCACAGGTAATAGCCACCGCCAGTAATCAACAGGACCGCGATCTCTGCCTCTCCTTGGGCGCTACTGACGTGGTTAATCACAGAGAATCCGACTGGGGACAGCAAGTGTTGGCTGTCACGGGCGGTCGTAAGATTGAACGGGTTATCGACGTAGAATTTGGTGCCAATTTACCTCAGGTGTTAGCCTGCATCGCTACCAGCGGTGTTATTGCAACCTATTCATCCACTCAGGTTACCCAACCGACATTGCCGTTTCTCAACATGATGTATACCGATATTACCCTGCGCATGATAATTGTCTATGCGATGCCCGAGGAGGCAAAAATTCAAGCTATCGAGGATATAAGTCGAGCGCTGGCCAGTCAGTCCCTACAGCACAGAGTTGCTCACAACCTAGCTCTAAATGATATAAGTCGCAGTCATCAGTTAATTGAGCAGGGTGGTTTTGGTGGCTGTGTTGTCTTAACCATGGAGTAATTATTATGGCACCAGTCATCAAACAAGTGCTCTCATTTGTCAGCATCCTCGTTTTGGTCAGTTGCTCGCCCGAGCCCGCTGCTCTGCGTCCTGATGCGCCTGTGCTATCCATTGCTGGAGGAGAGGTCATCGGCCAGCGCAGTCAAGATGGTCGTACGGAGTCCTTTCTTGGTGTGCCCTTTGCTCAGCCACCGGTGGGCGATCTACGCTGGGCACCGCCAGTTCCCTTAATTGGTATGGAGGGACGTTTTCAGGCCACTAGTTTTGCCCCAGCCTGTATGCAGGCTGATCGCATTACCAAATGGTATCGCAATGTGATTCGTGGTTTTGGCGGTGATCCCAATGTAGTGGTGGCACCAGAGGTGAGTGAAGACTGCCTATATTTAAATATTTGGCGACCCAAGCAGATGGCTAATTTTTCTGCCTCTCATCCCGTTATTGTCTACATCCACGGTGGTTCTAACAAAGCTGGTTGGTCCTATGAGCCCAATTATATTGGCCAACACCTTGCCGCTGACGGTGTGGTGGTGATTTCTGTGGCCTATCGCTTGGGTGCCTTTGGTTTTTTCTCCCACCCGGAGTTTGAGTATTCAAATTTTGGCCTACTGGATCTGGTTGAGGCGCTGCGCTGGGTTAATCGAAATATACAGGCCATTGGTGGTGATCCAGACCGAATCACAGTGATGGGCGAGTCTGCTGGGGCGGGAAATATTGATTACCTAATGGCAATGCCAGCTGCTGCGGAACTTTTTTCCAGAGCTATTCATCAGAGCTCGGGATCTGCATTATCCAACACTGCCAGCAAAGACGATCACTCTCTGTTAGGTCTCGCTCTGGCGAAACAAGTCGCTGATGAGGAGGCTACAGCTGAGCAACTGCGACAGGTTTCAGCACAGCGTGTTTTAGCCTCAGCAGAGCAGGTATACAGCGGCCATTATTTTGACAATGCCGTGGATGGACGCAGCATAATGGAGCCTTTAAAAGGCAGTTTAAAAGCCAAAAGGATACACACCACAGACTTGTTGATTGGCTCCAATGAACATGAATCGCTCATGTACTTGGACGAGGGTCTTACGGTTGACGAATGGTTACAGGCAGAAGCCAGAGCAGAAAATAGGGATAAATTACAGCAACTGGTTAGTCACCTGCCCAGTGAGCGAGCACAGCTCAATGCTCTGAGCACGGCTAAGACGTTTACCTGTCCAGCTTTGCAACTAGCAGAGGGTATAGCGTCTCTATCGGGGAGGGCCTGGGTGTACTATTTTGATCGTCAAAGGGATGGTGAGATGGCTGCCACTATGGGTGCCTACCATGGTGCTGAATTACCCTATATTTTTGATACACATGATGACTGGTTGCCCACATCTCAGACCGACCGTCAACTTACTGATTTAATGCAACGCTACTGGATTAATTTTGCCGCGACGGGCAATCCCAATGGGGACAAGGTTCAATCTTGGCCGGCTTACAGTGGTCAATCCCCTGTTGTGATGATTTTAGGCGATAGTGGTGATGCAACAGCCCATCCACAGGAAGCCCTGTGTGAGTTGCTGGAACCTGGCTAGTCTTTCGAACCTAGGACAAAAGTTCAGGCAGCTTTCTGAAGTAATCTAGAGCCTCTGGGTTGGCCAGAGCGTCAGTGTTGGTAACGGATTCATTGTGCACCACTTTACGCACGGCCAACTCCACAATTTTGCCACTAATTGTGCGCGGTATATCGGCCACTGGAACTATTTTTGCTGGCACGTGGCGCGGTGTGGTTTCTTGGCGGATGGTGGTGCGGATGGTTTTCTCCAACGCTGGTGTTAAAATTACACCAGATTTCAATACCACAAACAGCACAACGCGGACATCGTCTTGCCAGTCTTGGCCGATGCAAAGACTATCCACTATGTCATCTATTTTTTCCACTTGGCGGTAAATTTCTGCTGTGCCAATGCGCACGCCACCGGGATTTAATACCGCGTCGGAACGACCATGAATAATCATACCGCCATTGTGGGTAATCTCGCCGTAATCGCCCTGCGCCCAAACACCGGGGTAGAGGTCAAAATAGGCATTCAGATACTTGTTGTTGTGCTCATCATTCCAAAAATAGATGGGTGCATTGGGAAACGGTTTAGTACAGACTAGCTCTCCTTTTTCACCGACAACAGATTCACCGTTGTCATTCCAAATATCCACCGCCATGCCCAGACCTCGACACTGGATTTCACCTTCCCATACCGGCAGGCAGGGGTTCCCCAAAACGAAACAGGACAATATGTCAGTGCCACCGGAAATTGATGCCAGGCAGACATCGGTTTTAACATCGTTGTAGACGTAGCGAAAACTCTCATGAGACAGCGGTGAGCCAGTGGATAAAATCGTGTGCAGAGAAGGTAGTTGATGACTCTGCCTTGGTTTGACGCCAGCTTTTTGCAGAGCGGCAATATATTTGGCGCTGGTGCCGAATACGCTGACTTGCTCCTCCTGTGCCATATCCAGCAGTGATTGAGGTTGTGGATAGAAAGGCGAGCCATCGTAAAGCACCAGTGTGGATTCAGAGGCCAGCCCGCTGACCAGCCAATTCCACATCATCCAGCCGCAGGTGGTGTAAAAAAATAACACGTCCTCTGGCTTTAAGTTGACATGCAAGCGGTGTTCTTTGAGATGCTGTAGCAGGGTGCCACCGGCACCGTGAACAATACATTTGGGCACACCGGTGGTCCCCGAAGAATACATAATATACAGCGGGTGATCGAAGGGCAGTTGTTCAAAAATCAACTCTGGGGTGTTATCTGTGATCAGAAAATCCTCAAAGAGCAGACTGCCATTGGGTGGGCTGGTATTGAGGTCCACCATGGGTATCACGACTAACTGCTCAATACTGTCAATGTTGTCGCATATTTGTGCCAAGGTGACGGTGGAGTCGATAATCTTGCCGTTATAAAAATACCCGTTACAACCAAACAACAATTTGGGTTTTATCTGCCCAAAGCGGTCCATCACCCCATTGATGCCAAAATCCGGTGAGCAGGAAGACCAGATAGCACCGATACTGGTGGCAGCGAGCATGGCGACAACAGTTTGGCTGATGTTGGGCATAAAACCGGCCACTCGATCACCGCAGACCACGCCCATAGCGCGCATAGCGGCGGCACACTGAGCCACTTGCTGATAAAGTTCAAGGTAAGTGATGCTGCTACGCTGACCATTTTCCAGTTTTGAAATCAGGGCGACTTTATTACTCCGGACACGCAGTAAATTTTCCGCAAAGTTAAGTCGAGCACCTTCAAACCAAGAGGCACCTGGAAATTGAGCTGCGTTGTTGAGAACCCTATCAAAGGGTTTAGATGCGCGAAGCTCGGTGTGTTGCCAGAGACTGGCCCAGAAGGCCTCGGGATGATCTACCGACCACTGATAGAGACTTTCATAGTCGCTTATGGGTAAACCAGTCTGTTGCGCCACTGCACGCTGAAAGCGCTCCATATTTGATTGGTTAATACGCACTTCTGTTGGCTGCCAAAGTGGTGCAGACAATAGGCCGTCAGACATTCAACATCCCTCTGTTTTGGTATTATTATTTTGCAGATAGAGTGTACCCCATAAAAAGATTATCAGGTGTTTGCCATAAACATTATTTAAGCAGAACTGGTTTTTTTAATGGCGTGATGTCACTGCGCACCGGCGGTTAACTTTTCTAGTAGAGAGGCATTGTTATCTTGAGTAGCATTCCTTACCTTATCAATATCCTCGTTGGGTATGGTCAGGGATAAAACATAGTGCTTAATTTTAAAGCCGGAATCGCTGATGGCTATAACGCCTGAACCTCTGCAGATACCCATCCAAGTATGGAGTAACTCATCGAACCAAATCAGATCTTTTGACTCATTGAGGTAAATGTTGCGCTCCAGTGTTTTGAAATCCCAGGCGGCGCCTTTATCAAAGTGAGGCTTGCTGTAGGCTTTAAACTCTTGCTTAGTCCAATTTTCTGAGGCATCGGTGCCGATGAAGATAGATTGTTCAGCCATTTTGTTAAAGTAATCATCAAAATTAGCCGCAGATGCCGCTTTATGCCACCGGGTCAAAAAAATATCAGCACGGTT
>Ga0206127_1001496_pt1 | contig 25399 bp, 27 predicted proteins | sample Helgoland_Spring_6_FD_148646 | JGI IMG/M metagenome (GOLD analysis project Ga0206127, IMG submission 148646) | Pelagic subsurface seawater microbial communities from Kabeltonne, Helgoland, North Sea - Helgoland_Spring_Bloom_20160419_1 | ecosystem: Environmental > Aquatic > Marine > Epipelagic ...
TGAGAGATTTAGTTATACCTAAAAATAGACGTATAAGAGGATTTACAACAACACAAGATAGTAAAACACAAATTGTTAGAACATTAATTAGTGATTTAGAATCTAATATAATTGAATTACCAACTAAAGAATTAGAACCTGAGGTATATAAAGAATTATCATTGTATACTTACAAATTATCTAATAATGGTAAATTATCATTTACACACCAAAATGGATTACATGATGATATAGTTGATAGTTTAATGTTAGCAAATAAGGCTAGAAACGAGATACAATCAAATAAAATGTATATTAGTCCAGCAGCTAGACAATATAAACCTAAGTTCGGGGTAATGTAACACCTCGATTTTAATAAAAATAAATATTTATTCGTATATGAAGAAGAATTATAATATAGAAATACCTGAGTATTTGTCAATTGATAGATTTCAAAAACTACAAAACTTAGAGCATTTATCTGAATTAGGTAAGATGATTAGAACAATTCATGTGTTCACTGATATACCTGAGGAAGAAATTAAAACATGGGCAATAAGCGATTTAGGTAAGGTCGGTAAAGACTTTAGTGAACGAGTAGATGCTACAGCTAAATTTTATCCTATGTGGGAACACAAAGGTACAAATTATGGTTATGTAGATATCTCAACTATGTCTATGGGTGAATTTATTGATTTAGAAACACTATGTAAAGAGCCAAATAAAAACTTACATGAGATAATGGCGGTATTATATCGACCTGTGGTTAATCACAGATTTGATAAGTTAAAATTTAAGGCAAAACATAATGTTCAATTAATGCAAAACAAGGTAGATAACGTATTTAAATGGTATACTGTAACAGAGTATAACAATGATGAAAGATATGTTGATGCTGAGGTAATGAAAGATTTACCAGCAGGATTTGCTTTAGGAGCATTGAATTTTTTTTTAAGCACCGCCAACTTACACTGGATAAATTCTCTCAGCTCTTTAAAAACAGTGAAGACGGACAAGATGAGGGAAGTACTAACGAGGCAGACACTGGAAGCTTTGACTCACATTGGGGATGGTTTGCGACATTATATTCGCTCGCCAAAACAAACATACTCGATATCACAGGAGAAGCTAGTATCACTAAATTAAATATTAATTTTGTTTTAAACTACTTGGCAATAGATAAAGATTATAGATTATTAGAAGCACAAGCAGAAAAACAACGTAGAAATCGAATTAAACTAAAATAATAAATTATGGCATGTAATTGTAACAAAGCAGATAGAAGAGAAGTATGGAAAAGACATATGGCTAATTTTGATGCAAACAGAATAGCAGCACAACTAATGGTTCAATTATCATTGGTTAAAGACTGTATAGCAGCAGGAGATCCTGATGCAGTAAAACCAAGTAAGAAAACTAAAATAGAAGAGTAATGACATCATTAGAAAACATAGTACAAACATTTAGATCAGCTGCTGATGCACATGAGTATGTAAATTCATTTGCCTTCGGTAGTATCGATTTTTTAGATTCATCATCACAAAATATAAAGTATCCTTATGTTTTTCTAAGACCATTACAATCACCTGGATACTCACAAGACACACGTTTAAGAATATTAGCATTTGAATTATATGCTTTAGATGTTCCTAAATTAAGTACCCAATCACCTGAGGCAGTAATGTCTAAGATGGAACAAACATTATATGATTTTGGAGGTTACATGAATTGGGGACCGCCTAGTGATAATCAATCTAAAGGTGTATCTTATGATATACAGAGTATAACACCAACATTAGAAGCATTTATGGATAGAGTATATGGCTTTGTAGCTACAATACAATATACAGAAAGTGGTATTTATGATTACTGTAATTTTCCTAAAGTATAAATGGAGACAACTGAGAATACAGACATAGCACTTAAAGACTTTGGTCAACGAATAATTGATGAAATGCAAAATCAATTGTTTGAGAATAAATCTGTCAATACAGGTGATTTAGCTAGATCTATTACTCAGAATATTATTAAGAAGAAAGATCAGGAAGTATTACAAGTATCAATGTTATGGTATGGTGAACTATTAGAAGATGGTGGACCAGGTAGACGTGCAGGTAGAATGCCTCCTATTCGTCCTATTGAAGGATGGATTAAACGTAAGAAAATACCAATACCATCAACATTTAAATCACCTAAATCATTTGCATTTGCAATAGCAAAAAGCATAGAAAAACGAGGTGTTAAAAAATATAGCAAAAAACCATTTATAATGGAGTCAATTGAAAACGCAGCTGCTAATTTTGGTACAGCAGCACTAACAGCGGGAATTGAAAAGGATATTATAATAGACATTAATGCTGCAGCAACATCAGCTGGAGCAACAATAACATAATATGGCAGTAAATAGCTTAGATTTAAAATCATCACCATTCGCAGTTAATGCTACGACAAATAATTTACCTTTTGTTGTAACATCTCCATCTGCATCAGCAGCACAATTCAAATTAGTAACAGATATCTATATTCCTCAAAGATCTACATCACGTTTAACTCGTATTAAAACAGCACCAAGTGCTAGTTTGTGTATGATAGACATAGCATCTATTTGTAGCGATTATCTAACGTATGATACGCCAATGTACACAGTAGGTGGCGTTGGTTCATTTACAAATGCTGCACAATTTTTAATTATAATGGGAGAGGAATATGCTGATTCTCCTAGTGGATCTATTGTACAATATAATGGAAATGGATTAGCAGGCGAACCTGCATTTACAGCATCATTTAGTGGTTCAGTAAGTAAATTAGGTACATTAATACCTGCAGTAAACGAATTAAGTAACTTATCTTATGATTGGCCTAGAGATAAATGGTCAATGGTAGATCAAGGATTAACAACAACTAAAAATACTCCATTTCTAACTAATGATCCTAACTTTACATTAAGTGGAATTATTAATGCTGGAGGTACATCAACTAAAAAGGCACATGATTATGATTGGGAAACTATATCATTAATTACAGATGGTCAATATAATGAAGGTATAAATTTTGTAGATGTGTCATTATACAGTGGATCAACTAATGTACAAGTATTTAATGATTCAAATTATTATACAACACAAGTATTTACAGCGGCATTAGAGCCATTACATCATATAGGAATTGGTCCTGCAAATATATCAGCATCTGATTCATCAGCAGCATCATACATTCATAATGGTGATTGGACATACTTAAGATTTGATTTTGATTTTATATCAGGTGATAATCGTGTAGTTGAGATATATAGAGAACCTTGTTATTACTACGATCAAAATTTAGCTAAAGAATATCCAGATGAAGATGAAACAAGACGAATTAAAGGTAGAACTAGATTTGCATTCATAAACAAATATGGAGTAATGGATTATTATAATGTAAACAATCCAGTAAAAAAATCAGCTAAAATAACACGTAAAGACTACACGCAACCTCAATTACCATGGAATACATTGAGTGATACAGATGGAGCGATATTTGACGCTAATAAACGTGGAAAAGACACATATGCTACTATGTTCACTGATCAATTTGAGGTAACAACTGATTATTTAGATCAAGAATATGCAGATTGGTTAACTGAATTAATAGAATCACCAAGTGTATTCATACAAAGTGATTCATTAAATAATCAATTAAACCTAAATAAAACTAATTTCTTTGAGGAACGTGCAGCTATACAAAATGGATTTGTTCCTATAAACATAAAAAACGCTAGTTATACTTGGCGCACCAATAAATTCAAACAAAAATTATATCAATATGATTTGAAATGGGAATTAAGTAACACAGCAGAAACAAGAAGATAATGAGCGTATCAATACTACAAGAACCTACACAGTTAAATACAGTTTATACTAAACTATTATATAGTATAACAACTGAAGATTTTTCATTACCACAATATAAATTTGTTTGTGATATTCTAGATTATAACGGTGATTTAATACAGCGAGTAAAACAACCTGCTAATTCAGCTGGTCATGCTATATTCAATGTTGCTGTACCTATTAGACCACAATTACAAGTAGATGATACATTATATATACAAGAACCTACTGCATCAATAGGATATGGAGATAATCCTATAAATTCATACAAACAATTTAAAGTTAAATTTGGTGAAGAATATGGTACATCACCTTCATCTTCAGTAGTAATATATGATGGAGATGGTGGTGTAGGAGATCCTGCAGTATCAGGTAGTGATTTAGTATTAGGTAGAATGACATGGGAACCATGGAATGAAGGATTCGCATTATCATCATCAGCATCACCAGCATATACACCATCAGGAACAGGATCATTTAATTTCTATGTTTATGAAGCAGCAGCACCAAATTATGTAGATGTAAATTTAAGAGTTAATGGATCAGTACCAGCAGGTGGTTTTGGAGGATCAGGATCATTTAGTTATTCAGCATCAGTACCTGGTCAAATTACTACAGGTAATGGAATGTATGATTTAGAAGTATACAGTGGTACAGGTGTACCTTCAGCAGATGCAAGAGCATCATTACAGGTATATGATATGAGTAATCAACAAATGGTTATTGATATATCAGATGTGTCAGGTTCAGGTGGATTTGGTGAAGTATTAATTACAGCATCATTTACAGGTAGTACAGGTGTAGTATACGGATGTAGAGTAAATGGTATACCAACATCATCATTTAATCCTCCAGTATTTCAATTTGCTTATAATAGTAGAATAGGTTCAACTGCTCCAGTACAAGTAGGATCAGGTGCTTATCCTGTATTTCCAGGACAATTTCATAACACATCTAATTATGCTACTGATGTAGCATTTCAAGTAGTATCAAATACAGCATTTACAACACAGGTAGGACAAGTATTAGAAGTATATCCTACAGAACAAGATTTTAATTTAGGTGAAGTACCATTTATAGCACCTCCAGATACAGGTAGTTATGCATCGTTTAATTTTAATGCACAAGATGTTAGAATTAACTTTACATCATCAAACCCATCATATACAGGAAATAACAATTTTAAAGCGATATTAACTAATTGGCCTCAATATCAACGAGAACAATTAACTAATGATCGTATATTTGATAACTTGGCAGTTAATGGAGGTAATAGATTTAGAACAGTATCTGAAAATGATTTAGGTATAGTATCATGGTTTAATATATCAGGATCTATATCACCTACTGATACAACAGATAGAGCATACGCAGTACATTTATATTATTTTTCACCAGAATCTGGTTCACAAGAAACAGGTGAAATACAATCATCAGTAAAGTTTACAGGACCAGCATTAACGACATTATCACCATACTTAACGCAACAGGGTAGTGGTGCTGATATACCGTTTTGCTCTGGTCCCGTATTTCCAGGTAATTTACCTGGTATAGATGGTGATGATCCACAATGGAATTTCTTACAATTACAATTAAATCAAGGATCTATCAATTGGTGGAAACGTGATGAACCATGTGATTGGGAAACTAGAAGTAACTTTGCATTCATTAATAAATGGGGTGTATGGGATTTTATAGGATTAAATACTACAACAAATAAAAATGCTGTAATAAATGAACGTAATGAATTTCAGAAAGTAAATAGCGATTATAATTCAGCAACATCACTTTATTCACCATACAATAGAGGATTTGAACAATATTATTTAAAACAAAACTACAAATATAAAATTAGCACTGATTATATTGCAGGTGTACATAGTTCATTCTATGGTGATTTTGCGATAGAGAATTTCTATCAAGAATTATTCATATCACCAAATGTAATGTTACAAGTTGAAGATACATTTGTACCTATTAACATAACTAATAGTGCATTTAGATATAAGACAAATAAAAAAGGACAGAAAAAATACCAAGTAGAAATTGAGTATGAGTTTTCTAATAAACCAAGAAGTAGAACATAATGAGAGATCTAGTATTAAGAGTAACATATGAGAATGTAGTAACGGATTTAGATATAGATTCTAACATTCCACTACGTTTAGATATATCAGCATTCGATAATTCCAGAATTGGAGTATTATTCGGTGTTGGTTCTCAAACATTTGATTTACCAGGCACAAAGAAAAATAATGTATTCTTTAAAAATGCATATGACATAGGAGCTACAGATACTCCAGCATTATATGATTTTATTGGAGCAGCAGTATTATTAGATGGAGATGAGATACTAGCAGGTAATATGCAACTACAAGAAATAATAACTAGTATGGATGGTTATGTTACATACAAAGTTAGCGTTGTAGATCAAGCAATACAATTCACAAGTAATTTAGATGGTGCATTTGTCGTTGATGGGGATTTTAGTGCGTTAAATCACAATTTATCCGTAGAATACATTACAGGTTCATGGTCGCAATCAGCCGATTTAGGTGATTTACCTTTATCAGGTGCTGTATATTATCCTTTAGTTGATTATGGAAATGATGGACAAGAAGAATATAACATATTAAATCCAAGTGGTTCATTACCATTCATACAATTTAGTGGTATTACAGATGCTACAGGTAGTATTGATAATGAAAAAACACCATTACAATATCAACAATTATTACCAGCAATTAGAGGTAAAGAATTATTAGATGTAATGTGTGATCAAGCAGGATTTACTTATACATCATCATTTGCTAATTTAGAAACAGAGGCATTTAAAAATGTTTATGTGTTAGCTAAATCACAAGATAACTTAGGTCCTACATCTGCAGGAGCATCAAATGAACAAGTATCATCTTCATTATCAGGTAATCAAGCAATTGCATCACAAGCAGGATTTGCACAATATGAATTAACAATTGAACATTTAGAGACATTTGATCCAAGTTCTAACTTTGCTGACCCAACACACAGATATGTTGTACCATTAGCAGGTGCTTATAATGTACAATTTTCAACTGATTTTGATGTTAAAGTATCTACTGTAGGTAATAATAGAGCTAAATATAGAACAGGTGTAAAAGTAACGCCCGCAGGTGGAGGTGGTAGTGTAAGATATTTTGTAGGTCCAAATGACTATACTTCTAATCAACGTGTAGTACAAGATGGAGCATTCAGTATACCTAATTTAAATGTGAATGATACATTAGAGATGATTCTACAATTTGAGAATTTCCAATCAGGTACTGTTGCAGCAACTACAATATATGATTCAGCAGATACATTCTTTAATATTATAGGAACACCTACGTCATTTGAAAATTCGCCTATTGATATGGCAGAACAATTTGATGGTAATACTAAAACATTAGATTTATTTAAAGGATTTTTAGAGCAATTTAATATGGTTGCTTTTCCAACACCAAATCAAAACCAAAGTATATCAATTGAACCATTTGATACATGGATGATAACAGGTAGAGAGGTAAATTGGACAGATAAATTTGATGAAGCTAAAAGAATATCAATATCAACACCATTAGCAGATCAAAATAAAGAAACATTTATAGGTAATAGTGGTGATAAATCAAGATTTGATGTTGTAACACAAGATAACCAACCTAACTTACCATTTGGTACAGTACAATTAGTATCAAACAGTACAGTACCTCAAGGTACAAGAAAAATTAAAACATTCTTTGCACCCGTAGTAATGGGTACAATGTTAGCATCTGGATCGATAACAGCAGATGGTAACCCAACATATAATTTAAGTGTAAGTGATGATTATATACCTCATTTATACAAATTTGATAATTCAGGATTAAAGTCATTTAATTTTAAACCACGTATAGGATATAAATTAGCAGGTATTGCAACTACAAATGCTGCTGATGGTACTATCTATATTGGTAATCCAGGACAATCAACTGCTTATACAGGTGGTTCTTATGCTACAATAGCAAATGTATCAGGATTAGGTAATTTATTAAATTTATTTAATTTACATTTTGATAATTCGTATACGCAATTTATTCCTAATGGTTCACCATATGATGTAGCAGAAAATGTAGCACAAACAGCTTATGAAGCATATTGGGCAAATTATATAGCAGGATTATATTGGAATGAAAGTAAAAAAGTAACATTAGATTTATACTTCACACCAGAAGAATATAAAAATATAAGATTAAATGATAAAGTAACTATACGTGATCAACAGTATAGAATTAATAAAATATCAGGATTTAATTTACAAGAACCAGATGTAGTAAAAGTAGAATTACTTAAACTATATCCAGTGTTTAATGATGTAACAACTGCAGGTCCAGCAACACCGAGTCCAACACCAGCTCCTACGCCTACTCCTACACCTACACCAACACCGGTTCCTACACCAACACCAACTCCAACACCAACACCTACAGTATGTAGAGAAGTAGATTTCTATGCTAGTGGAGGATCTGGAGCATTTGTAGAATTTAGTTTCTTATGTTGTGATGGTACACCAGATATTATACAGGAATCAGATTTCGGTAGTAGTACTGCTTGTGTTCAACCAGCTACAATTGTTAGAACTGCAGGATCAGGAGGATTTGTTATTGGAGGAGTTTGTACAAATGCCTGTTAATGAGGGAAATAATTAAAATATTAAAATTTCAAATTGGTGAGTTTATTATATGTGGAAGTTTGGCTTTGTATTTACATGGTTTGCTTGACGATTATAACCATAAAGAAATAGATATTATAGTTGATTTACCTGATGATAAATTATTATCAATACAGGATGATGTTGTAATAACACCTAAAAATGCCTTTGGAATGAGGCAAGCAGGATACAGAATTAACGGTGTGTATATTGACGTATTTAATCGCGATTTACCTGATTACGATACAGTTATTGTAGATGGGTTAGTAGTTAAAATTAAAACGTATCAAGCGCTAAAAGACCACTATTTGTCATTAGACATGAGTACAATAGGTGGACATGAAAGGTTTAAACAAAAAATAATGACAAGAATAGACTTGTTCAAATAAATATTTATTGCATATATGGCAACACAAACTATAAATTACGACATTAATGTAAATGCTGGAGCTTCATCAAGAACGATTCAGCAAATAGAACAGGAACTTAATGAACTGAATCAGGAAATTAAGGAAGTAGGTGTTGGTAGTGCAGCATTTGATAAGGCAGCTGGTAATATTCAGAAGTTAAATAAAGAATTAGCTGCAACACAGCAAACAGTTGAAGGCTTTACATTAGATAAAAAACTAGAAGTAGCAGATGGTGCAATTAAAGTTGTAGCAGGTTCTGTAGCTGGTTTGACTGGTGCTGTAGGACTATTAGGTATTGAATCAGAAGAATTTGATAAATTAACTGCACAAGCAACCAATGCAATTGCATTTGGTATGGGTATAAAAGATGTATCTGAAGGTGTAGGTAAATTAGCTAAAAACTTTACTGTAGCAGGTACAAAAGCAAAATTATTTGCTGCAGGACAAAAAGTATTAAATCTAGCACAACGAGCATTTAACGCTATATTAGCTGCAAATCCAATTGGTTTAACAATATTAGCAATTACAACATTAGTTGGTTTAGTAATTGCATTAAAAGATAAATTTGAGGCTGTAAATAAAGTATTCCAGTTCTTTAAAGGATTAGTTACATCAGTAGGTGAAGCATTAGGTCTAACAGCTACAGCAGAAGAAAAAGCAGCAGCAGCAGCTAAAGCAGCATCAGAACAACGTGTCAAAGACATTGATAATGAGCTTAAAGTACGTAAAGCAGCAGGTGAATCGACTGTAGAAATTGAACGCGAAAAACAACGTTTACTAACGTCATTAACATTAGAAGGATCACAGGAAAGAAAAGATGCAGAAGCAGATGCAGCAGCATTTGAAGCAGCACAACTTAAAGCTGCACAAGATATTCGTGATAAAGCAGCAGCAGATAGAAGAGCAAAACGTAAGGCAGCTAGGGAAAAACAAAAGGCAGAAGACGAAGCAGCAGCACAAAAGAAATTAGATGAGGAAAAGGCTGAAACAGAACGTTTAGCACAAGCTGAAGTTGATAGATTAAAAACTATTGATGATATAAAGCAGGAATTCCTTAACATGATAGAGGAACGTGATGCAGAAACTGAATTAGCAAAAGCTGAATTAGATGAGGAACGTAAATTAGCTGAATTAGAAGAATTAGGTGCTGATGAAGAAGCAATACAAGCAGTAAGAGATTATTATACACAAGTAAAAACTGAAGCAGCATTAAACGATAAGGCTAATCAAAAAGCAATCGTTGATCAAGAAGCACAAGATGCTATTGATGCTAAAATGGCTGAAATTGATGGTAAAGCACAATTAGAATCAGCATATATAGGTTTAGTAGGTCAATTTGGACAATTATTAGGTCAATTAGCAGGTGAAAGTAAGGAATTACAAATCGCAGCAGTAGTAGCACAACAAGCAGCTAGTATAGGACAAATTATTTCTAGTACAGCAGCTGCGAATGCAAAAGCAGTATTAGCATCTCCAATTACAGCAGGTCAACCTTGGGTTACTATTAACACTGTATCAGCAGGTTTAGGTATAGCAGGATCTATTGCTGGAGCAGCTAAAAGTATATCACAAATTAAAAATTCTGATAGTGGTGGAGGAAGTGTTGGTGGTGCACCTACATTACCTAGAGGAGCTAGTTCAGCACCAACTATACCATCAGCAAATATAGACATTGGTACTAATCCTGAAACGAATGTAGACAATAGTGCGGTACAAGCCTACGTAATATCAGGGGATATAACATCAAATCAAGAGGCGGAAGCTAAATTAGGAGCACGAAGACAAATAAGTGGATAAAATAACGTGGATATTAAAGATACTTTTCGTACCTTCTTTAACCCAATATAAACATAAAATATGAAAGTAGTAAAATTAACAATAGACGAAGATAATGAATTCGAGGGGATTGATGCAGTAGCGTTAGTTGCTGAACCAGCGATTGAATTAGACTTCCAATATTTCAGCGCCCAGAAATTCGAAACATATAATGACTACCCTCAGGCAGCAATTAAAGCAGCGAAACAAGGTATTAAGCGAAACAAAGAGAATGGGAATAAATGCGCTACTCAGGTAGGTAAGGTTCGTGCTCAGCAACTTGCTAATGGTGAAAAGATATCTATTAAGACAATTAAGCGAATGAGATCATTCCTAATGCGTCAAAAGGATAACTATGATTTAGCAGTTAAACGAAGCGACTATAATGCCTGTGGTTACATCAGTTATTTACTATGGGGAGGACCTGCAGCATTACCTTGGGCAACTAAGAAATTACGAATGGCAGGCGAACTAAAAGATAATAATGCAGATATTATAATGTCAGAAATGGGACGATTTGTAGCACAAGCAGATGGTTTTAAAGTAGGTGATTTTGTATCATTTGGATTTGCAGGTAAAACTAAAGATAAATCTAGATCTAGAGGACAAATTAAAGACATTAAAGTACAAGGTACTGTTAAAATACCAGGTACATCATTTGAATTTAAACCTACTAAAGATAATCCATTAGCAATAGTTCAATTAGCATCAGGACAAAAAGTAGGACAATATACTAAAGGACTACGTAAAATAAATAAACCAGAAGACTTCAATGATATCAAAGACATAGATGGTATACCAGTATTTGTAAATGAAAATCAAGCATTACAAATGGCTAATAACATTGGTTGTGGAGGTACTCATACACATGAAGTAGGTGGTACAACTTACTATATGCCTTGTAAAACACATACAGAGGCAACAGATAAAATGTTAAAAAAAACTGAGGAATCTAAACCATTAGAATTTCATACAGAAAAACATTTTGATAACTTTACTGAAGATCAAAAAGCACAATTACTTAAGTCATTAAAATCAGTGGGTAAAAACACAGAAGATAATGATGCGGATGGATGGGTAGAAATTGATGAAGATGAATTTAATAACTCGTTATACGCTGAATTCGCTGTAAAACGTAGCGATTCAAATCCAGATGATGGTTCATTACAAGATACTTCACAATTTAAAGTACTATACAAATATAATGGACCTAGAGATTCTAAAAATAGAACATTCTGTAGACAAGTACTAAACCTTGATTTATTATATAGACTAGAAGACATAAATAAAATGTCATTATTTGGTGCTAATGATGAATTTTCTACATACGATATATTCACATATAAAGGATCATATAATTGTAGACATTCATGGGTACAGAAATTCTTTAAAAAAGAAGATACAAATAATAAACGTGCTGTAAAAAATCCTATATTAGAAGAAATATTAGGTGGACCTAGAGCACAACAAGCAGGTCAAGTATCACCTAAAGCAAGAACACAAGCTGAAATAGATGCAGGTGTACCTGAAGGACAATTTCAATTTAGCATTAGTAAAGACAAATATGAATTAGCTGGACCATTAATGGTTGCAGATAAATTAATACCTAGGTTTGATGAAGAAGGAAATAAATACTTTGTATTCTTCGATGCTGAGGGTATTAAAAAACTATCATATAAACTGATGAAAAATAAATTAATTGATTCAGTAAATATAGAACATGATCCAGATAAATCGATTGATGATTTAACATTAGTAGAATCCTGGTTAGTAACAGATCCACAAAACGATAAATCAAACTCATATGGATACGAATTAACTAAAGGTAGTTGGTTTGGTATCTATAAAGTAAACAGTAAAGATATATGGGACAAATATATCAAGACAGGGGCAGTAAAAGGCTTTAGTGTTGAGGGAATATTTGCTGATAAAACAATTATACAATCTAAAGAATACGATTATGCCACTAGCTAAACCAAACTTAAAGGAAGACAAAGATACATTTTTAAGTAGATGTATCAGAGACACAACAATGAAAAATGAATTTCCAGATGGAAAACAACGCTTCGTGGTATGCTTACAACAGTGGGAAAATAAAGAATAGGATATATTTATAGGCGATCATGTTTCCATTGTGATCGTTTATTATATTTTTTTTATTGTTAAGAGAGTTCTTCTCTATTAAGTTTGGCGCCCTATCCTAGGACGCCATTCTTTTTTTACTCGTTTTATAAATGTTATATCTAGGCGCTTCACCATGCTTGGCGATATGCTCTTTTATATAATGTGTTTCACGTGTTTGACGTATTAATTTGTCATCTACTTGCTCAAGTATATCATAAGATAATTTAGTTCTATCAAGTATACCTTTCTTTAAATCTAATTGGATTGGTTGTTGGTAGGTTTCAGTATTTGATTTGATATGCTTAGAGAAATGACTAGTTATACGTGATTTAACTTTTTGAGATTCACCAATGTAAATACATTCATCATTCTCATATATGGCATACACTCCAGCACCATCTGAATCATGGTATTCCTTTATATAATCAGCTTTCTTTTGTCTATAAGAAGGCATTTCCCAATATCTCTTATGTTCTACTTTTGATTGTTGTTTTTTACATGACTTACATTTGTAAGAACCACGTTTATACATTGATAAATAACAGTTTACACCGGGATTTAATTCAATTTCACAACCACAACACACTTTAGGCCATACACCTTTTTCATTTACTTTTACACTCATAATATTATATTTTATTGTTATTCCATTATACGTATGCAACATACAAACTCTCTCAACAGAAGCCAACAGATTTTGTAAAGGAAGTGAAGAAGTATATGTATCGATAAGTAGTCGCATTAGGTGACTACATTATTATCAATTAATTTTTTTACTATGACTAAAAATGAATTAAAAGAGTTAGTAAAGCAACACTTTAATTTAGTAGAGGCAAACGTTGAAAAATTCGATAAAGCGGAACTTGAAGATGGTTCTAAAGTATCTAACGAAGAGGCTGGCAAATTTGCTATCGGACAAACTCTATTTATAGAGGACAAAGATGGAAAAATGGTTAAAGCACCTGAAGGAGAGCACGTATCATCATCTGGTATCCAATTTATTCTAGACAAAGACTCTAAAATCACGGGTCTTAAATACCCAGACGCAAAAGGTGAAGGTTCAGCAGATCTAAAGTCGGAAGACAAGATGGTTGAAGAAGACAAAGACCCACAAGCTAAGGAATTAATTAAGAAAGGTGATAAGTCAGATGAAGGCGCATTCGCATCTAAAGAAGATGAAATGGACGCTAGAACTGATGCTGAAGAGGAAGGATATCTAGACGGAATTAAAGACGAAAAAGCTGATATTGAAGGCGAGGGTTTAAGTGAAATTAAACTTGAAGACGTTGTTGAGCTAATTGGAGAAGTAGTTGAAGCGAAAGTTGAGGAAATGAAAGAAGATATCAAAGTTAAAATGGCCGTAATCGAGGACGAAATGAAGTCGATGAAAGACAAAATGGCATCTTTTTCAGCAGAACCAGCAGCAGCAAAAACTATACCAAATGTTAAATTCGCGAAAGTGGAATCAACAACAAAATCAGACAAACGTTTCAACGCTATGTTGAAAAAAATGTCTAAAAAATAATTAAACTAACAAAATTAAACTAAAACTATTATGGGATTAAATGTAGCCGCTTTAGGCGATTTTAACAACGAAGTAGCAGGTAAAGTTTTACTTCAAACTGTATACAAAGGTAATACAGCTGAGTACGTAAGTATTCAAGAAGGAATAAAATACCAAGAGCCATTAAATAAAGTAGCAGTAGATCCGTATTTCCAAGGTGGAGATGCAGTAACTACTCCTTCTGGTTCAGCAGTATTTTCTCAAAGAAACATTACTGTTACGAAGAGAACAGCATATGATGCTTGGAATCTTCAAACACTAACACAAAAATACTTAGGTATTAGTGCATTACCTGAAGGATCTTATGAAGAGACTTTCAGCTTATTAAATGACTTAACTACTGAATTAGTAGCAAAAGCTCAACAATCAAATGATGACTTTATCTGGAACGCAGTAGGTGGAGCTGAATTTGCAGGTTCAACTGTAACAGCTGAAGCTGATGGATTCAAGAAATTGATCTCTGGATCAACTGCAAATGTAAACGTAGCAACAGGTACGTCTGCAACTGCAATTACAGGATCAACTGCATACGAGCAATTAACAGGAATGATCTCTAGTATCGATGCTAACGTAGCAGATGCTCCAGATTTAACATTCTTCTGTGGTATCTCAGTATTCCAAAGAATCATCAATGGTTTGACAACTCAAAACTTATTCCATTTTGACCCAACAACTGTGAAGTCAAGAGGTGGATACTATGAAGTGCCATTACCAGGATATCCAAACGTAGTAATCGTAGGTGGATGGGGATTAAGAAACTCAGAAAGAGTAGTATTAGGACCTGCATCAGATATGTACGTAGGATGTGATTTAACTTCAGATACAAGTAACTACCAATTATGGTATGATATCAACTCTGATTCAATCAAATACAGACTAAGAAACAAATTAGGAACTCAAATTGGACACCCAGCTTATTACGTGTCTAACGATTTAGCCTAAGCTTAACCGATTATTAACAACTAAAACTCAAAAATTATGGCATGTGATATTACAAGTGGATTTCAACTAGGTTGTAGAGACAACATGGGAGGTCTACGTCAAATTTATATTTTAAGTGGTTCAGTTGTTTCAGTAACAGGCGCAGATAATGGTTTAATAACAGACATTAGTGGATCAGGTGAATTCTTCTTATTTGAATTAGCTAAAAACACAGGTGACTTTACAGAAACTATTAACAGTAGTATTGAAAATGGAACTGTTTATTACGAACAAGTAGTAAACGCACCATTCCAAAAACTACAGTCGTCAACTCGTAATCAAGTTAAGGTATTGGCTCAAAATCCAGACCTTAAAATGATAGTTCAAACGAATAATGGTACCGAAGATGGTGGTGTAGGACAATTTTTCTACATTGGTCAAGAAAACGGTATGACATTATCAGGTGGAACTGGACAAACCGGGACAGCTTTTGGAGATCTTAATGGATACACACTAACATTTACAGGAGACGAGCCGTTTCCAGCAAGTGAAGTAAGTGGATCTAGCTTAAGTGGAGTATTAACAGGGATCACTGTATCCTAATAATACAAATATTATTTCTAGAAAAGGGGGTAGACATTAGCTCTACTCCCTATTTTAGGATTATTTTACAATAAAAACATATTTATATCTGTGATTAGATTAAACTATAGTTCAAGCGGAGAAGAAACAAACGCCTTATGGGTTAACAGAACGGTTAGCGCATCAGAAGTACTTTATTCATTAACTAGTAGTTATGATCAATCAAAATGGGAAATATCAGGTAGTATTATATCTAATAAAACTCAAGGTGGTGACGGATGGATATTAGTAGAATCTAGTAAAGATTTAGCACCAACAGCATCAGGACAATGGTTTGCAGATATATCACCATGGATTGAAACATTCGATCCTGCAATTTGGGATGTTACAGCACTAAAATGGGCTGATAATAATGCATTTCCAATTGCTAGAGCAGACTATATATGGAACATCTTTTCTGAATATTTTGCTAAAAAAATAGATGGTGGATTTATCGATACTGAAAGAGTATGGGTAACAGGTAATAACGAACCAGATATAACTGATTATGTATCCAGTAACGAAAATGGAACATTTAATACCTATCAAAACTAATGGAAAACAATAAATTCAATTTCTCGTCTATTAAAAAAGAATCATTTGCCGTAAATAACGGATATGACAGAGATACAAACCCATATAGGGAAGATCATATCGATTGCCCTAAATACATGAAATTTGGAGCTGATAATCAGTATCCAGAATATTTAATTTCATTATACAATCAATCTTCAATTCATGCTTCATGTATCAACAGTATTGTACAAGCAATTACAGGTGATGGATTAGTAACAGAAAATGAAGAAATACTAAAGCGTGCTAACGGAGAAGGAGAATCATGGAATGATATCTTTAGAAAAGTAGCTTTAGATTATAAATTATTTGGTGGATATGCTTTAGAGATTATATACTCAAGAGATAGAAGCCGTATAGCAGAAATCTATCACGTAGACTTTAGTCACGTTCGTGCTATGGAAAAAGACGATAGAAACAAAATACCAGGATATTATATTTCAAATGAGTGGAAACCTATTTGGAATTATAACATCGAACAAGACGACAAAAAATTACCTCAATTACCAGCATTTAACTTAGAGAAGCGCGCTGATGAGCCAAAGCAGTTGTTGTATCATAACCCATACAGACCTGGGCAACAATATTATCCACTACCTGATTATGTAGGTGGTTCTAAAGTAATTGACCTAGATCAGGAGGTCGATAACTTCCATATATCTAACATTAAAAATGGTTTAGCACCATCACTTGCAATTACAACTTATACAAATGCAAATGATGAAGAAAGAATGGCTATAGAAAATATGTTACGCTTACAGTATGAAGGTACTAGTAATGCAGGTAACATGCTTTATATGGATGTTGCTGATCCAAGTTTAAAACCAGACATAACACCAATACCACAAAATGGTGCTGATGATTATTATACTACGTTAAATGACGTTGTATCACAAAAGATACTTACGTCTCACCGTATTACATCACCAATGCTTTTAGGTATTAAATCTAACGTAGGACTCGGTTCAAACGCTGAGGAAATTGAGACAGCATATAGATTATTTTTAAATACAGTAGTATTACCATTTCAACAAAGCATATTAGCTGTGTTTGATGGATTACTAGAATTCAATTATGGTGAATTAACATTAGGTGTTGTTCAGAAAAACCCATTATTTGAATATGATGAGGCAGGTGAAGAAGAAATTGTAACATCACAAGATACAGATGTACAAGATGAAGCAGTATTAGAACAACAAATAGATAACGACGCACCAATAACAGAATAATATGACTACAACTTTATTAATTAGCGAAGCAAAAGTACGTGCATTTAGTGATATAAACGAATCAGTAGATGATTCATTAATGGTTAATGCAATACGTGAGGCACAAGATATAGTTATGCAACCAATTATGGGTACAATACTATACAATACATTGATAGAGAAAATCGATAACAACAGTTTATCAGGGTCATATCAAACATTAGTAGATGATTATATTCAACCAGCATTAATTTATGCTTCACTATATAACATAACGGAAAATGTTTACGTTAGAACGCGAAATAATGGATTACTTACCCCTACGGGCGGAGAGAATAGTGTTAATGTTGATAAAACAATGTATGATACTAAACGTCAATCTATATTTAACAAACAACAATTCTATTCAGATCAGTTATCTAGATACTTAAACGAGAAATACAATTTGTTTCCTGAATTAGGTGAAAACACAGAATTATATCAATTTATTCCTGATTATGGTTCGCAATACAGATCACCAATCGTAATGCAACGTAATACAAGAGCAGTTTATTTAGACTTAGCTCAAAGATCAGGTTTACCAATTGTAGATTCAGCATATCCATCATATCCACCTCCAGGACCAAATAAAAACACAATATAATATGGCACAAGATTTATCAGGACTTTATATAAGTCAATCATTTCAAAACTTAGTACAGACAAGCGCAAGCGGTGCTTTCAACGTATTAGCTACAGCGACAGGTACAGAATTTATACCTATATCAGCTAGTTATTCTATTAGTTCATCTCACGCAGTAAACGCAGATAATACGATAAGTTCTAGTTATGCTGTATCATCATCACACGCATTAAACGCAGATAACGCAATAAGTTCATCATATGCCCTATTCTCAGAAGAAGCAGATAATGCTTTACATGCTGATACCTTACAATTTCCCGTTATAGTAAAAGAAACCTTAACTAAAGGAGATCCTGTATATATTAGTGGTTATAATGCTGGACAAGATTTACCTGAAGTACTAAAAGCAGATGCTTCAGATCCAACTAAAATGCCATCAATTGGTTTAGTATTAGAAGATGCAGTTAATAATGATAGAGTATTTATCATTAACTCAGGAGATTTTAATAACATAGACACAGTTACTGGTTTAACCACTCCGTCAACTGGAGATACAATATACGTTGATGTAGGTGGAGGATTTACAAACGTTAAACCAACAGGAACTAACCTCATACAAAACGTAGGTATAATTGGTAGAGTTAATTCAAATAACGGAGAAATAGTTGTATCAGCTATTGGTAGATCAAATGATTTACCAAACATACAAGAAGATTATTTATGGTTAGGTGATTCAAATGGTGTACCGCAAGCAGTACCGTCATCTTCATTAGTAGTAAATAACGCAATAAGTTCATCATATGCTTTAACAGCTTCTTTTATAGCAGGAGCAGTAGATGCTTTCCCATTCACAGGTTCAGCAGAAATTACAGGTTCATTAGGTGTTACAGGTTCAATGATTGTTTCAAGAAATGAACCAGGAGTTAATGCAACATTAGTAATACGAGATGATGCACAATCTTCATATAATGATGGACCTACATTAACATTTGAAGGTTCTAATGTTGGTATAATCAAATCACAAACAGCTACTAACATGCAAATCAAAGCTGAAAGAGACTTAGAGATATTTGTAGGTCAAGGTGGTGCTGGTTCCCAATTTAAAATAGATAAAACAAACCAATCTAATGGAGATTGGATAATGTTAGATAGAGGTAGTAGAAGTGCAAGATATCAACATGAAAATATAAACGAAACAGGTAGTATAACATTTGCAAATACATCTCTGGATACAGGTATAGCAATAAGAATGGATGATGATAAGATGGCATTACAAATGTATTCTGGTTCAGCATTCGTTCCTATTATTGAAAGAAAAATAAACACAAGACAAGTAAATCTATATGATTCTACTGCAAGTACTGGTTCATCAGCACAAGTATTAACATCTAATGCTAATGGTGGAATTGAATGGGCTGCCGGAGGTGGAGGAGGATCTGCTTTCCCATTTACAGGATCAGCAGAAATTACAGGTTCATTAGTAGTAACAGGATCAACAGCAATAAGAGGTCCATTAAGTGCAGGTCAACAAAATGGTTCAAATACATTAGTTGCAGGAGCAGCAGCAGCATTAGGATCAAATCATACAGTTAATAGTACAGATGCAGCTGTTTTATCAGGTACAGGACATACAGTTTCAGGAGATACTTCAGTTATTGCAGGTGGAGAAGGAAATACTATTAATAGTGGATTCTCAGGTATATTTGCATCAGCAGCAGCTAGTATAACAAACGCAGATACATCAGTAATATTAGGTGGTTATCAACAATCACTACAAGGTGTTAGAACGTATTTACTAGGTGGTAATAATAATTCTGTAAGTAGTCCAGGTGCAGAGTTTTCAGGAATTATAGGAGGACAAAATAATTCAATATCAACAGCAGTTACAGCCTCAGCAATTCTAGGTGGTAAAAATATAACAGCTACTAAAAATGAAACAGTATATGTTCCAAATTTAGAAGTAGTAAGTGGAGGAATTAGAATCCCTGCAGGTGGAAGTACAGAAAATCCAGGACTTGTTCTTACAGGTTCAGCATTAAATAATGTTGTAACAGAAACAGTAATAAGTAATACAGCATCTATACAATTACAGGAATCAAATACATTTGAAATTGCTGCTGATGCAGGAAATACTCACTTAGTACCTGTTGGTATAAATAAAGGACAAGTAGTAAATATTCAAATAACACAAAATGCTGCAGGTGGTGGTACAATAACATTTGATCCTGAATTTAAATTCCCAGGAGGAACTGCACCAACATTAACAACAACAGCAAATGCAATTGATATACTATCATGTGTATCATACGATGGAACTACATTATTAACAAACGCTACACAAGATTATAGCTAATTAATTATATAACGTAATTTATGTTTATAAGCACAGGAATATCATTATTAGGAGCACAACCAAGTGGAGCAACATTATGGACACCAGCAGATATTACTACTACAGCTTGGTATGATGCCGCTGACGCAAGTACTGTTACACTAAGTGGAACTGACGTAACAGCTTGGGATGATAAAAGTGGAAATGGTTATACTGCTACACAAACAGGTAGTTTTAACCCTACATATGCTACAGCATTAGTTAATGGACTTAATTCTATTGAATTGGGTACATTTGGTTCTTCAGCTAGAGGATATGGATTTTTAGATCAACAAGCTTTAGGTACTGCAATTTGTGGTGTTAAATATGCTATTATTGGTCATCATGCAAGATATAACAGCCAAACTCAAAATCAAGTTGTTGGGGCTGTTAGTGGGGGAACTGGTGGAAATCCAAATGGTGTAATACACTTAGGATATGATAACAGTACTAGACTTAGATTAGGTCAATTCGCAAATGATTTAGATAAAACTATACCTGCTTATTCAACTACCCAAGATGCTGTAATTACAGGATTAAATAGAGCAGCTGGGAAATTAGTTAGTTTAAATGGAGGAGAATATATAGCCACTAATACCAATACAACCGATCTTAAGGTTGGGGGTAATTTTGGTTTTGCTCTTGGAAGGTTTAGTGGTAATTATTATAACTTTGCAGGTAGAATTAATGAGTTAGTATTTTTTAATTTTGAGGTTACAGATGCTACTTATCAAAAAGTAGAAGGATACTTAGCTTGGAAATGGGGAACTGAAGGAGATTTACCAGTAACACATCCTTATAAAACAGCAGCACCAACTGTATAAAATAGCGTGGCTTAGCCAAATACCTTACTTATATTAATCATGTTATTTGATTTATATTTATTGTTTTTAAGGTGAAATTAGTTGAGCTATGAACAAAACTAAGAGCAATACCCCGCCACAGGTATTGCTCATCACTTTCTTCTCTAAAAAATAACTTGGCTTCGTACAAAAAGTTTCTTATATTGGTATGTATAATATGAACAGAGTGAGAGCTGTATTACAATATATTAAGAACCCATTACTAGTGTCTGTCTCTCACCAGCCTAGTTTTGGGTTTTACCTTTTAATAATAAATAACAATGGAAAACAAGAAAAGATTTTACATCTACAACAGCTGGAGGAAGCAAATGGAATTACTATCCCCAGAAGAACAAGGAACAATTTTAATGAATTTATTTCGATACCAAAATGGTGAAGAAATAGTATTAACAACCCCAATGCTAAAAATGTGTTGGACGAGTATGGAATTCTTATTAGACAAAGATGCTGAAATGTATCAAAAGAAATCTGATAATATGAAAAAAATAGGTAAACGTAATCGTCAAAAATTAAACGATACCGTTAAAACAAATAACGATACCGTAACGACATCGAACGATACCGTAACGACACCGTTAGAAATTATACGAGACCGTTTCGTCAATGATAATGACAATGATAATGATAATGATAATGATAATGGGAATGGAAATGGAGGTGATACGAGGGTTGATACGTTTGATACGTTTACAAAACCTGATAGACCTAATCCACTTACTGGAATAACAGAATCACAACGTAGAGAAATAAAGGCTAATGAATTTGATGCTATGGGTTGGGAGTTCTGATACATATAATGTTTCGAAAATCCCGTGTATACGTATAACCCGGTTCGTATATTAACAATACATAAACAGCAATGGAAAAGCAAGAAATGGGAGACAATCAAAAAAAGGTTATAATAGATAAAGAAATTACTAGACTATATCCAGCCTTGGTTATGAATTCAGAGAAGATTTGTTCTTACATGGCTGACTCTTGGTCAGCCGACTTGCTTGCCATTATAATAGAATACTTCTACAAATTAGACCTTGATAAACAATATACAATTGTTACTACACCCAGCAAGAATGCACCATCACTAGAGAAATATTTAACAAGGTGTATGGCGCTATCAGTCAAATCATCAACATCTCCTTTTTACAGAAAATATAGAATGCGAATGTACAAACACAGGGAATTAATACCTGATTTTGATTATTCAAAAATGATTGGTAATGTTAACCCTGATGCTGAAGATAAATGGAGTATGCAATTAGAAGGTTTAAGTGAAGCAATTGCATCACTTGATTTCTATGATAGGTATTTGATTGATGAACATTACTTTAAACAAAATCGTATAGAAGATATAAGCAATAAAACACAAATACACCAGCAACAATTGAGTAAGGATATAAAAAAAGCACTAAATAAATTAAAACAAAAACTAAAATAAATGGAAACAACGTATTGGCTATTTGTAGCCGCAACCTCAGTATTATCAGTATTAGGAACAATTATATATTTTAAATGGGAACAAATTAAAAAATTTGGTTATAGAAAAATTACATTTGTATTTACTAAATCCAGAGTAAGGGATGAAGTATATGATGTATTTAAAGAAATGAACCCTCAATATAGAAAATATATCAGACAACAGGTAAGAGCATACCTTAAAGAGTTACAAAATGACACAACCAAAACGAAAAAATAAAATGATAAGACTAAAGCCTAAGGCTAAACCAACACCTAAAGGAACTATTATAGATGTTGATTATGCTAATTATTTAATAAACAATGATTTACCAATAAATTACGACAATGGAAAAAAACGATTCAATAAAAGCAATAATGGGAAAGACGTCAAATAGTGACTTCAATCTAGAATTAATACCTCAGTTTATTACATTTGATGAAGCAGCTAAATTTGTAGAGCTGATAGATAAATCAGATAAAATAGATTCTACAATAGGTGTAGATGGTAAAATAACAACAAATAATACTAGAATATCTCAGACAGTAGCGTTATGTGATTGTGATAAAATGGTTATTAACCTAAAGAAAAAGGTAGCTAAGGAATTAGGTATACATTTCAATAATATAGAACCTGTACAAGCACAATTATATCATAAAGGAGGTAAATTCGATGTTCATCAAGATGGATTTGATGCTGCTAACTTAATTAAATTTGGTTTAGCATCAGGTAATAGAGTTAAAACATTAATGGTATATCTTAATTTTGATTTAGAAGGTGGATCAACATCATTCCCTAATCTAAATGAATCATTTATGCCTTTTACTGGTACAGCAATTAAATGGGATAATTTAAATGATAAGGGTGAACCTGATATTAGAGCTAAACATTCAGGTGATGAAGTTAAAGTAGGTAAAAAATATATTTTAACATTTTGGGCACGTGAAAATGTGTTTGATTATGAGGAAGATACGCGTTTATATAATGAGTATATGACTGAGCAACAAGGGCTACCACCTAAATTTAGTAATGCAGAATATCATGTTATAGACACACCTCAAGAGGTAACTAATATGCTTACTACTATTATGATGCAAGAGAAAGGTAATAGTAAAATAGAAACAGGTATAACAGAAATTAATGGGCAATCAGAAGTATATTCACTTGATGATTATGTTGATGTAAGAAATAAAATACATGAAATATATCTTCCTATTGCTGAACGTTTATCAGGTCAAAAATTAGAACCTACATTTATATATGGTTTAAGAGAATATAAACATGGAGCTGTATTAAAATCTCATAGGGATAGACAAGATACACATCAAGTATCTTTTAGTGTAACATATTATAAAGATGAAGATTGGCCAATCGAATTGGAATTAGAGAATACTAAAATGTATCCTATAGAATTGAAAGCAGGACAATCATTATATTATGAAGGCGCTAGACAAAAACATGGTAGAACAAAACCATTTAAAGGTTGGAGTTACATTAATTTTTACGTACATTATAAAATAGCAGATAAACCAAAGCCAAAGAAAAAATCGCATATTAGAATGATATAATGGAATCTTATTACAAAAGAAGACAAAAAATAAAGAATAAAAAAAAAGTTATGAAAGCACTCGAGGAACAGAGGGGTAAGTATGAAGAGACATTTGAATTGTGGAATGCTAAACAATTAGAATTAGAACAAAAACGAGCAGATAAAGCAGCTGAACGAGTAAGACAACGTAAAGTAGATCCAGATAAAACAAGAAAACCCAATAGAACAGACTTATATGAAAGATTTTAAACTAGGAGATATAATAGAAAGAATAACTTATTATACAGGAATACAATGGTTATTATACAAATTCATAAGCAAGGAAGACTGTGGGTGTGATAAAAGACAAGAATATTTAAACAACTTAAACAATAGAAATGAATAAATTAGAACTAATTAGTAAAAGTCATGTGGGTATAGCAACACATATATCCAGCGATACAAAATTAAATTCACTAGAAGAATATATTTTTACAAATAAAAAAATATTTGATGAATTCGAAGGTATTATTGTAGCAGCAAATTACGCATTTGACGAATTAAGACATCGTCATCACAATGTATGGTTAAACCATTATAAAAATGTTAAATTTATCGATTTAGACGTAAATAGAGGGCATACATTTGGTACATTAGATCTAGATGGTGCTATATTTGATCATTGTAAAGAAAACGATATAGAATGGTTATTTAAAGTAAATGATGATATGCTTTACTTACCTGAATTCTTAGAAGATGAGGAATTACCT
>Ga0206127_1001503_pt1 | contig 25288 bp, 24 predicted proteins | sample Helgoland_Spring_6_FD_148646 | JGI IMG/M metagenome (GOLD analysis project Ga0206127, IMG submission 148646) | Pelagic subsurface seawater microbial communities from Kabeltonne, Helgoland, North Sea - Helgoland_Spring_Bloom_20160419_1 | ecosystem: Environmental > Aquatic > Marine > Epipelagic ...
GGGATTGCCTCTTTCGGTGGATAACGTTTTCTGCTGAATACTGACTGACGCAATAGCTACTGGCAGACTGTTTAGCAGCCATGCCAGTAGCTACCGGCTTTTATTATTTTCAGCCAGCTGACATCTAGGCTGTCGACATTGTTATTACTCAAGCTATTTAGCGCTTAAGTGAAGCTGCATTGGCTTATCATCTGCAGTGACAATATCGATAGTAAATTTGCCGGCAGCAGGGCTGCTGTAAGCCAGCTTTTTAATGCCTCCTGGCGTTATCGCTTCAAACCCCACGCGATTTTCACCCAGATCAATCAATTTCATGGTCTGCGCTGCTGCGCGAGGTTTATAGCCTGGATCCCACTGTTGAATATGTAATTCCAGAGTGTCGCCTTTGTTTTCGATAACGATCAACTCTATCGTTGCAGTTTTTCCTTCGCCGCTAATTCTCACCAACGAGGCAATAGAACCGTCGACCGGCTCAATCCAGTTTTCTTCCAAGATCATCGGACCCAATGGCGCTGACCAAGACCCTGTCATCCAACCGAGATCATTCACCGTTCCTTTCACATCTGCATAACTGAATTGCGCAAATAGCAATAACGACAATACCGTGGCCGAGGCTAATTTATTCATCATAAAGATTCACTTTTTTATTTAAGTTATTAATAGAAGTCGGATGCTAGATAATACATTCTCATCAAGACCAATGGGAATAGTTTTATTCAGGCAGCGAGAGTGTAGCGGACAGGTATCACATCACTGCAGCAGCGTGTTGGCCACTCCATGACGAGTAAGCGCATGCTAAACAATGCGCAGACGCAAATTACAAAAATTAGCGCGCGCGCGGATCTGAACCATCTTTAGGTGCACCAGTACCAGAGGAGCCCATGAAGACTTTACGACCATCCTCAAACGCTAAATCGCGGCCATTGGCCTTACAGGCAGGAGCACAAGCACGATCTTTGCTCTGATAACCCCTTACGACTATTTCCGAACCAATAGGGAGAGAATTTTTATTAATCCCTGCTCTCAGCAATGTATTTGGCGTCCCACCCTCTACCATCCAAGCTTCAGTTTCACCGTCTTCTTGGACGGCAGCGAGATGAATCCATGCATGGGGGTTAATCCATTCAACCCGAGTTACTTTACCCCGCAAGGTCACTGGCGCGTTGGCATCAAACTCTGCTGAAAATGCATGGTGGGCCCACGCCTGATAACTTAGTGAGGCCACTGCCGATGCCGCTAAAAAAAATGCTACGATGATTTTTTTCATATTTTATGCTCCATTTGGCCGTCGACATCGAATCGTTATAATTATCCATTCGATGTCTACAAGCCATTTATTTCTTCAATCATCCGGTCAAGCTGACCGAGATGGCGTCTGTTTATAAATTTGGTTTGCCTGTGTGTCTAACAAAAAGGCTGGGGCCTGATTTACCCCTCGCTTTTTTCGATTCTTTCTTTTTCCCGCTGACCACCAAGAATGCCGGGCAGCGAGTAGTTTCCTTCGTGGCAGGCGTATTCATAAATCGGGCCCTCAGACGGCCTGAATATTGTTTCCGCACTCCAGGGCTGAGAATAGATCGAGGCGTCTTCTACGGTATATTCATAGTGTATTGCGGCGGCTCCGGTGCGGGTAAAACGCTCCACAACCTTCGTATCTGTCGTCGACATAAAGCGATGAGCAATAGCTGCCCGAAACAATTTTTGAGGGTGAAACTGCGTTGTTTCAACAACTAGCGTATCCCCCTCCCAATGCCCGACAGAATCCCCCAGCCACGGTTTAATGTCAGCCGGTAGCCGCTCACCCTTGAGTCGAATGGTGCGCACACTGTGATTCATTTCCACCAAGATCATCACGTATCCAGGCGTTTGCACAAACTGATAATTGTTGTTGTAAAGAACACCCAGCATTGGTGGCCCCCCAGTGGAGCCAAAACCCACCATACATCGATCACCCAACATTAGCTGCTCAGGATTGTTCCGCGCCCGGGCTTTCATGTAAACCTCTCTACTTTTTTTACCACCCTCCGCTGTATAAGGCAGCCTTCCGTTTTCGGGCTCGATGATCAATGAAGTACGCGCCTTACCATCAATCCTCAGCATTTTTTTGCCGGGATCCATCCAGACGCTGTTGTAACCCCCAACATCACCCTTCACTAAATCACCTTCGGGCAACTTATCAATATTGGCCAGCAGATCGGCGCCCATACGTTCGACGTTCCTAGCCTGATCTTCCGAGATAGTGAGACTTGGAAAAAGCGCCTGCCTCTCCAGTGCAGTTAAATAAGCGTGAGTCCACACTCCCTGCAAGTCTGGATCGCCCCAGGGCATTCTGGGCGCTGCATAGTCTTCCGCCACCGCAGGCAGCGCCAATACTAAAAAACCTAATAATTTAAAAAAATACGTCACAATCGATGCCTCATTTCTCCAGTGGGGTCTTACGAAGATGGCCGTACATTAGCTCTTCGACATACTCCACGCAGTTGAACTGCTGGATACGGTCATCAGCGCCTACTCGCTTGTAAAGCGGCATGCTGATTTTCCAAGGCTTGGTATACACTTTTTCATCTTCCAGCGTCGCCTCATAATAGATAGTATGGTCACTGGTTCGAGTAAAACGCTCGGTCACTTTCAGTACGTCGCTGTGGAAATTGCCCGCACGGTCCAACCAAGTGCGATCGTTATAGCCTGAACTCTTGATAACCAACGTATCATCATCCCAAGAGGCCCAAGACAATCCCATCCATGAGTCGATAGGTGCGGGACCAGGATCCGTCAAATAGATATTCCTAACCGCATTGGCATACTGATAAGAGAAGAACAACGCCTCGTCGTTGTGAAAAATTTGGAAAGGATGCGGCATATAGGTCGCCCGCGGAATCCCGGGCAGGTAGCACTTGATTTCCGGGTCTGAGGTTAACCAGTTTTGTCGATTTTTATCGCGCTGTATCAACGCTGCCGGCTGATACGGGATCTTGCCACCTTCCACCACTCCAAGCCCAGCCGGCACTGCGCCCACAGCACCTAGTGCAAGCACTTCTTTTGCCGGCACGGGCACAACGGGGCCTTCACGTAACGCCATAGCGGCCTGTCCGCCATGCGGCTCAATGTTGTAATTGGCGTTATTAAGTACCTGCCAAACACCGTTAAAATCGGGTTTTCCACTGGCAAGGCGGGGCGGCTGATAGCTTTCCGCCGCTGCGGCACTGAGGCTAACCAAGCAAACGGCCAGCAGCGCAGACATCGCCTTTATGCAACGCCGCGAAGATCGTTTTTCGTCCATAATATTGTCACTATTGTTTGGTGTAATGAGTGGTTACTAGACCGCCCCTTAAAGGCTTGAATGAAACCCCATCGTGCTAACATTGTCAATTGCACGGCGTGTTAGTTAATCAGCTAGTAATCTTAGTTGGGGGCTTCATACCCTGCTTGAACGCTTGTTTTGTACCGGCAACATACTTGCGAGATGGTGCAGCGGCTAAGCGCTTCTTCAAGCGGCTGGTGCGATCCGGTGGCACCGAGCTAAGGAAAATCATGACTGATACATTACAAAGCTACGGGGTCGCTCACCGGGGGTTTATTCCAGACACGATCCACAGCAATCAACAGTACGAGAATAACCGGGCCGAGCAATCGCATAAGGCGACGCGCGTGAGAGAACGAGGTATGCGGAAATTCAAATCGGCGAAGCAGGCTCAAAGATTTCTAGGTGCCCATGCAGCAGTTAGCAATTTATTCAATTTGGGCAGGCATCTGGTCAAGGCTAAGCACTATCGGAATCTTAGGGAAGGTGCGTTCGCAGAATGGGATAAGGCGGTTGCTGAGATCGGATGGCAGATTCAAGCTGTCTCAATTAGTTAAGTTGCCAATACCCGACGCTAAGCTGTGATAACATTAGTTTCACGGATAATTTTTTGAGACAGCTATGCCTTTTACGGGTGCCGATCATACAGTGATAGTAGTTCGAGATATTGATCAAGCCATACACACCTGGCAGAACCAATTTGGTTTGTCACTGAGTCACAGAGCAGATCTGCCGGAGGTAGGCATTCGCCAGGCTTTCTTTCTGCTTGAGGACAATACGTTTCTCGAGTTGATAGCGCCAATGGGGGAGCAGTCACCGATTGAAAAGGTACTTGAATCACGGGGTGAGGGCGTTCACACCCTCGCACTCAAAGTTGATGATCTGGATGCTACCGTCGAAAACCTCGAATCACAGGGTGTTCAGTTGATGGGGGTTGGCACACCGCAGGTTTTTATTCATCCAAAATCGGCAAATGGTGTACGCGTACAATTATGGCCATCGACACGCCCACATCGCTGGAAAGATAAGCCGAGTGAAGGTAGCGAGTGAATGAATAAGCAGCACTTTGAAGTGACGGAGCAAGAATGGCGCGAAGGCAGCCTGCTTGAGGAAAAACTTGAGCTGATTCAAGACAGCTTCAATTCGATTGGTTTTGCGGTTGTCTCCGGCCTTGTACCGGCCTCAGTTTGTAAGCCCCTCATAAAAGCGTTTCTTGAAGACGTCGAGCTAATTCGCGAAAAGTCAGGTTTGACGATGCACGAAAAGCATACCGCAGAAGGGCATCTGCAACTGGGTCCGCGTCGTCACGGACCCTATGTTCAAAAAGAGCTGGTCGCAAACCCCATACTCGAAAGTGTTGTCACAAAACTATTGGGGCGCGGTGCTTGGCTGGGTTTTTACAATGGTAATGTGAATTGTCCCGACAGCGGCTACCAGCCGCTGCATTTCGATAGGCCCTATGCGTGGACCACTGAGCAGGCGGCTAAAGCGGCGGGGCAAAGCTGGCCGCCCAATACGACAACAGTTTCTTGCTCGTTGGCATTGTCAGAGATTACCGAAGCCCTCGGTGCGACAGAAATATATCCCGGCAGTCACCGAGAAACGGCCGTCACCACCTGGGGTAAGGGTGAGCAACCCGTGCACCATCCTGAAATTGTAAAAAACTGGGGGCAGCCGGCGTCGATGACAATACCTGCCGGTGGCGTCTGTTTTCGTGATCCTCGTATGTGGCATCGCGGCGTAAAGAATTCGTCAAATACACCAAGACCGATGATTGCATTGACCTATCATTCGGTTATGTCAAAACATCAACGTGGCACCCTCGTTAATTTGTTAGATGAAGATGCGCGCGCTTGTGAGCTAGATCCTTCTCTCAAGATGCTTGATTCTGGTGCTTTAGGTGATGGTCGATTGGTTTTTGATGCAGACGTAAAGTCAGCGTTCGACGCGCCTAATTTGCATGGCGTGTATCGAAATGCGCGATTTGTTGACGCGCCGCTAGTCGTTAATCACTTTCTTGATGCGCATCTATTAGGTGGTGGGCGTGTGGTTGAAGATCAACCCGTGCATCCTTATCCCAACCATGACTAGCGTTCTCTACATTGGCGGTAGTGGGGAAATTTCTACGGCCTGCGTCGCGCATTCACTTGCCCTTGGTCATGACGTGTCTGTTTTCAATCGCGGCAATCATCCAATTGAAGGTGTCAGGCATTTCGCCGGAAGCATTCACGAGCCAAATCCCTATCAGGCGTTAGCAAATACGTCTTTCGATGTGGTTTGTCAGTTTCTTGCCTTTGACACGAGCACTGTTGAGGCAGATTTAGATTTTTTCGCATCGAGATGCAAACAATATGTTTTTATTTCGACGGCATCGGCCTACGAAAAGCCCTGTCAGCATCATGTCATCACGGAGCAGACGCCACTGTCGAATCCATTCTGGGACTACGCTAGGAAAAAAATAGCCTGTGAAGACTTACTAATCAGCCAAGACCAGCTGCCTTATACAATTGTCAGACCCAGTCATACTTACCGCAGCCGTTTGCCGGGTGCTGTGGTTGACGGTAATCACCAAACTTGGCGACTACTAAACGGCAAGCCGATCATCGTGCACGGAGATGGACAATCGCTTTGGACATTAACTCATGCGGCGGATTTTGCCCGCGCGTTTTGCTGTTTATTTCTTAACGATGTAGCGCTCGGTAAAGCGTTCCACATCACCGACGAGCAAGCACACACTTGGGACACGTTGATCTTATCTAGCGCCAAGGTGCTCGACGTCGAAGCTGAGTTGGTGCATGTGTCGAGTGAGCGTCTGGTTCACCACCAGCCATTGTGGCAAGGACCACTGCTTGGCGACAAATCGAATTCCGTGATGTTCGATAACCGATATCTCAAACAAGTCATTGGTGATTGGCAGTGTGAGGTAACGCTAGAGTTTGGCCTACAACAAGCGGCAACAATGGTGCTTGACCGTTTGGCGGCGGGTTACGAGCCCGATAAGAATATTGACCAACTTATTGATCGGATTATTGAAGAAAACACCTTCCGCGACTTCCGGTCAGCTTAGTTGCACTGACCCGAACCCTCAGCGTCAGGCTGTCAGGTTTTCAATCGTAATCGGTTCAATAGCATCGGCTGGGGAGAAGCCAAAGACATTGCCGTAAAAGAAATATTCGAGTTCAAGACTTCGCTTAATATTTTTAGCCTGCCGAAAACCGTGCTGCTCGCCTTCGAAGGGCACGTAGGCAACAGGCAAGCCTTTTTCGCGCAAAACCTCAACCATCATTTCGGCCTGGTTCGGAGGTACAACCTGATCTTCTAGTCCCTGAAAAAAGATGCAAGCAGCGTTGAGTTGTTCTGTGTGATGGCTGGGTGAGCGTGCTTTAAATGTGGCAATGTCCTGCGGATAACGCCCGATTAAGCTGTCGACCATATCGGGACTCGAATTTGTGTGTGTCTTCGGCTAATGCTTCAAGATCACTGATACAGTAGTAGGATGCACCAGCGCTCAAGACGACCGTGAAAGTATAGGAAGAATTAATACCTCCTGACTGGGTTCAAACTACTACAAGATCCCATCTACTGGCAATCGACAGGCTATTATTTATGCTCGGAGGTCCAATTATTAAGTACAAATCAATGATGCGCCGGCCTTTTCGCCATCTTACGCTTTCCGACCCGCAACCTATCCTAGCGGACTCAATCCTTGAGCAGCACCTATCATCCTCTCCCTTGCTTTCCTAATCGTACAAGCCGTACTGGCTCAGCCTAGAATGGTGTTTATCGATCGCTTACGAAGTGGAAAACGCGTTTGCGCTAATAACGCCGTTACCGAAGCCATCGTATTGGAGATGTCACGCGACCGCTAGAATATAAAGCGCCACTATGATTTTCATTAAAACCCGCTAAATCATCGGCGGCGACCGCGCTGTGACCTTATTTGCACAATCTCTAGGCAGAGAACACAACTCCAACTCGAATCTTTATTACTCGCGAACCACTGCCATCTATCAGTTGTGGAAAGCTTAATAAAAGCGGTAATAGATGACGTAACAGAGATGACTGGCCAAGACCTGACTGACCAACACTCAATACAATATAGCGACAACCATCATCATCGTAGGTGCGAAAAAAACCAGAACCCAATTGGCTGCTAATTATCGGATAGCGTCCGCTTGAGCTCGTTCTTGTTAATTTGACTTTTATCACTTTGGATTAACGGCAACGATTTTTTAAACACAATCCGGCTGGGTATCATATAAGACGCGAGGTGCTTCTTGAGTTCGAAAACAATTTCGTTTTCAGAGATTTGCCCAGCTGCTGAATAAACCATCACTATTTCTTGCTCGATGAGCTCGTTGTCAATGCCAAATACTGCGCACTGATCTATCTGCGGAATATTAATAGCTACTACCGATTCGACTTCGTAAGGAGATACCCTAAAACCTCGAGTCTTGATCATGTCATCTTGTCTTGAAACAAAATAAAGATAACCCTCTTCGTCTTTATAGACGTAGTCACCGGATGCAACAACAATTTCATCGGTTAGCTGACCTTCCAAATTGATCACATCTTTCAAAATCTGTACTGATTTGAATCGCTCCGCATTTTGCTCGGGAGCATTCCAAAAACCCCTGTAAATATAGCCGCCACGATGTATCAACTCTCCTACCTCTCGGACAGCACACTCATTGCCATCGGCATTAATAACATAGAGTTCCACGTCGGGAATAGGCCGACCAATCGAATCAGGTCTAATTTCAACCTGTGAAGGATCGAGGTATGTGGATCGAAAAGCCTCAGTGAGCCCATGCATCGAGTAAAAATTTGCTTTTTGAAAGTGTTTTTTGCAATCGCCGATCATTTTTTCGGTGACATTCCCACCCGATGAGGTGATAGTTTTTACGCTATCAAAAAGATCCGCGCTGGGGATTCTGCGAACATCTTCGTCAAACATTTGCGATAGGTTAACTGGCATCACCGGCAGCACGGTCACACCATCGTTAATCAAATGGTTAAAAAAGTCTTCTGGCAAAATGAATCGATGCAAGGCCAATCTCGCCTTTTTATAAAGCGTACAAAATATTTGATTCAGCCCATAATCGAGATTAAAAATCAGCAGACCTGAAATAATATCATTCTCTTCCAGATGCAAATACTGAGAGACAACCCGAGCAGAATCGATCAGGTTCCGGTGCGATATTACGATACCTTTTGGCGTTCCTGACAAACCAAAAGAGTAGGTAATAACCGCATTATTATGCCCATTTATATCGCAAATATAGGGCTTATTATAATATTTATAGATCTCGTCAAACGACGCGATATCCTTACTTGTTGTTTCATATGAAATAATATGTCCGTCAAAATTGATTTCCTCGATACTTTCTAGCTTCAATTTGTCAGTAATTATGCACTTGATATCGCAGTCATTAATAATGTATTCCACCTGCTCTGGCTTGAGCAGTTTTGTCAGCGGCACTAAGATATGATTGGTCGACAGAATTGCCAATACGGACACAACCTGTTCAATACCTTTATTTGAGTAAATCCCAATACGTGAATCTTTTGGCAGTCCCAACTCCTCCAAATAAAAAGCAACTTGATTTACTCTGGAGAACAGCTCACCGTAAGTGACACTTTTGTCGCCAAAAACTACGGAGGTTTTATCGCTATGAGTTAGTGCAGCATCTTCAAGTAATGTTCGTATACAATTTATAGACATAATTGTTTTTCCTTTGCACCAATCGTCCAAATATCATAGTTACTGTCAAGAATAGTCACTGGCCGATGTTCTGACGCGAGGATCTTTTTGTAGAAAAACGCAATGATATCCTCTATTTCTTCAGTTGTAAGAACCTTGGTAATACCACCGGTTAAAACAATAGAATTAACGGCAAGTAACTTAAGGCTAATGTAGGCTTTGCTATAATTGGAAATTTTGCATAAAACAAGAAAGATAGCGAGCTGCATCAACACTTTCGTGGCTTTTTCAGTTTGCTCAAAAAAAATGTTTTCTGTAACCTTTAGATGCGTCAACAATTCGTAAACGAATTCGTTATTCTGCGCGGCAAAAATAAGCGATTGCCGAGATTTATAAACCCCTAACTTTTTAAAAACCAACCGATCGTATTCATTTTCCGTCACTATGTTGTCGTCAACAAGATCTTTAGAATAATGGATGTCTGTCGTAGCGCCACCGACATCGAGAAGAATAAATGGATTCACCACCGAAAAACTTGCATCGATTAATGGCAGTGCTCTATTTACGATGTAGGGTGTTGGAAAAATCTGATTGGCAGTAATATCATAGAGATTTTTAATGTCTTCCTTACCTTCAATATCTTGCTGGTACAGGTTAGTAAGGTATTCTTTTAAATGGTCTTCGACGATATGCAATCTGCTATCAATGATGTTCGGTAATATGACAACATCGTCAACATTCTCTTGAAGATTAGCCGCATCACTGGCACTGCCAGAGAAGACGACATTTGAGTAGTTTAGCTTCTCTAAATAGTTATATAAGTTAGCGCCGAAAATATCAGTTTTTGTGTCTATACCCCCTACGATGACAACCACATCAACGAGGTCACTGGGGAGAGAATAGTCTTCGATATTCTGATACAGAATAGTATCAATGATATTTATACCAGAATTGAAAGCAATATTCGTCGCATATTTTAAAGAATAAGAATGCGTAATACCAATAATCAGCGCACTCAAACCACCATTCGCAGAAGAACAGATATGTACGTCATTTTTCTCAAAACGGTCTATCGTTTTACCACACTTATGTACTAGATCATCAAGAATATCTTTACCAAAATCTCTAAAATGTTGCTCTATATTTTCATCGGTACTGACTTTGAAATAGGTACTACCCACATCAATGAGTAACTTTTCATTCTGGCTCATTGCATAATCCCTATATCGTGAATAATGTCATTAACAATACTTGTTGTATCCTTTGTCAAATCACACTGGGCTCTCTCATAGGCATAACAGCGGTCAGAAATGGGAACACTACCTCTCTCTATGATGCGTATATTTTTCTTAGCATCTCTGATCGTTATCATTTCATTATGGTTAATGATATGTGGTGAAAATGGCACATCAATAATGCCATTTTTGATGGAGTTAAAAACTTTTCGCCATAAGGTATCTGCAGGGTCATTGAACACTGCCTCCATAATCGAGTGAACTTCCTCAGTCAAAATCTCCTCTTCCTCCTGATCAACAACATTTGGCAGTCCATTTAGAATGCCAAGACTGTACTGTGTATTGGCAACGGTTTTAGCGTTGGCCTCTTTGGTGGGTATTCCCGTTGCCTCTTCCCTGGTTTTTGTGATTATTTTATCTGCACCAACCATTGAGGCTATTACCGTTGATATGCTGATCAGTTGTTCGGCATAGTCTTTATTGGTAGGAAAAGCACCCATCCACTGGTGATACACCAAATTAATCGCCGCATCAGCACAGTCAATTTGTGCCGCATAGTGCTTCGACAATTTTCTAATTACAGCACCCATCACAATATCTTGGTTCATAGATCCCGATTGAGAAAAGGATACGGAAAAAGACTTTACCCCCTCTTCTAAAGACAGCATCATTTCTAGTAATTGAATAACAATGGTGATGCAGGGGGGCACTAACGTAGCCGTCAGCGGTCCGAAAGACTCTCTATTGATGGGCTCATTAAGCTTCGAGTAATTGGCGCAAACACGCTCAACATACTTCCAATAAAGAAAAGCCTTGTCCAATGGGAAGTTTTTTGAGTAGGGCAGTAAGTAGGTGATCGGCCCGCCTTCTATCTCAAAAATTCCCGACGCTATGGCAGTTTCAATTAGCAGTCTGGCATCTGGCGTGCCATGCCGTAAACTCACTGGCTTGTTAAAGTGGGTCATCATTTTACGGGTAGTTCGATAGCCATGGTTGACTAAAGGGTAGCCATTAAGCATATCCACGTCATTGTCTTCGCTGAGGCGAAGCATTTTCTTTGCGGTTCCATAATCGTTAAGCCGAGTATTGGAGTCAATCGTCAACGGCAATACATCAACATTGGCGTCAACAAAAAATTCGTATAGGGCGAATTGTTTCTTGTACGTTGGAAAACCACCCCTTGGCTGAACAAGCATCTTATTTTTTTTCTTGAAATGGTGCGAAATAAATAGCTCTTTACTGGCGTTCTTTACAAAATCTTCCACTTCGGCAAAATCGAAAGTATCAACATACTCGTTGCCCAGAATTATTTCTCGCTCTTCCTGCAGCAGACTCATGATTGATTACTCTCTGTTATTTTGCGATCAGCGATAAAGGTCTCTAGTAGATCAAGCCCGGTATTGAGATCCACCTGATGACACACCAAATCAAACCCGTAGTTTTTATACTTTGGTATTATGTCTTCAGCATGACCACTGCCAACCGTTAAATTACCACCGATCATCATCACTAGATTATCTAGATACTTATATTTTGCCTTTAACTGTTTAACTTCCCGACCCCAGCCTTCAGCTTCGCCATTGAGTGAGGAGATCAATAGAATCTCTGCCCCCGTTTCCACCGCGGCATCGAAAAACTCTTCCAAATAGGTATTTACCCCCAAATTGAAAACCTCATACCCTCTGGCATGCAGAGAGAGCTCCATGAGCCGATTAGCGACCACATGAATATCGTTGCCGACTACGCCTGTTACTACCTTCATAGACTTTTTACACCTGCAGTATTTATAAGCGCATGATACCAAAATTCCCATGCAAAAAACGGCCTCGGGATGCTAAAATAGTGACTCAATTTGTAACCTGAGAAATACCTGTGGAATTTTTTACAGCGGATATCTGTGACGAACATAGTGACAAGGTCGCTGTGCTCGGTTCAGAGTACAAAAATTTTGGTGGCGCCGACAAATGCGAAGGCCAGATAGTGACACTTAAACTGGATAGAAACAATTCTGCACTGATACGTATGCTTAGAGACGAAGATGGCACCGGTAAGATTGCTGTCGTCGATGTTGAACAAGCCTATTTTGCGGTCGTCGGCGAAAATCTGATGAAATTTGCAGCCCAAAGTAACTATTCAGGAATTCTCGTCAATGGTTATATCAGGGATACCTTTCAAATAAAGGACATTCCTGTTGCGCTCTATGCGTTGGGAACTTGTCCGAGAAAATATATCCCTACAACCGAGGGGGAAAAGAACGTGCCGCTATCGTTCGGCGGCATCAACATTAACAGTGGTGACTACCTTTATGCAGACACTGACGGTGTAATTGTTGCTGCGGAGAAGATTGTCTAGGGATGCATCAGCATCCCGAACTTCCTACCAAGAATATAGCGCCACTACTAACACTGGCAGGACTAGCTATACACATCTAGGGTACTAAAGTACTTTGGCAATAGACTCTGTTAAATAATCAACATTGTCATAGGACACAGCGGCAACGCTTATGCGGCTGGAGCCAACAATATAGATACTAAACTCGTCCTGTAAACGCTGTACTTGATCTTTATCGATACCCAGAAATGAGAACATGCCGTTTTGTTGGGTGATGAAGCTGAAGTCACGAGTAACACCCTTAGCCACTAATTTATCAACCAACAGACGGCGCATCCCACCGATGCGACTGCGCATTTCATTCAGCTCACCATGCCACTGGCTAGTCAGTTCTTCGGAGCTTAAGATTGTTTCGACGATAGCAGCACCGTGCGCCGGCGGCATAGAGTAGTTAACTCGGACAATGGGAAGCAACGCTGAATTAATGATATCGGCAGCAGCCGCACTTTTCCCGATAATTGAACATGCACCGATACGCTCCCGATACAAACCGAAGTTTTTCGAACATGAACTGCAAATAATCATCTCATCAACGGTGTCGGCCATTAACCTCAGACCGTAGGCATCCTCATCTAAGCCCTGACCGAAGCCCTGGTACGCCATATCAACAACTGGCATGAAGCCAATTTTTTTCGATAGCTCGGCAATTTCACGCCATTGACTGTTGCTTAAATCCATACCACTTGGATTGTGGCAACAGGCATGTAACAGCACCGCATCGTCTTTGGACACTTCTTTTAGCGCTTCAACCATTCCAGCAAAATCTAAACATTTATTGTCATAGTCGTAATACGGGTAGGTTTTCACATTCAACCCGGCAGCTGTAAATACACCCTGATGGTTTGCCCACGTCGGATTACTCACCCAAATAGTCGCGCCCGGCGTGCAGCGGTTAATAAACTCAGCCGCTATACGCAAAGCTCCAGTGCCACCAGGGGTAGATATGGTGCGAATGCGATTGTCACCAATAACTTTATGCTCACCCAAATTCAGCGCCTGAATTTTTTCATTAAATAACATTGAGCCCGCTGAGCCTAAATAGGCTTTACTTGTTTCATTGTCAGTACGAAACTGCTCAGCCGCCTTCACACTGGCTAAAACAGGCGTGCGACCGGCCTCATCTTTGTAAATACCCGCGCCAAGGTCAATTTTATTGGAGTTGTTATCGGCTTTAAATTTAACTGATAAGCCCAAAATGGGGTCCGCAGGCTGTTGCTTTAACTGTGAAAACACGAGATTCGATACCTTCTAAGTGACAATGATGTATTTGTAATGCGAGCAACAATTGCCGCACGCAATGAGTGCAGGTATAACGACTACACCGCTGGGGAATTATACCTGAATTTGCCGTCGGTAAAATGGCTTATGGCACTACTTCATGATCTTTCACAGTCTGCCAATGACTTCTTTAAATGCTGGTCAAAAAATACCCAAAGCTGCGTATATATCGTCTTACCTAGTTGCTATTCAGAGACTGTCATCGAGACTGGCAGGCCCAGAAAATCAGCTATGCACCGACGGGTAATTCCATTTTTTTAACCACTTAGCCTACCGCAAACGAGGGCAATGGACTATTCAGAAACTCTTATCACACGCGTACCGATATTACCGCCAGCCAGTAAATCGACAAATGCGTCAGGTGCATTTTCAAGCCCTATCACTTCATCCACCAACGGCGTCAACTTACCTGATACGATCCATTCAGACAGCTGTTTTTTTGCTTCGTCATAACGTTCTTTATAGTCAAAAACCAGGAATCCTCTCATGGTGATTCGCTTGTTAACCAGTAAGCCCGGAATGCCTTTGGGACCGGGCGACGGGCTGCTCGTATCGTATTGAGATACGACCCCACAGCAGGCAATACGACCATGCTCGTTCATTCGAAATAGCGCCGACCCCAAAATATCACCCCCGGTATTGTCAAAATACACGTCAATACCATTGGGGGTCGCCTCTTTTAACAGCTGACGAAAATCCGGAGATTTATAGTTAACAACGGCATCAATGCCTAATTGGGCCTGCAATTTTTGAGCCTTAGCATCGCTGCCGGCGGTCCCTACAACACGGCAGCCTTTGAGTTTTGCAAGCTGAGCGACAATATGCCCGACAGAACCTCCGCAAGCAGAAACTAATACCGTCTCACCGGCCTTAGGCTTACCAATATCCAGCAAACCAAAATAGGCAGTCACACCATTCGTCCCCAAAACGCCGAGATGATGAACAGGGTCAACTGATCCTTCGATCTTTTGTAACACACTGGCCGAGTGCACTGAGTAATCTTGCCAGCCGGCATTACATATCACGAGGTCTCCCTCTGAAAAACCTAACGCCTGCGACGCTACAACAATGGCCACCGCAGCACCATTCATCACCACTCCTGTTTTAGGCGCTCCGGCATAGCTAGCACTGCCTTGCAAACCTGCTCGAGCACCCGCAGCGACCGTTACCCACAAAGTTCGACATAATACTTCACCATCGCCCGCCACTGGGACCGGCGATTGATGCAATTTATAATTTGTAATTTCAAGTTTGCCACCGGGTAATGAGTCAATCAAAACTTGTCTGTTTTCTTCCATCATTCATACTCTTGAATCAATTTAGGGACTTAAGCCAGCCGAGACACTTCCAACCACCGGCCTTTTGTTATCAAAACTGTTGCATCGATTCACCAATGCAAAAACTTAGGTGCTTGGCATATTAACAACAAGTCCCTGATCCGCGGCAACCTTGCCATCACAAACTCTCTGGTAAATGTCATCGACACCAGCAAGCCCATTAATTCCGGCAATATGCATCCATTCGCGACTTTTAGCGGCAGCAGATGCCATAAAGCTCTCCACTTTTTCTTCGTAAGCCGCCGCACCCCAATCACCAACACGCTTTTGAATATGGGCAGGGGCAAAAAAGAATTCGCTTCGCTCTTTAATAATATCGCTGCTCTCGCTTACTTCGTTCCAGTGAGTGATGCCAACATTGCTGCAAAACAGCATATTGCCACCCAAATGCGAATGCAGGCGACCTAACACCTCCGTATTTCCGGACATATCAACAATAACGCTGGGAATACTCGCATCAATGGTCTCAATATCATCATAAGTGACACCTTGGTCGTAAGTGCCAATTTTATTGACCAACGCTAGATTGCGTTGCGAAGTAACACCAATAACTGTAGGCGCTTGCGAATCGTCTGCAAGCGCATAAGACAATCCGATACTTGTTTTACTAGAGGCACTAACGATGATCACCTGCTTGGCGCCGCACCAATTTTTATCAGCCAGTGAATCCCATAAGCAAAATGACGTAGTAAACAACGGCGCTAGCAGCATTCGTTCATTGTCTGTTGATGGGTCGTAATCTGGATCCGCATCGAGACGCTTATAGCTGTTATATGCCGCTGCCAAATCCTGTCGATAAGGCGCCCCCTCCATAAACCGGGTCGCTGATAACCTTTTTGGTGTCAGCGTTAATTCAGTAGCAGGAGGAAAATAGCCATAAAGCCGCTCACCTACTTGAACCTCTGCCAGCTTCGATTCTGAAACCACCGCAAACCCCCAAACAGGCATCACCCCCCATTCGTCCTGCTCATCATTAATTGCAGGAAAAAAACGCCAATAACCCATTTGCTCACCGGCTACGGCGTAAGTAATGTTGTTTGCAGTCAGTGCGAACTTTTCGATACTGACCCGGATCTGTCCTTCATGAAGGGCCGCTGCTACAGACTCCGTCACTCGCTTCGAATTGAGATTATTTTTACGTATTTGAAATTCAATCACTTCTCTCTTCCCTTTCTCTGTTAGCCCTGTCGTCTGCCACTATAATTTCACTATAATTTCACTATAGAAAAAAGCTAGCTGACTCTTGCCTTGGGAAATATCCGCAAGAAGTTTTCCGTATAAAATAAATTGCGAACATCCTCACTATGATCACCTAATGATTTCTCAAAGCGGCCAATAGGATCAGTTCCACCTTCCACATGCGGATAATCGCTGGAAAAAAGGTACAACTCAGGGCTGGATTGACTAGAGAGAGCACCGATATTTTCAAACATAAAAGGCGTAAAAGCCATTTGTTGTGTTAGCTGTTCTGAGGGTTTACGTTTGAGGATGCTCAGGTTTTTGTCGACCTTACTCCAGCTCCGCACCACCCAGTCTAGGCGATTAAGTAATTCCGGCACCCAGCCCGCGCCCAATTCAACGCTAGCCCCACGCAATTCAGGGTGTCGCTCAAAAACTCCATCTAAGACCATCATCGATAGATAAGTCTCAGGCCCCTGATGCATAACAACCATGTCCTTAGCGCGAACATTTTCACCACCACCCATCCAGTCTCTGCTAGGAGCACGGCCATTATTATTCCAACGTTTTTCGAGCTGCAAAGGAGACCCTCCCACGTGCATCACGAAGGGTATTCCCGCTTCGGCTAATCTAGCCCAAAAAGGGTCGAGGTCGACATGACCTGGGGACCGATCGCCAGCGGCATAGTGAGGAATCCACATGGCCTCCAGCCCCGCCTCAATAGCAAACTCCAGCTCAATCATGGCCAACTCGGGCACATGCAGGGGAATAACGCCAACACCCATCAAGCGATCATCATTAGCACAAAAAGCAGCCATTGCACGGTTGTGCGCTCGGGTGGCGCCATAACGCAATCCTGGTTCTATTTTCGAGCTGGGGTGAAATGGGGTAACAACACTGTGTGTTGCAAAAACCAATTGTTTTTTGAACCCCAACATATCCATGGCAATACTGCGGTCATCGCGATCAAAAGCTCCCAACGCCTGAATCTCTTTTGATTTAGCGATAAGTGCATCACCCAGGGCAATTTGTTCCGCGATATGGGCGTCAGTGTGACGACTATTGTTATTAACAATAGCCTCAACTTCCTCATCAGTAACCAATGAGGCGGCATAATTAACTGGGGGGATTTTATGTTTGTATTCGTCGTCTGCATAGTCAATGATAAAGTTAGGTAGTTCCATTATATGACTATCTGCATCGTAAAACGGACGGTTATCTGGAGCGTATGTCATAAGCCTTCAAGTCCTATCTAAGTGCGTTTGAATGGCGACTTGCCATTATTATTATCGTTCACTTGTTAAAAAATCGTACCTTAATAAAGCCAAAAATAATCGGCTATTTTTTAGGTAATACACCAAAACCATCCCCAGTCACTAACACTCTTTTCTTGCGTTCCGATGACTTTGAATCTGCGGGGCTATTGGCCGGCATTTTCTTGCCTGGTTTCTTTTTCACCTTAGCTGACAGCTTGCCATTCAGCGATTTTTTATTATCCACTTTTTTCTTTTTAGTACCGGCGGCTTTGCCGGATTTTTTTACTTTTTTGGGCCCACTGTAATCGGCCTTCAGGCCTTTGACAACGCGTGACTCGAAACGAAATTTCAAATACCGCTCAATACTGGACATTTGATTCCATTCGTTGGAATCGATCAACGTGATCGCCTTACCCTGCTCACCGGCGCGACCAGTGCGGCCAACTCGGTGTAAATGATCATCACCGGATTGCGCAATATTAAAATTCACAACCAGATCAACACCTTTTATATCCAACCCTCGAGCAGCAACATCTGTTGCTACTAGAACCGCTATGCCTCCTTGGCGAAACTGGTTCATCACTTGCTTGCGATCATTCTGAGAGATATCTCCATGAATATAACCGACTTTCATTTTTTTGTAGCGCAGCAAATGGCTAAGCTGCTGGCATTGCACTCGAGTATTACAAAACACCAATGTCTTCTGCGCCTGCTCCTCATCAATCAGCGCCTCTACGAGTTTTTCTTTATGTTTTATCGTATCCGCTAACACCAATTGTTGACAAATATCTTGATGCTGATGGTCCGGTGACCCCACAGCAATAGCGACCGGGTCTCGAAAGCTTTTACTGATCTTCCCTAAACCTTCATGTTTCAAGGACGCTGAGAACAGTAGATTTTGCCGCTCTGGATTACAACTACTAGCGATCGTATTCATATCAATTGCAAAACCCATATCCAGCATACGGTCAGCCTCGTCCAGCACCAGAACTTCCAGCTGTCTAAAATCCGGCGTCCCTTTCTCGATATGATCGACCAGCCGACCCGGCGTAGCGATCAACACCTCCGGATCTTTGCGCAATGTAGCCACCTGATGTTTAAACGCTTCACCGCCGATGATCAGGCCACTTTTGATATAAGTAAATGCCGCGAGCATTTCAAAATTTTTCTGCGTCTGCAGCGCCAATTCACGGGTGGGTAAAAGTATCAATACCCGCGTGCCGCTGGTAGACACCTCTTCCGTCAGTATCTGATGCAATATCGGCAGAAGAAATGCAGCGGTTTTACCACTTCCGGTCTGTGCTGAAACCATTAGATCACGGCGTTTCAACGCCTCAGGAATAGCTTGCGCCTGCACCTCTGTGGCCTCGCTAAAACCAAGTTTATCTAACGCTTTCAATAGCTGTTTATGGAGTGCTAACTCACTTAATAATGTCAAGATTATCCCTAGTTAAAGCGTGCTAGTGGCCAGCTTACCGGCAGAACCTGCATAGTACCGGAATCGAGGCCATTTAGCCTTGGTAAATCGCCACTCTGTGGCTCAAAGCTGTCGAGCTAAAGGAACCCCAAAAATGAGGCAACCAAAGTCACCGATGCCAATCATCGTTCAATAAGATTTCGGCAAGCCCAGTACCCGCTCCGCAATATAGCTCAGCGCCAACTGCGGACTGATCGGCGCAATACGCGGCACCATCACCTCCCGCAGATAACGTTCAACATGATATTCCTTGGCATAGCCATAGCCTCCATGTGTCATAACTGCCTGCTGGCAGGCATCAAACGCGGCCTCACCGGCGAGGTATTTTGCGGCATTGGCGGCAGCACCGCAGTTTTCATCGTTGTCATATTGTTCAGCCGCGGCCATGACCATTAGTCGAGAGGCTTCGAGGTTAGCCCAGTTAATGGCCAATGGATGTTGAATCGATTGATTCTGTCCAATCGGGCGATCGAAAACCACCCTTTCCTTGGCATATTCGGTCGCGCGTTGCAGCGCCAAGCGACCCAGGCCAATGGCTTCGGCAGCAATCAACACTCTTTCCGGGTTCAGCCCGTGCAATATATATTCAAAACCTCGACCCTCTTCCCCAATGCGGTCTTCAATGGGCACTTCGAGACCGTCAATAAATAACTCATTCGAATCGACACACTTGCGTCCCATTTTTTCAATTTCCCGAACATCAATTTTGCTGCGATCGAGATCTGTGTGAAACAAACTCAAGCCCATGGTTGGCTTGCTAACCTCTTCCAATGGTGTAGTGCGCGCCAACAGGAGAATTTTTTCTGCAACTTGTGCGGTAGAGATCCATACTTTCTGACCACTAACAATATAGCGATCACCGTCCCGAACTGCCCGAGTTTTTAACTGAGTGGTATTTAGTCCCACATTAGGTTCGGTCACACCAAAACAGGTTTTTTCTCGCCCCTCCACCATGGGTCGCAGCATCCGTTGCTTCTGTTCTTCAGTACCAAAAACCACCACCGGATTTAAACCAAACATATTAATATGGATACTGGAGGCAGCTGACATACCGCCGCCTGCTTCGGCAATTGCCTGCATCATAATGGCCGCTTCAGTAATTCCTAAACCAGAACCGCCGTAGGCTTCAGGTGTACATATGCCAAGCCATCCGCTTGTTGCCAGCGCCTGATAAAAATCTTCGGGGAAGCCTCCTTGCTGGTCTCTTTCAAACCAATAGTCATCGCCAAATTCACTACAAATTTTTGCAATTGTATCGCGAATAGTTTGGTGATCATCCTTCAGTGTGTAGTGCATAAACATGTCTCAATTATTAATCAGTACAAACCTGTGTTTGGGATTTATTGACACCAACTACCAGCGGCAGCAGTGTTTCTAACTCACGTATCATGCAAGTAAAAATGTACACCGCATACATCGACCTGACTCTCTGAGATGTAGCATCCTCGTTCACGGGCGCGGACCAAAATAGCAGCTCGATTATTCACCGCCAAATGAATTCCGCTCAACCCCGGCCCGCGATCATCCGCCTCGTCAACAAACCGAATATAGGCATTACTAAGATTCATAGAGATATCACCTCCTTTGTCGAGCGGCAGTTCAGCGACGGCACTCCAACGCTCCGCCATTGCCATAGGGGCAACTCCTTGTAGCTCAACACCAAGAAAACCCTCCGTCACATCCTGCCTCACGTTAGTCTCCCAACCGACACCACCAACCGGGTCCCAGTGCCCTTTAAAATCACCGGCCTTGTCCCAGTCCAATTCAAAAAAAGCAGCGATCATATCGCCCGGATGAAATTGGCAAATACTGATCTTGTCATTCTCGGACTCCCAGGCAACCCGCACATTATTGTCAGCGGCCCGCTGCCGGGCAGCCTGCTGATTTTCCAAGCTTTCGGTCTGACAAATCACCATATAGCCGCCATCACCCTTCCGGCGGTCCAAATAACGACCCGCCGCAGTATCGTCGCGAACAGGAGATACAACTTCCAAGAAATTATTACCGAAGGCTAGCAAATTATTTGCCAATCCAAAATGGAGAACCCCCGGATCAACGTGTGCACTGTTGACCCCGAAAATCGTCGTTAAATCGTCAATGGTTTTATCAAGATCACTGGCGACCAGGCAAATTTGCCTAAGGTGAATAGTCATCTTCATTCTCCTTTACTTGTTAATACCGTCATTTTCAGCCCTAATGAGCTCTGCCCACCTACACCTTTAAGCCATCATGAAGACTATCCGAACCATCAAGAATATCTACTGTGCCGATGACACATGTGTTCTACCCATCGTGTTTTGGGGGCAGCACCATAGTCTCTATCGAGTATACATAGCTGACTACCCCTTTAGAAACAGCGCGTTAACACCGAATAACATTAACAGTTATTAATCCGTACAACAGCCTGGCAGCACGGCGGCGGTGTTTCTACTCAGGGAATGCTGTAGTACTATGAAGTTTGACCGGAATAACTACCCCACTTGATAGATATAGGAGAATAATAATGTCCGAAGCCTGGATAATAGACGCCTGCCGCACTCCCAGAGGAATTGGAAAAAAAGGCAAAGGCGCCCTTGCCGATGAACATCCACAACATTTGGGTGCTGCAGTGCTAAAAGCGTTAGCAGAACGCAACAGCCTGAAAACGGAAGAAATTGACGACATTATTTTTGGCACCAGCAATCAAAGAGGCCAACAAAGCGGTGACTTAGCTCGCATGGCAGCACTCGACGCCGGCTATGATGTTCGCGCCAGCGGCATGACCCTCGATCGCTTCTGCGGATCCGGCATCTCTTCGGTCAATATTGCAGCCGCTAATATCATGTCTGGTATGGAAGATTTATGTATAGGTGGCGGCACTGAAATGATGTCTACGTTCGGACAGGGCGGCGGCTCGCCCTTTTTGGATAATGACAACCTGCGTTTGCGTGCAGTGCATCCGCAGCCTCACCAGGGTATTTGCGCAGATGCAATTGCGACACTCGAAGGCATTGATCGCGAAGCACTTGATCAGTTAGCCGTTGTGTCCCAACAGCGTGCCGATTATGCGATTAAACACGGCCACTTTGATAAGAGTTTAATCACTGTTTACAAAACTGACGGTACCATCGCCCTTGATCATGAGGAATTTCCCCGTCCACAAACAACCCTCGAAGGCCTGTCACAATTGAAGCCATCGTTTGAGGCTATGGCTGACTATCCTCTGGACGATGCGGGCACAACTTACCGCAAAATGATTTTACAAAAATACCCTGATCTGAAGATCAAACATATGCACCATGCCGGTAACTCTTCCGGTGTAGTCGACGGTGCAGCGGCAGTACTATTAGCCTCTCCGGGTTACGCTAAGGCCAACGGCATGAAACCGCGCGCGCGCATTGTTGGTATGTGCAACATGGGTGATTCTCCAACGCTAATGCTTAACGCCCCAGTTCCAGCGGCAAGAAAAGTTCTCGCCAAAGCAGGCATGAGCATTAGCGATATCGATTTGTTCGAAATCAACGAAGCTTTTTCTGTCGTTACCGAGAAATTTATCCGCGACTTGGATTTGGATAGAAATAAAGTCAACGTTAATGGCGGCTCTATGGCTCTGGGTCATCCGATTGGCGCAACCGGCTCTATGCTCATCGGCACGGTTATCGACGAACTGGAAAGGACTGACAAGCAATTTGGCTTGGTCACCATGTGTGCTGCTGGCGGTATGGCACCAGCCATTATTGTCGAGCGCATGTAGCCAGGCAGCTTGATTACTAGCGCCCCACCCCGGTCTGACCCTTTGAAAAGGAGGGTTAGATCGTCATAACTGACGCAGGGCATCCGGCGCAGACATTATAGTTTCTAGCTAAAAGGGAGTGTGTTGATGGGCATCATGATAGCCGCTAGCGGACAAGCCTGCGGAGCAGAAGTAACCGGGGTAGACCTAAGCAAGCCTTTGGATGAAAAAACGGTTCAATCGATACGCACGGCGTGGCTAGAACACCATGTTTTATCCTTTCCCGAACAGCTAATGTCTGACGATGATCTGGAGCGCTTTACCAACTATTTCGGCCCCTTTGGTGATGACCCTTTTATTCTGCCAATTGCCGGACGTGAGCATGTTATCGCCATTCAACGCAATGCCGACGAAACATCGTCACTCTTCGCTGAAGCTTGGCATACCGACTGGAGTTTTCAAACAAATCCCCCCTCAGGTACGTGTTTGTACGGAATAACGATACCCCCTGTGGGTGGCGATACCTTATTTGCTAATCAACACAAAGCGCTGGCAGATATGCCAGCCCAACTGCGTGCAAAGATTGAAGGCAAATTAGCCATTCATTCCGCTGCTGGAGCTTACTCCCCAGAGGGCGCCTACGGTGAGACCGATCAAGATTCAGGCCGCAGTATGCTTATCAAAGCCGATGACGAGGCCAAAGAAACCCATAAACATCCATTAATTAAAGCCCATCCTGAGTCGGGGCAAGAGTGTCTCTACAGTTGCCTAGGCTATATTGTCGGTATTGATGGCCTCGACCAAGAGCAGGCGACTGAGTTGCTGGCAGAAATTTATGCGTGGCAAACAAGCCCTAACTTTCAGTACCGTCATCAATGGAAAAAGAACAACTTGGTGATGTGGGATAATCGTTCCGTATTGCACCGTGCCACCGGCGGCTATGAAGGCTATGATCGCCTCTTACATCGAACTACCATTGGCAGTGTCGCATGAGTAACGACGATACCACCCCTCATGGCTTAGCGAGTTCAATAGCTCGAGCGATTGATAAACGGCAAGCCATTCCGCTAATGCCAGCTAGCCTGACCATGGCACAGGCTTACGAATTGCAACACCAGGTCACCCGCCACCTTACGGGTGAGTTGGGTATTGCCGGTATCAAGGCAGGTCTAACCGCTGATCCAGTGCAAAAATACTTCGGTATTACCGATGCTGTTATTGGCTCTCTGTATGAAACCGGCCGACTATCCCCAGGCTGTCACATTGAGTCCGCTCCCGGGCTTCTGTTGGAATGTGAAATTGGCGTCATTATTGGCAGCGATCAACAACCGATATCACTGGTGCCAGTGATTGAGATCGTGTTTCTGCAATATAGCCAGGCCTCTGACCTTAACGCCGTTAATATTGTCGCTGCCAACGTTGGTGCCGACCGCTTCATTTGCGGCCCACCACACCCTTGGAACCCTGCTATTAAGGCGACCAATATTGTGTTAACGAGAGATGGCGAAGCGGTTTGCGACGCGTCGACCAGCGATTCGTTGGGAGGGCCTGCTGCGGGCACGGCCTGGCTACTTGAGGAAGCAAAAAAGCAACAGGTCGATGTACGCGAGGGTATGTTGCTGATTCTGGGGACTTGTGGTCCGGCTATTGCGGCGGAACAAGGAGAATACCTTGCACACTACGGTGAGCTGGGCGACATAGCATTCACGGTGACATGATTCCGACTGGAGACCGTCCATTTTGGCGGCTAGCCAGAAGCTATTACCGGTCAATCGCAGCGCTTGCTGCTTTAAGCAACTAACGCCGTAGACACCCAGCTGCTCAACAACCTTTTTATTCAAGGCTTATGGATATCACTTCCGACATTTCACTTTTCAAACCACCGATATCAATCGTTGAAATGGAGAAATGATAGGTATCTGCAGCCAACCCGTCAATCGAGTGCTCGGTGATTTGTCCCCCATCAATTACGATGACACTGCTCCTATCCCTATCACTGGTGTAATAGATTTCGTAACCTGCAATAGCCGATAGCGCTAACGCCTCGCCATTTTCGCGGGTTGCCGGCGCCACCCAACTTAGTATTATATTATTGTATGTCGCTACGGGCTCAGCAACTGGGTCGTCGATCACCTCGACAATCGGCTCTTCTATTACCGGGTCAACGATAGGCTCGGCGACTATCGGATCAACGACGGGCTCAGCGATCACCTCAACAATGGGCTCTTCTTCTATTACGACGATGGGCTCAGCGATCACCTCGACAATAGGTTCTTCTTCTACCGGTTCAGCAATAGGCTCAGCGACGTCGGGGTCAACTTTCGTTTTCTTGCCTTTGCCATGGGCTTTTGCTGTACCGGGTTGCTCAGCACTGTCTTTAACCGGCTTTGCTGCCCATACTGAAGTTGAACCAATAAT
>Ga0206127_1001504_pt1 | contig 25284 bp, 20 predicted proteins | sample Helgoland_Spring_6_FD_148646 | JGI IMG/M metagenome (GOLD analysis project Ga0206127, IMG submission 148646) | Pelagic subsurface seawater microbial communities from Kabeltonne, Helgoland, North Sea - Helgoland_Spring_Bloom_20160419_1 | ecosystem: Environmental > Aquatic > Marine > Epipelagic ...
CGCTGACGCAGCTCACATCACAGCCTAATCCTTCGGCAATGGCTGCAATCATTAAAGGCCGATACGGCTTGACCTTGGGCGCCTCGAGCAACACGGTGGCATCGACGTTGATCACCGAAAACCCAGCATCGCGCATGAGCTGGACAACGGCTTTAAGTAAGTTCCGCGAATCAGCATTTTGATAGGCTGGATCGGTGTCGGGGAACTGATGGCCAATATCTTCTAAACCGAGGGCCCCCAGAATGGCATCCATCAAAGCGTGCAGCAGTACATCCCCATCGGAATGGGCAATCACCCCTCGGTCGTCTGGAATTGATATGCCGCCCAAAGCAAACTGCGTGGCTGACCCAACCGGCGCAAAGGCGTGCACATCAAAGCCTTGACCAATCCGCATCATTGCGGCGCACTACTGACTATAAATCGCGCCATGGCTAAATCCTCATTGGTCGTAATCTTGAGATTATCGGCTCGGCCCCGACAGATTCTGGGCAAAATACCCAGCGCTTCAACGGCCGAGGCCTCATCCGTTGCAGCAGGCGCTGCCAGCAGCGCGCGCTTGAGCAGCTCGAACCTGAAAATCTGAGGCGTTTGCGCCTGCCAAAGCTGGCTGCGATCGACCGTTGCAGTCACTTGTTGATCCGTTACTCGCTTTAAGGTGTCAATCACCGGCGTCGCCAGCAGCGCGCCTTCTGCATGGTCCCGCGCAAGATCAATCAAGCGGTTGATGTCTGCGACCCGAACGCACGGTCGCACCGCATCATGCACTAAAATGAGATCATCATCGCGCGCATCGATTGCCGTCAGCGCAGACAATACAGAGGCCGCCCGATTCTCGCCGCCAACGACTCGATCCACCCCGCTGAGATGCAAATCATCAAACCATGTGTCGGCGGCATGCAGCGCAACCACCAACCGCTCCGGGCGAAGCAATTGGAGCTTGGACACGGTCATGCCCAGGACGGTTTGACCTGAATTGAGTTCAAGATATTGCTTGGGCACCGCTGAACCCATGCGCTGACCCGTCCCTGCCGCCGGAACAACGACATACAATCTCGAAAGCGGGTTGTGCATAAAGCCTACTCAGTCATCGATGAGTAAAATAAAAGTCTCATCTTTTTTGATCAATCCAAACTCAGTTCGAGCTCTTTCTTCTATCGCATCGAGCCCCTGACGAAGATCAATAATCTCAGCCCGTAGCAACCGATTTCTAGACGCCTTGATTTCATTGTCAAAGGTTTTTGTTTCGAGCTGCGTCTGCAGCGCCACAACATGCGCGTAACTGCCCTCCCCGGTCCAAAGCCGTACTTGGAGGAAGCAGCCCAGCAAGAGCAATACCGCACTTAAGATTTTTACTAAATTTAGAATCGCTAAACCCTCAAATTCCTAAATTCTAATGCCCCTTTATAAACAGCATGGCAGCGATCCTCAATCCGGAGCAAGCGATTGTATTTCGCCACCCGATCTGAGCGGCACAAAGAGCCTGTTTTAATCTGTCCCGCCGATGTCGCAACCGCTAAGTCCGCAATCGACGTGTCTTCCGTTTCGCCCGAACGATGAGAAATGACAGACGCATATCCAGCTTCCCGCGCCATCTGAATTGCCGCCATCGTTTCGCTCAAGGTGCCAATCTGATTCACCTTAATCAGGATGGCATTCCCCACACCTTCGGAGATCCCCCGCGCGAGAATCGAAGGATTGGTCACAAACAAATCATCGCCAACCAGCTGACACTGATCCCCCAGTTGGTCCGTCAGGTAACGCCAACCGGACCAATCGCTTTCGTCTAATCCATCTTCAATCGAGATAATAGGATAGCTCGTTACCAGGGTTTTTAAATAATCGGAGAATTGCTGGCTGTCAAAATGCCGCCCTTCTCCAGCGAGGTGATACTGTCCATCTTGATAGAACTCACTGGCTGCGCAATCCAATGCCAAATAAATTTCCTTACCGGCCTGATAGCCCGCCAATTCAATCGCTGACATGATCATATCCAGGGCCGCCTGATTACTCGCCAAGTTCGGCGCAAAGCCACCTTCATCACCGACCGAGGTCGATAGTCCAGCGCGCTTTAAAACATCCTTTAAGGCATGGAAAATCTCAGCCCCCATCCGCAAACCTTCGGAAAAGGACCCGGCCCCAACCGGTTGCACCATGAATTCCTGGATATCGACATTGTTATCCGCATGCTCGCCCCCGTTTAGAATGTTCATCATCGGCACCGGCATGCTATAACGGCCGCCGGTTGCGTCTAAATCCGCGATATGTTCGTACAGCTCGACCCCTTTGGCCCGTGCTGCGGCATGAGCCGCGGCAAGCGAGACGCCCAACATGGCGTTGGCCCCCAAGTGGCCTTTATTGTCGGTGCCATCAACCGTCAGCATGACCTGATCGAGTGCCGCTTGGTCTTCGACCTCATGATCCAGCAGGGCTTCTCGGATCAAAGTGTTCACATTTTGAACGGCGGTTAAAACGCCCTTGCCGCCATAGCGAGCGGGATCATTATCCCGTAACTCTAACGCTTCTCGAGAACCCGTGGATGCGCCAGAGGGCACGGCAGCACGGCCGATGCTGCCATCTGCCAACTCTATCTCAGCTTCAAGGGTTGGATTGCCCCTGGAGTCGAGTATTTCTCTTGCTCGTACATCGGTAATGCTTGTCATAACCTTCCTTGATCTCGCGTCACTGCCACGCACCCTTTTGCCCGGCGACCTCTCGCTTATTTTTATTAGCCTGTCTTGATCACTGAGTCGATTGCCACTAAGCGCTCTAACAACGACTTCATATCCCCAAGCGGCCAAGAATTTGGACCATCACTCAAAGCCTGATCTGGATTTGGATGGGTTTCCATAAACAGTCCCTGAACACCAACCGCGGTCGCGGCCCGCGCTAAAACGGGTACCATTTCTCGCTGCCCGCCGGACGTCGCGCCCTGTCCGCCTGGCAGCTGTACGCTGTGGGTTGCATCAAAGACAACCGGACAGCCCGTCGCGGCCAGCACCGGCAGCGCCCGCATATCCGACACCAGATTATTATAGCCAAAGCTTGCGCCCCGCTCACAAACCATAATTTTGTCATTTCCGGTTGCTTTGGCTTTATCGACCACATGCGTCATATCCCAAGGCGCAAGGAACTGTCCTTTTTTAATGTTCACCGGCAAACCAAGGGACGCAACCTTTTGGATGTAGTTTGTTTGTCGGCACAAAAATGCAGGGGTTTGCAGGACCGAGGCAACCTCTTTGACCTCATCAAGGGGGGTATCTTCATGGACATCGGTCAAAACTGGCAGTCCTAAGGTATCTCGAACCGTCTGGAGCACTTTCAAACCCGCGGCGATACCGGGCCCACGATAGCTGTCTTTTGACGAACGGTTGGCTTTGTCAAACGAGGACTTATAAATCAAAAAAATGCCCAGCTGATCACAAATTTCTTTGAGGGTGCCCGCCGTATCGAGCGCCATTTGCTCGGACTCAACGACGCAGGTGCCTGCAATCAGAAAAAACCGAGATTGTTGACTGACTTCAAATCCGCATAAATCCATGCTTTATCTCGCTCTTAACCCGCACGATCCAATTTAGATCACGATTGCCGTTATCGGCCTTAAATTTACGCCTCAGCCAACCCAGCGCGCGCAATTTTCTCAGCCAGCGCCGCCTTTACAAAATTCAAGAACAAGGGATGACCGCCCCGAGGTGTTGACGTAAATTCAGGATGAAATTGACAGGCGACAAACCAAGGATGATCCACCACCTCGATCACTTCGACCAATGACTGATCCTTCGACACCCCAGCAATACGAAGCCCAGCTTGCTCAAGTTCTGAAACATAGCTTGGGTTGACCTCAAAGCGATGACGATGACGCTCTTTAATCCGCGCTTCACCATAGACCGCTCGGGCAATCGAGCCTTCAGTCAGCACACATTCCTGCTCACCCATCCGCATGGTCCCGCCTAGGTCTGAGTCCAACGAGCGGGTTTCTGTCAAACCTGCCTCGTTAACCCATTCAGTAATCAACCCAATGATGGGATGGGGCGTGTTCTGATCTACTTCCGTACTATTGGCGCCCTTGAGACCCGCGACATCCCGCGCGAATTCAATAATCGCGGCGTGCAGGCCGTAACAAATACCCAGGTAAGGGATTTTGTTACGGCGAGCATAACCGGCTGCCAAAATTTTACCTTCAAAACCCCGACCGCCGAACCCGCCCGGCACTAAAACAGCGTCCGCACCGGCTAAAATCTCAACGCCTTCCGCCTCGACCCGTTCGGAATCAACAAAGTCGATGTTCACCTTCGTTTCAGAGTGAATTCCGGCGTGGGTTAATGCCTCATTCAAACTCTTATAAGCGTCCAACAAGTCCATGTACTTGCCAACCATCTTCAGATGAATCTGATGCTTTGGGTTCTGCTGCAAGTCTAAAACCCGCTGCCAATCTGACAAATCCGCCGGCGGCACATCGAAGCCAAGCTTTTGTACAACGATTTCATCAAGGCGCTCTTCTGCCAGTCGAGCCGGGATTTCATAAATACTTTTGGCATCCAACAACGGAATCACGGCATCGAGCTCAACATTGGTAAAGAGCGCGATTTTGTCGCGGGCCGATTTTGGGATTTCGTGATCAGAGCGAACAATTAGAATATCGGGTTGCATACCAACCGAACGGAGCTCTTTAACGGAATGTTGCGTTGGCTTGGTTTTGGTCTCACCCGCGGTTGCGATATAGGGCACCAGCGTCAAATGCATTAATAATGCGCGGGAAGAGCCCATCTCAAAACGAAGCTGCCGAGCGGCCTCTAGGAAAGGCTGACTTTCAATGTCGCCGACGGTGCCGCCGATCTCGATCAACGCAACATCAAACCCTTCTGCCACCTGCAGTATTCTGGATTTGATCTCATCTGTGATGTGCGGAATGACTTGGATTGTTGCGCCCAGATATTCCCCTCGGCGCTCACGCGCAATCACATCTGCGTAGACTTTGCCCGTGGTGAAATTATTCTTCCGAGTCATTCGGGTCTGTACGAAACGCTCGTAATGACCTAAATCCAGATCGGTCTCGGTGCCATCGGCCGTGACAAACACCTCACCATGCTGCAATGGGCTCATGGTGCCCGGATCAACGTTAATATACGGATCCAGCTTCTGCATCGTCACTTTGAGACCGCGAGACACTAAAACAGCGCCCAAAGAGGCTGCGGTCAGGCCTTTTCCTAGCGAGGAAACCACTCCGCCTGTGACGAATATTAAACGGCTCATAGAATTTCCATCTCTGTTGATCAGGCGGAAGGACCCGCCCGAGATGGGTTTATAGACTACCACCGACGACGCTTTGGCTCAATATAAATTCCGCCTACCGGATTAGACTCGGGTCAAAGACACTCGCCAACCTGCGCTATTTTTGGCCGCTGAGAATCCTTCTGCCACCGCTTGCTTTAAACCCCACTCCGGCAGTGCGGGGATTGCGACCACCTCGCCATTGCGCATCAGCAGCGGCAACCTTTGTCTGACCCAATGTGGTACCTTCGCTTCCCGAAGACGGTCAAGAATGCGTTTATTGTGTCCTTTGAGACACTTCTGCCCCTGCTGACCCAAAGCCCAGACGCATCCCGATAGCCCTGCATCAATGCCGCCTAAATGCCAATCAGTCTCGAGCACCGCGCCCCCTAAATCAACTGGGGCAGGTTCAAACGGCCAGCCACTTACGTCCTGCCTTGACGCCGGAATCGCGGGCACCAAAACAAATTCATTGCGATACCGGTGGTATTCATGCCCCAACACCGCTTGATTTGTCGGCTCTTGCGGCTGGGATGACGCTAACATCCTAAGACAAACACGCAATTGTCCAGCTGAGGGCGCCGCGCCCGCGGTATCCATCAATTGGGTTTTGAGCGCATTCAATGCCCGATCTCGATCGAGTTGTTGCAAACCTTCAACAGAATAACCACCCGGGGTCTGCAGTTTTAATAAATCCTCCCGACCCAATGCCGCGAGTAGGGATCGCGCGGTCTCATCAAGGCTGATCTGCCGCGCCAAGCGATTTGACCACCCTTGAAAGCGCTCATCCAATAAAGGCGTGATCCCATGCCGAATGAAATTGCGATCATGGGATTGATCGGTATTACTGGGATCCGACACGTACTTTAATTTGTGCGTCTCAACATAGGCTTCAAGAACCGCCCGCGGCACGTCCAGCAGCGGTCGATACAACTGCCCCAAGCCAAGGGCTCTCGCCTGCGGCATACCGAGGAGACCCATCGCGCCATGCCCACGCAGAACCTGAAAAAGCCCCGTTTCGGCTTGATCCTGTTGATGATGCGCCAGCAGTAAGCAATCACCTCGCCCGAGGCACTCGGCAAAAGCTTGATACCGAGCCACCCGCGCATTGGTTTCTAGACTGCCGCTCACAGCAACCTCGACCCGCCGACACATCAAGGCAACCCCAAGCCCGGCGCAGATGCTCTCGCAGTGCGCTTGCCAGACATCTGCCTCAGCCTGCAGACCGTGATTGATGTGGATTGCTTTGAGCGGCGGCCGGTCGGTCAGTTGGGCGAGGCTATGCAGCAGCGCCAGGGAATCCAGTCCGCCACTCAAGCCGACAATTAAGCATTCAACTTCCGGCGCCGAAAGCGCTTGAATCGCCGTTTCAGGCAGCAAGGACATTGCGCTTACCCACCGCCACTGTGCTGATGATAATCAAGCCCAACTCGATCTGACCCGAACTGCGCCCGAAGACCGTCGAGTAACTCATCGCTCGGTTTCACGCGCCACTGATCCCCCAACTGCAACTCGGCGGTCGCGCCGTTGGTGCAATAATCAATAATCACAGGACAGCCGGTTCGTTTTGGCTCCTGGTGGAGACTTAACAAACCCGCCAGATTCTTTGAAAACTGATCATCTAGAGCGGCATGATGAACCCGCACCGTAAGCCCTCGCAGCGCGCGCTGGCGCGCCTCAACCAATGAAAAAATTTCTGTTGCGCGCACTCGTAGCCCACCCGAAAAATCGTCTTGCGCTACCGATCCTCGAATCACCAAAAGACTGTCTTTACTGATTTTATCTCGAGTCACCTCCAAGAGGTCAGAAAACACCCCAACCTCGATCCGAGCCGTTCGATCGTCAAGGGTCACAAAAACGATCGTCCCTCGTTGCGTCTTCATACTGCGCAAGCCAATAACCCAACCCGCAAAAAGCTGTTCGCTTTGGCTCGCGCGCAGGTCACTGATTCGGGTACTGGCGAAATACTTGAGTTCATCGCGATAGATATCGATCGGATGGCCTGTTAGATACAAGCCGAGCGCTTCCTTTTCCCGAGCCAGGCGGGTCGCCATGGTCAGAACATGACTGGCGTCAATGTGATCAATACAGACAGGATCAGCTGACACCGGCTCGAGTTCACCAAACAAATCGGTATGGCCCGCTTCCTGATTACGGGCCGTTTGTTCCGCGATTTGCAACGCCTCTTCCTGATGTTGCAGCAACCAGCCGCGACTGCCATCAATGCCATCTTTGACACTCGCCGCATCCGGCGCCAAATGATCCAGGGCACCAGCGTGGATCAGCGCGTCGAGTGCGCGTCGATTCAAACGTTTGACATCGACCCGATGGCAAAAGTCGTACAAATCTTTGAAGGCCTCCGCGCGCCGAGCTTGGGTCAAGGCCTCAATAGGTCCCTCGCCCAGGCCTTTAATGGCTCCCAACCCATAGACTAAGTGCGTCTTAGATTGCGCGACAAATCGAAAGGCGCCGGTGTTAACACTGGGCGGATCTAGAACAAGACCCATTTCTCGGCACTCTTCCACGTTAATGACAATTTTGTCGGTGTTTTGCATATCAGCGGACATCACCGCCGCCATGAAATCGGCTGGATAATAGTGTTTCAGCCAGGCGGTTTGATAAGCCACCAGCGCATAGCAAACCGAGTGAGGTTTGTTAAAGCCGTACCCTGCGAACTTCTCCATCAGATCAAAAATATAGCCGGCTTGTTGCTCTGAAACGTCGTTATTCATGGCCCCATCAACAAAGGCCTGCCTTTGTTTGGCCATTTCTTCCGGTTTCTTTTTACCCATGGCCCGTCGCAACAGATCCGCATCCGCTAGCGAGTAGCCTGCCAGAATTTGCGCGATCTGCATCACTTGCTCTTGGTAGAGCATGACGCCATAGGTATCTTGCAGCACCTCTTTTAAACTGGGATGCAGGTAATCAACCTCATCAAGACCGTGCTTGCGGCGAATAAAATCATCCGCGAGCTGCAGCGGGCCCGGTCGAAACAACGCAACCAACGCCACGATATCGGCAAACCGGTTGGGCTTAACCCGTTTCATAAGATCCTTCATCCCGCGGGACTCGAGCTGAAACACCGCCGTGGTCTTGGCTGCCTGCAGATCCTGATAAATCGCCGGATCCTCCAAAAACAACGTGTCGATATCAACTAAGGGTTCACCCGCAAGCGCAAGTCTGTGATTGATGCTTTTGATGGCGTTGTCAATGATGGTCAGCGTTCGCAAACCCAGAAAATCGAACTTAACCAACCCGGCCTGCTCGACATCATTCATATCAAACTGGGTCATCAACCCGCCACCCGATTCATCACTATAAGTTGGTGAAAAATCCGTGAGGCGTGTCGGGGCGATCACCACGCCCCCGGCATGGCGACCCACATTTCTTGCCAGGCCTTCTAGTTTGAACGCCATTTCCATAATTTCTTCGGCTTCATCGCTTGTGCGGACGAACTCGGTCAACAAAGGCTCTTCTTCCATGGCCCGTGTCAAGGTCATGCCCGGCTCAAACGGAATCAGTTTAGACAGCTTGTCCGCCAGCCCGTAGGACTTGCCCTGCACCCGGGCCACATCTCGCACCACCGCTTTTGCCGCCATCGTGCCGAACGTGATAATTTGCGACACGGCCTCATAGCCATAGCGTTCCGTCACATGCTGAATGACCCGATCCCGGCCATCCATACAGAAATCAATATCAAAATCTGGCAAGGAAACCCGCTCCGGGTTCAAAAACCGTTCAAATAAAAGGTCGTACTCTAAGGGATCCACGTCGGTAATTTTTAACGCATAAGCCACCAACGAGCCCGCGCCCGAGCCGCGCCCAGGCCCAACGGGTATACCTTCGGCTTTCGCCCACTGGATAAACTCCATAACAATTAAGAAATAGCCTGGGAATCCCATGCTATTAATCACATTTAATTCAAAGGCCAGGCGGTCAAAATAACGCTGTTGCCAAGGTTCCTCGGCCGGCATTTTGGCATCACTAAATTTTTCAAACCGATCCATCAGCCCGGCGCGTGTCACGGTTTCCAGGAACCCGGCCATGGTCTGCCCATCAGGCACCGGGTACTCCGGTAAAAAGGACTCGCCCAGCCTCAAAGTCACGGAACAGCGCGTTGCAATTCGATGGGTGTTCTCAACGGCCTCAGGAAGGTCCGAAAACAACTGTGCCATCTCATCAGCGCTTTTAAAATACTGCGCCTGGCTGTAGCGTTTCTCGCGCCGTGGATCATCGAGGGTTCGTCCTTGGTGGATACAAACACGAACCTCGTGGGCCTCAAACTCATCGGCTTTTAAGAAACGAACATCGTTGGTTGCAACCAAAGGCAAACCCAGCTCATCCGACAACTGGACTGCGCCTGCAATATGGTGCTCATCATTTGCGCGATCAAGCCGCTGAATTTCCAAGTAATACCCGTCTGGGAACAGTGCTTGCCAAAACACGGCGCGACGTCTCGCCTCATCAAGCTGACCCGAGACGATCGCTTTGCCCACATCACCGTCGGCTGCGGCAGACAACGCAAGCAGGCCCTCCGAATCAGCTTGAATCCAAGACCGTTTTAAAATCATTCGACCGTTATGATGGTTCTCAGAATAACCGCGAGACAACAATCGACTGAGCGCTTTATAACCCGCTTGTCGTTGTGCGATGAGCACCAGCAGCGAAGGCTCGATCGTCGGATCGAGATCTTCGACCCAAACGTCACAAGCGACGATCGGTTTGATCCCTCTCGCGGTCGCGGCTTTGTAGAATTTAACCAAGCCAAAAAGGTTGTTGAGATCGCTGGTTGCAACGGCGGGCATGCCGCCGGTGCGCGTGGCATCAATTAAGGGTTTTATGCGGACCGTTCCATCCACCAGCGCATATTCTGTATGAACGCGTAGATGAACAAAGGATTGGGTCATGAGATCAAATCAATGTGAGTGCAGGGTCTTCTCATCATATACGAGAAACCATCAGACCAAAATGCTTGTCCCTTAGCGGCGCTATTTTGCGTTGAATTAATCCATTACCTCGAAGGTGAGTCCGGCATTTTTGGTTAAACGCGCAATCAACGCTTCTCCCATGGCAACGGCCGGCGTCATAACCCCGCCCGATTCATCCAACGGATCCAGCGCAAGACAAACCGCCGCCTCAGCAATCATTTTGGCAGTGCCACCATATCCTGGATCACGATCGCCCGTTACCCGAACCTGAATTTGCCCACCGTTCTGGCCTTCGCCAGCCGCGCCATGAAGGATAACCTCAAAAAACCCTGCTTCGCGTTTCGCGCGCTCTGGACCCTCACCCGGCTTCGGTAAAAGCCGTGCAAGCAAACGCCGTGTTGGACCGATGGCCGATAACAGCATGCCAAATCGCGTACCGATTGAGGCCATTAAAGCTTTCAGATAGCCCGTCGGACCAGCACCAATCAGGGTGCCCTCTTCATAGGAAAATCCGGGGCCATAGGGCATCCCGAGCAATGCATGACTTCGGCGCACCACGCGCGTATTAATCCCAGCCATCACAAAGGGACCCACCCACTGCCCCAAGACATCATCATAGATCGGCGTCGCAGCCTCATTAACATCCTGCCCGGTTACCGTATTCAGCGGATTTAACGCATAAGGATCCGCAATAACCGTTAAAATTTGCGGATTTTCTGCGACTTCATCCATCATGTTCAGCATGCTCGCAATGGTGCCGCCACTGACCCCGCCCGCCGCCTTAACCAGGCGATACTTAACCTGGCTCGCCGGCCGTTCCCCGCGCGCTTTCATAGCGGCCTGCAGAAAGTGAACGCCTAAATCCGACGGGATGCTATCAAATCCACAGGTATGCACGATTTTTGCGCCAGATCGGACCGCCTCGTCATGATGCGCATCAATCATTAACCGCATCCACTGTACCTCTCCGGTCAGATCGCAATAATGGGTCCCAGACGCAGCACACGCGCCAACCAGCAAACTGCCATACAGGGCATAAGGGCCTACCGTGCTCAGCACGACCCGGGTCGACGAAACCAAGGCATCCAGGGACGCTCGATCCGAGCCATCCGCCAGCAAACAAGGAATCTTGTCACAACCGACCGCCTCAATAACCGCCTGGAGTTTGCCCGCATCGCGACCGGCAATGGCCCAAGTCAATTGATCCGTCTGATTGCCATATCGCTGGTGTAAATACTCCACAACAATCTTTCCAGTGAATCCCGTGGCACCCCACACAATGACATCGAATTCTGTGGGGTCTGCGTTCTGCTCGTCCATGCCTGTCTCCAGCGGTGATTAGGTCTTATGCGTTAAGAAAAGAGTATACGCCTTATCAACCGCCTCCGGCGCGCATCCGATGATGATTCTATGATTCCTTTAGCATGCACCTGAACCGGATCCAAAGCCCCAAAGACGGGTGCACGTGCTGCTTGTCACAGCAAACGCAAATGAAGCTGCAGGCGCCTTGCCCGATAGTCTGCAGCTTGTCATTGGTTTCAAAAAAGCACCCGGGGCAGCCCAGCAACCATTTCGCTGCCCCTAAAAACCCACTACAGTATCGGGACACTGCTGGTTCAACCAAGGAGACGCTGCATGCAAGCGCGGACAACTGAAGAAAGCTGGTCCCTCTCAAAACCGGCTGTGCGCGGCACCCAAGGCATGGTTGCAAGCCAACACTACCTAGCCACAGAGGTAGGACTCGCGATCTTAAAAGAGGGCGGCAACGCCATTGACGCGGCCATTGCGACCGGATTGATGCTCGGCGTGGTGGAACCGTGGATGAGCGGCTATGGCGGCGGCGGTTACTTACTGGCCTACCTAAAAGCGGAAGACCGGGTCGTGCAAGTCGAGTTTGGCATGCGGGCCCCCTTTGCCAGTCATGCAAGTGATTACCCACTCGCCCAGGATGGTAGCAACAGCAGTGATGCCTTCAATTGGCCGAAAGTCATTGATGACCGCAACATTCACGGCCCCCTGGCCATCGCGACACCCGGCTACCTAAAAGGCATTGAACTCGCCGCCCGACAATTTGGCACCTTACCACTCAAGGCACTGATCGAGCCGGCGCGGCAGCAAGCCATGCTCGGCTTACCCGTTGACTGGTTCGCCAGTCAAAAAATCAACCAATTTGCTCGAGGATTGCGAGCTTATGAGGGCACCCGATCGGTTTATCTCAAGGATGGCTTGCCACCTGCGGCGGACCTCGAAGGCCTTTTAACCCACCTCCCCCTACCCAACCTTGCTGAGACGCTCAGCGCCGTTCAAGACGAAGGCAGCAATGCCTTCTATCAAGGCGCTCTAACGCAGCAGGTTCTACAAGACCTTACTGAGACCGGCAGCAAGATCACCGCGAAAGACCTTGCCCAGTATGACGCCACGCTCAGCGCACCCTTGCACAGTCAATATCGAGGCCATGATATTTTTAGTGCGGGGCCGCTCACGGCCGGGCCCAGTTTAATCCAAGCCCTGAAGACCTTTGAGACGATGCATCCCGCCCCTGCGGAATCGCCAGATGCCGCCGCCTATCTCGCGATGGCCAAAGCGCTGCAAACAACCTATGCAGATCGACTTGAGAACCTAGGCGAAGGCAACATAAGTGGGAGCACCACGCACATTTGTACCGCAGACTCAGCGGGCAACCTGGTGAGTTTTACCCAAACCATCATGTCGGCTTTTGGCGCCCGGATCTTACTGCCCAACTCCGGTATCCTGATGAATAATGGCATGATGTGGTTTGATCCGAGACCCGGTGGGGGCAACAGCGTTGAAGGCGGCCGCAGGCCACTGTGCAATATGTGCCCAACCCTGGGTCGCAGCCAAGATGGACACTGGTTTGCGGTTGGCGCCTGCGGCGGACGAAAAATTTTTCCCAGCGTGTTCCAGCTGGCCATTTTCTTATCCGACTATGGTCTAACCGTGCAAGACGCAGCCCACCAAGGCCGTATCGATGTCTCAGGCACCGAGCTCGTAACTTTAATGGCTGAGCTGCCCGAGACGATTCGAGCCCATTTACAACGGAATCTAAGCCAGACTCGCGTCCGCCTAAACGGCGTCTCACCGAATCACTTTGCGCTACCCCAAGTGATTCAAAGGTCCCCTAACGGCGCACTTGAGGGTGCCTGTTTTATCCCGTCGCCCCATGCCAAGGTTTCCGCGTTCTGAGACGCTGCAAGCCATTCAGCAAACGCAAGGCTCAATCGATTCAAAGCGGCTGGCTCAGAGTTCGTTAGGAACACCAGGCCCGACTTGGCGCCGCGGTGAAAAATCATCTCGCTGCGCATACCGCGGACGTAGCCGCCATGATGGGCAAACCCATCGACACCTGAAAAGGCAAAGACGCGCCAACCCAAGCCATAACCCGCTTTGCTGATTCGGTCATCATTGGGATAGTGATTGTCGGCCGCTTCATTGGCAATGTAGCGACTTTGCAACTGCGCGAGGGGCGCGCGGGGAACCCCCTCAATCAAGCCCAAATGGGCCAACAGCCATTGCCGCATATCGGCAATACTGGCGTTCACGCCCGCAGCCGGCGCAACCTTATAATACCGCTGGTTTCGAGGGACGACGACCCAACGGTCATCACGCAAGACATGCGCACTCGCCAATTGGTCCGTCCGAGATGTGGCCCGTCCGACCGAGGCCGCCTGCATGTTCAGCGGCGCAAAGAGTCTTTGTTCAAGAAACTGGGCATAAGACATCCCTGTTGCTTGCATCAAGACATCACCAAGAAGACTGAACACAACATTCTGGTAGCTGTAGCAAGCCCCTGGGTCACACACGAAGGGGACCTGCTGCAACCGATTGAGGATGTTGTTATAACTCACAACATCCTCGACCAGGTTAGTGTAAGCATGAGGCATCAACCCCGAGGACTGATTGGCGAGATGAAATAGCTTGAGCTTTTTGGCACGCCGCGCATTACTCCAGTTAAGCTCGGGTAAGCGCGTGACAAGGGGCTCGCCCCATTGCAAATGTCCATCATTGACGGCGAGTGCGATCGCAGTCGCGGTAAAAGACTTCGACAAACTGGCCAATTGGAAGACCGTTTCCTCGGTTATCGGACGAATATCCGTCATCGATTGAAAGCCAAACAGCATCAGCGGCCTGACGTTACCATTAATCACCAACACGGCCGCCGCACCCGGTAGATCCTGAGCCTGCGCCCGGATACTGGCTTCAAATCCCTGAATCGAGACCTCAAGAGATGGCTCCAACGCGCGTGCCGACTCTGCTCGCACACCTTGAGCCGGATCACTTTCAGCCCCCGCAGACTGAACAAAAGCACTTTGCGTCAAGGCCAACAACAGTCCCAGCTTTATCCACCCAAACTGCCTTTGATTCAGCGTAACGCGCGAGCCTTGCGGGCTTACTTTCGCGTATTGCTTCACCAAAGCTGGCGATCGGCATCGGTTTACCGCTACTATCGGCTTGAGCGACAAAAGCCAAGCAAGGATGGTTAACGTGGGACTGATTGTTTTCGGGGTAGGATTTGGCTTAATCATGGGTACCGGTTTGTTCTTTTTAGTCATCCGACCGCTACGCCGTGAGCGGCAAGCATCACGAGCCAATGATGCCAAGCCCGCGCAGTCCCTCGAAAAAAAAGATCCGATCGACCCAAATCATTAAAGGCGCTGCATCTAACGCAGCACCAATGAAACCTCAGCCTCGCTTTCATCGAATTCAATCACGCCCGATTCGACGGCGCGATCCGTCAAACTTGGTGTTGCAAGGCCCGTCTCCGAGATCTTTGCGGTCACGATGATTTGATCAAAATCCGCAATGGATAACCCCGCCATCATTGCCATCGACTCATCTAATACGACCTGCAGGGGCAGGTCGGATACGGTACGCTTGACCACCGCAAGGGGCATGGGTGGACCTGTTACGGCTCTGGCAAAAACATAGACGGTTAACGCCGGGTTCACATCCAGCGCGGGATCCTTCGCCACCGTGACTCGAACTCGTCGAGGGTTCAAGATCGGTGGCTCATCTTGACTAACAACCGATGCCTGGTCTGTTTCAACCAACTCAGAGGCCGCCGGCAAACCCTTTAAAACCGTCGCAATCAGCTTTGCCCGTTCCCCATCCGCGAAGGTGAGCGCGCGTTCGAAAAACCGTTTCGCGCGCGCTGTCTCACCTCGTTTAAAGGCTTCCATACCTAATATTTCAAGCAAGGAGACGCTGTTCGGCTTAAGCTCGACGGCGCGTTCAAACAAGACTCTAAGATCTTGCGTCAGTTGCCGTCCCTGCTGCAGATAGCGCGACTCAGCCAGCGCAACCGCCAAATCGCCATCTTCAGGATACCGCTCGGCGAGCGGCGCAAAGATTTCAACGGCTCGATCAAAATCGCCGAGGGTGAGTTGTAATTGGCCCAGGTAGAAACCAACCTGTTCGTTGTCGGGCGATAAAGTTCGGATTGCCTCAAGACCGCGTGCCATTGCTTCTAATTCCGCCTTCGACTTAGGCGTATCCCGGTTCTGCTGCAGGCTTTCGGTAAAAGTGAGCTCGGTGAGGGCGCCTTGTGACCACCCGGCGTCGCTGAACCAAAAGGTACTCACCAAAGCTAGGAAGACCAAACCCATGGCAAATACGCCCTTTGATCCACGCGCTGCGCCTTGGTTGCGTTGCCCTGCATCACCCGCTGCTAGGAGTGGCCCAGCATCTTCCAAGAGCACCAGAGATTGATCTTCCACCTGCCCAGAGTACTCCGCTTTGGTGATCTCCCCGGCGGATAGGGCCTGCGCTAATTCTTGCAACCGCTCTTCGTGCAACTGCAGATTGCCTTCGGCTCGCGCCAGGGCGCCTTCGCTTGTTCGTTTGACCGACCACCAAAGCGGCAACACAACAAAGACCGATGCTAAAAGCAGGAGCCCGACGGCTGATAACCAAAAAAGCGAGATCATCGATCCATCAACTGCTTGAGATTTGCGCGGTCTGACTCGGACAAGCCGTGCCGAGTCTTGCGGGACGAGGCGCCCATAGACCACCAAACACTCAGGCCAACTAAAGCCAAGCCAAGTGGCCCGAGCCACAACAACCAGGTTTTTGCAGTCCAACGCGGCTCATACAGGATGAAGTCGCCATAACGCTCGAACATAAACTGTTCCACTTCAGCGTCCGATTTGCCTTCCACTAAAAGCCGCAGCACCGTGGCTCGCAGGTTTTGGGCGATCATCGCGTCCGACCCCGCCAAGTTGGTGTTCAAGCACTGGGGGCACCGCAGCGTTGCAATCAAATCGTAGTAACGCGCCTTAATCGTCTCGTCAGGAAACGCCTGGGCTTCAATCGCGCCCAAACTCGGAGCACTTAAAACCCAGAACAGGCACCCGGCCAATACCCAGCGGCCCCTCATGACGCATCCTTTAGATTTTGAATCAGCGGCGCAAAGGTTTCTTCGAACACCTTTTGGGTGACAACCCCAACGTGGCGATAACGAATAATGCCGCCGGCATCCACAACGAAGGTTTCAGGCGCGCCGTAAACACCCAGATCGATAGCAAGCGTCCCGTCCTCATCCACGATATGAAATGCGTAAGGGTCACCCCAGCGCTTTAACCAGGCGCGCGCTGCATCTGAGTCGTCATTGTAATTTACCCCGATAATGCGCAGACCGGTTGTTTCAAAAATTCGAGTCAGCTCCCCATGTTCTGCAATACAACTCGGGCACCAAGTTGCCCAGACATTCAGCAAGGAAATTTCACCCGTCAGATCCGCCGCGTTAAGCGTTTCGCCCACTGCCGTAAGACTCGGCAGCTCGAAATCGGGCACCGGGTCATTAAGCTTTTGCGAGGGCAAAAGATGCGGGTCTGACAATTGAAAACCAAACCACAGCAAAACCACGATGCCTGCGAACACGAAAGCCGGGATCAAGACGCTTTGTTTAGCCATGCACTGCCTCCCGGCTCGGGGCAGGCGGCGCCTGTCGCGATGATCGTGCCACCGGCGCCCGATAACGGCGATCAAAAATCGAAAGCACGCCGCCGAGCGCGATCAATATGCCCCCGAACCAGATAAACCGAACCAGGGGCTTAATGTGCACGCGCACCGCCCAGGCACCATTTTCTAGCGGCTCACCTAGCGCAACGTAGATATCCCCCAATGAACGCACATGGATATCCGCTTCGGTCATGATCGATTGACTGGCAAGGTAACGCCGCTTTTCCGGAAACAAGGTGGCGATGATCTCCCCGGCGCGTGATACCTCAACGCGCCCTCTATCGGCAACATAGTTTGGGCCTTCGATATTATTGGTCCCATAAAACTGCACGTCATAGGCGCCCACCTCGGCCCGATCACCCGGCGCCATGAACAGATCCGCCTCTTCACTCAGCATCACGGTCGTCACAATGCCAAGGGCCGTCACCGCAATACCTGCATGGCCTAAAACCATGGCATAGACCGCCAGAGGTTGGTTGAACAATCGACTGAATGGATTCGATTTAAGCCTGACGCGCCGATGAAGCTCATACCCTAAATTCAAAAGGATCATAAACGCGAGCCAGGCGACCCCAATGATCCAGAGCTTGATGGGCCCCATGACAACCGAGACGCCAATCGCTGCGACCGCGGCTATCGCTGTGAAGACGCCCTGTCCAGCGGTCAGCAGAGATCGATCTGTTGCCCACCAACGGCTGCGATGGCTCAAAATCATCAATGCCATGAGCGCCAGCATCAGGGGCACAAACACCGCATTGAAATACGGAGGGCCTATCGATATTTTGTCGCCGCCGGTCAGAGCCTCATAACCCAAGGGATAAAGCGTGCCGAGCAAAACCACCGCCGCACTGACCGTCAGCAATACATTGTTGCCCAAGATAAAGCTTTCTCGTCCTGAGCGTTTAAACGTCACCCGACTGCGAAGATCCCAGGCGCGCGCGCCATAAAGCAGCAAAGAGCCCCCAATCACTGGCACCAAAAACATCAAAATCGCAGCACCGCGCTCCGGGTCCACCGCGAAGGCATGAACGGAGGTCAAAACCCCAGACCGTACCAGAAAGGCGCCCAGCAAACTAAATGAGAACCCAAAGATCGCGAGCAGCACCGTCCAAGATTTGAATACGCCGCGCTTTTCGGTGGCCGCCAAGGAGTGGATCAAAGCGGTTGCGATCAACCAAGGGACAAACGACGCATTCTCAACCGCATCCCAAAACCACCAGCCGCCCCAACCCAACTCGTAATAGGCCCACCAGCTCCCAAGGGTTATGCCCATCGTCAAAAACGCCCACGCCAAATTCGTCCAGGGGCGTGACCAACGCGCCCAACTCACATCCAAGGTATTTCCCCACAGGCTGGCAATGGCGAACGCAAACGGTACCGACAAGCCAACATACCCCATGTAGAGCAGTGGCGGATGAACAATGAGGCCAAAATCCTGAAGAAGTGGATTCAAGTCCGCGCCCTCAGCTGGATAAAAAGGTAACGCGCGCTCAAAGGGGTTCGAGGTCAAGAGCAAAAACAGATAAAAACCAAATCCTAAGGCCGCAAGGCAAATCAAAACCCGTGCTCGCATGTCGGTGGTTAACGGTGCTGAGAACCGCGCGACCATCATCGTCCAAATCGACATCACAAGGGTCCACAGCAGGAATGACCCTTCATGCGCACTCCAAAGCGCCGACACCTTAAATTGCAATGGCAACCGCGTATTGGAGTGACTCGCAACGTACCCAACTGAAAAATCGTCGGTAACGAAGGCGTGAATCAATGCTAGGAACCCGAGTAGCGTAAACACAAAAACGCCGTAGGCAAGACTCGACGCGGAGGCCATCAGCTGGGCGTTGTTCTGCTTTAAGCCGATGCTGGGCAGCACAACTTGCAAAAACGCCAGAAGGCACGCGATCACAACGCAAAAATGGCCTAGCTCAACAATCATGGCTGCAAGGGATCTTGTCTGGTTGCGTCCAACGCCATCGCAACTTCCGGCGGCATATACTTTTCATCATGCTTGGCGAGAATTTCTTCGGCAAGAAACACCCCGTCCTGGCTCAGCGTGCCGGTTGCGACGACCCCTTGGCCTTCGCGAAACAAGTCTGGCAGGATCCCGGTATAACGAATCTCAAAAGCCGCGCCAGCTAAATCTGAAACCATAAAAGCAACCTCCAAGGACCCATCCGAACGCCGAATCGAGCCGGCTTCAACCATGCCACCGGCCCTGACGCGGGCGCCCGTGGGCACCTCGCCTGCAATGACCTGCACCGGCGTATAAAACAAATTAATATTGCTGTTCAACGCCTTCAAAACGAACGTCAGCGCCAGGCCTAAGCCGCCTACTAAGCCTAAGATCAGCAATAACCGATTCCGTCGTTGCGGTTTCATTGCGCCCAATTTCACTGATTAGGCCTCCTCTGACCGCCGCCGCGAACCTTGCCGCTGCAGCCAGGCTCGATGCCGACGGGACTCCGCCAAAAGCAAGCCGCCGAGCGTCAGAGCCGTCAGACCATAGGAGGCAAAGACGTAGGTCGCATAACCGCCCATTGCTAAAAAAGCGGTTATCGTTTCAAAACTCATTGTTTCATCATCTGCTGGACCCAATCCGATCGAAGTTCTCGTTTTACGAGCTCATGACGCAAACGAATCAACCAAGCCAAGAAAAACCAAGCATAAAAACCGACAACCATCATCAAAAGTGGGCCCCACATCGAAAAAGGCATTGCGGGGCGATCGGTCAGCGTAAAACTTGCTGGCTGATGCAGCGTGAACCACCAATCAACACTGTATTTTATAATCGGAAGGTTCAGCAGCCCAATCACGGCTAAAACCGATGCTGCCCGGCCCGCTGTCTGGCTTTGACCGGCTGCATTTCTGAGGGCGAGCACCCCAGCGAACAAAAAAAACAAGATTAAGGTCGAGGTTAAGCGCGCATCCCACACCCAATAGGTTCCCCACATGGGTTTGCCCCAAAGCGATCCCGTTGCCAACGCTAAAAGCGTGATGCACGCGCCAATCGGGGCCACCGTTTGAACGGCTGCATCCGCGATCTTGAGACGCCAGATAAGGGAAATCAGCGCCATGACCGCCATCATGGCGTAGCTTGATTGCGCCAAAATTGCAGCCGGCACGTGAACATACATAATTCGAACGCTTTCGCCTTGTTGATAATCAGCAGGCGCAATCAACAAGCCCCAGAACACGCCGGCACCCAAAATCAAACCGCTCGCCAATGCCAAGACGGGTATCAGCGCGCCGCTACGATGGTAAAAAAATTTGGGGCTACCCCATTGATGAAACCAGCGCCACACGATCGATCTACCTTTAAAGCTTCACCGCCAATTGTAACAGGTCTGTCGCCACAGACTTAGCGGCTAACCGCTATTTTTGCGACCACCGCCGTTGCAAAGGGCAGGGTCACAAGTGATAGGCACAGCAAGGCCGCCAACATGTAGCCATAAAAAGCCTCGCCCCCGGTCGTCGCCCACTGGGTACCCAGAATCAAGGTTGGCACCAGGAATGGGGCAATCAAGATGGGCAGCAACGCACTGCTTTGATTCAACCCCACCGTCAACATGGCGCCCAATATACAAAACAAACTCAAAATCGGGGACCCAAGGATCAGCGACGCCATCAGCCAAACAATACGATCCAAAGGCATCGCAAGCATGCCGCCCAGTATGGGGGCCATCAGCAACAGTGGCAGCGCGCAACTGACCCAATGCGCCATACTTTTGACCAAGCACACCCACCACAAGGGGTAGTCGCTCAGCACCATCTGTTCCAGACTGCCATCTGCATAATCGCTCGCCAGGCTTTTATCCGCTGCCAACAAGCACGAAAGAAGCGTCACCACCCAGATTAACCCAATGCCCAGGGGTTCCAGTTGGTCAGGGTCTGGGGTAATCGCCAATGGAAACAGGGCGATGACCAATACCGCAAACATCAGAGACTGAATGGCCCCAGCCGGAGACCGGAGCATGATTTTCAGCTCTCGAATCAACAGCATCATGACCCGACCTCGAGGCGCAATTGCGCCGCAGCGGCAAACTCTGGAATACCCTGGTGACTGCTAAAAATCAGGATCCCGCCGGACGCAAGATGCGCCTGACAGACCTCGGACAAGACAGCACGCCCGGGCGCATCCAGGGCACTGAAGGCCTCATCCAGCAACCAAATCCGAGCAGAGGTCAACAGCAACCGCGCCAACGCGACTCGCTTCTTTTGACCTTCAGAGAGGGCAGCGCAGGGCTGATCGAGCTCAGCGGACAGCTGAAACCGCGCTAGAGCGGCCGATAGCAACCCAGGCGCCAACTGGATTTCGTTGAGGCTGAGTAAAAATTTTAAATTTTCAACGGGCGTTAACTGATCATTCACGCCATACCGGTGACCCAGATACAGACTGCCGACGGCGTCGGCGATGATGACCCGACCGTCATACTCTTCAAATATTCCAGCCAAAATTTTAAACAAAGTCGTCTTGCCAGCGCCGTTTTCGCCCACGATTTGCAAAGCCTGCCCAGGCAGGACCCTGGCATTTAAGTCCTTGAAAAGATAACGATCTTGCCGAAAGCAGCTTAAGGATTCGATCTGCAGCATTTGGCTTTCTCTTGGCTCATCGGTGCAGTATACGACGCGACGCCGTGAATGTGATCCATGATCCGATGGAAGTTTCGCGTATACTGGCTTGTCACTTTATGAGTAATCCCCATGTTGTTTTCCAGCGCGACCATTTTAAGTTTCTCAGACACCTTACCGGAACACTTTGACGACTTGCTGGCCAATGAAGCCTTCGAGCCCTGCAGCTCCTTCAGTCAAAGTACTTTCGGCTGGGTTTCACCCCTGCCCGACGGCTTTACGGATCTGACCCGTCAATTTGGCAATCGTGTTTTATTTTGCGGAAAACGCGAAGAAAAGGTGATTCCAACCAGTGCCCTACAAGAACTCATCTCTGAAAAATCGCATCACTGGACCAACCTTGAGGGTCAAAAACCCTCCTCAAAACAACGGCTCCAGTTTAAAGAAGCCGCCCTCAGTGAGCTGCTACCCAGGGCCCTGAGCAAACATCGACGGATACTCGGTTACATTGATCCAGCGGCCGGGCTGCTGGTGATCAATAGCGCGTCCGCCACAGACGTCGACACCTTTTTAAATTATCTTCGGATGACCCTGGGCACGCTTGCGGTCACCCGCATCGAATCCAAGCAGTCAGCAGGTCAATTGTTCACTCAATGGCTAAAAAGAAATCAGCCACCACCCGGATTCGAGCTTGGCAATGCGTGCGATCTCTTTGACCCAGAGGACGGATCGAGCATTACCTGTCGAAAGGTCGCGCTGCAGAGCAAAGAGATTTTAGCGCACATTGATACCGGTAAACTCTGTAGCAAACTCAGGCTAACCTGGGATCAGAGTCTATCGTTTACCCTGGACAAAGACTTGGTTCTGAGTCAGATCAAATACGAGGCGCTCACCGAGCAAGCTGATGACTTAGATGGGCTTGAGCCAGAAATAGCAGCGCTTGCGGAACTTGATGCGCAATTTGCACTGCTCAGCCAGGAACTCGCCCAACTTTATCCAAAGTTAATTTCCGTTTTTAAGTAGGCGCGCAAATGTGATGCGTCTACCTCACGCTTTGAGGCCTTTCAGCGCCAATTGTTTGTAGCCCACTAGCGCCAGGGGCACAATGAGCACACCGGCGCTGAGATAAACCAGCCAGGACCAGCCGAAACTGAACAAGAAAAACCCGGAGGACAAGGCCGCAACCGCCTGCATTGCAAAGACAATAAAATCATTGCAGGCCTGAACCTTGAACCGTTCATTGGCTTCATAAGTTCGAGTCAGTAAGGCCGTTCCGCCTAAATACATAAAGTTCCAGCCAATCCCCAGCAGCACCAGCGCCCACCAATAATGCATCAGGTGCCGCCCCGCAAACGCAACCCCCAAACACACGATCAAGATCCCCGCACCTGCTGTAATCATGCGAAGCGGCCCGACGCGGTCCAATAATAGGCCGCTCACTAAGGAGGGTAGAAACATCGCCATAATATGGCTTTGAATGACCCAAGCCGTATCGATCATGCTGAACTGATCGAGATGATGCATTGCGACCGGCGTCGCGGTCATTAAAAGGCTCATGATGCTCCAGGCGGCCACTGACGAAACAATCGCGATCTTGAAATCAAGTTGTTGTGCAATTTGCCACAAAGACCGACCGCCCCGATCATCGACTTCTGTCTCACAGGAATCCGGCACATAAAAGGACAAAACCATTCCAGCGCCCGCCATTAGAACTGATAAGCCTAAAAAAGACCCTGCATAGACAGCACTCGGCACAAGATCTTGTAGCAACGTTGCGGTTTTAGGTCCCAGGTAGGCGGCTACAACGCCGGCTAACATCAAGACGGATAACGATCGACCGAGGCGCGCCGCCGGAACAGATTCGGCAACGGCAAACCGATACTGCTGAACAAAGGCATTGTGGCTTCCAATCAGAAAGGTCGCGGTGCAGAGCAGCCAAAATGCCGCCGTCTGGACCGCAAAGGCCGCGAGCAACCCCGCAACCACCGCGTAGCTGGCCGCAAATAAGAATCCTTTACGCCGACCAAAGCGGCGCATGATGAACGAGGCAGGAATCGTTGAGGCTGCCGTTCCAAGTATCATCAATGCAACCGGCAGGGTGGCCAGACCCGGCGATGGCGCAAGCTCGGCGCCAATAATGCCGCCAAGCAACACAACGATTGGCGCGCCCGTCTGCGCCATACAGGCTGCCAGGGTTAACACCACCAAAGTCCGGTTCATTCGGTTTCCTTAAGTAGGACTCAACTTGAGTAAGACTTTGCGCACAGACCACAGCAGCCTTGCGGTTTCCCGAGTATGTCCGGATTGCTGGTTTGAGTAAATGTGTCCGACGTGGTTCAATTTCAGGCGCAACCGGAGATCGATATGCCACGTTTGGACGACCCCGCCTCATCAGAGGCCAACCCCCTCGACCTGATCATTGTCGGTGCTGGTTTTGCCGGGCTCTACGCCCTGCAGCGTGCTCTAAACAGCAATCGGTCCGCCGTGGTCCTAGAACGGGGCGGTGATGTTGGCGGCACCTGGTACTGGAACCGATACCCGGGCGCGCGATGTGATGTCCAAAGCATGGAGTACTCCTACTCCTTTGATGATGCGCTACAACAAGACTGGTCTTGGACAGAGCGTTACGCCGCCCAGCCAGAAATATTGAATTATGCCAACCATGTTGCAGATCGATTCGGGTTACGACCCCATATTCGGTTCAGTACCTTAGTCGTGACCATGACCTTTTTAGAAGCGAATAACCTCTGGCGTACCGAAACGGCGGCAGGCGACGTTTTCTTTAGCCGCTTTTGTATCATGGCAACTGGATGCCTCTCTTCAACCAACCTGCCAGATTTTGAAGGCCGCGATGACTTTCAGGGCGAGGCGTACCATACTGGCACCTGGCCTCATGACCGCGTTGATTTTACCGGTAAACGCGTCGGCATTATTGGCACCGGCTCCTCGTCAATTCAATCCATTCCGATCGTTGCCGCGTCCTGCGCCCATTTAACGGTCTTCCAAAGAACGCCTAATTACGCCATTCCTGCCCACAATGGCCCGATAGACGAAGGCTATGTCCAAGACATCAAACAGCATTACGACGAATTCAGAGTGCTGAATAAACAAATGTTCGCTGGGTTCGGCGCCCATCAAACCCGCTGGGAGGCATCTGTTTTCGACCTTGACGAGGCGGGTCAAACGCAGCGGTTTGAAGCACGCTGGCAAGAGGGTGGACTCGGTTTCAGCAGCAGCTTTAGTGATACTGGCAGCAATCTCGACGCCAACCAAATCGCCGCAGAGTTTGTCCGCAACAAGATTCGAGGCACCGTGACCGACCCTGAGACTGCCGAGCTGCTGTGTCCGGACCAAGTGCTTGGGTGCAAACGCGTTTGCGTTGACACCCATTATTATGAAACTTTCAACCGCGCAAATGTTGACCTCGTGAGCGTCAAAGATCACCCAATCGAGCGCATTACGCCAACAGGCTTGATCACCAACGGCACGCAGTATGACTTTGACATGTTGATTTTCGCCACCGGATTTGACGCAATGACGGGTA
>Ga0206127_1001506_pt1 | contig 25270 bp, 18 predicted proteins | sample Helgoland_Spring_6_FD_148646 | JGI IMG/M metagenome (GOLD analysis project Ga0206127, IMG submission 148646) | Pelagic subsurface seawater microbial communities from Kabeltonne, Helgoland, North Sea - Helgoland_Spring_Bloom_20160419_1 | ecosystem: Environmental > Aquatic > Marine > Epipelagic ...
TTTACTTGCTATTATGAAATTATGTGTTGTTTCAGCATCAGTTTTATCCACAGGCTAAAAGATGAAAAAAGGCGGACTTGTGAAGGGTGCGAAACAGTCCAGTTATCTCGTTCAGATTGTTCACTTATTTGTCTGAAAATAGAAAGCACTGCTACGAATCGCTCATATGGAAATGCGATTCCTCTCTTCGATTTGTCTCATTTTGCAGAGCTTAAGGATAGCGTGATACCCTCAGAACGTAAAACACCGGCAAAGAGATGCCGGTGTCCAAATCAATTCAGGCGAAAAATGGCTCAGCGCGTTACGGAGCCGCCTCTTCCACAATCACCAGATCACGCTCAGATGCACCCCGCGCGAAATCGAGCGCTTTTTGATAGGCATCCGAATGATAGCAATCATGCGCAGCTTGCAACGATGGAAAACGTGCAACGACATTGCGCGCACGATCACGTCCCTCGAGTTGTTCATGCTTACCTGCCCGCGCCAGAAACACACCGCCATGGTCCGCTATCGCCCCAGTTGCACGACTTGCGTACTCTTTATAGGCGTCCTCGTCAGTGACATGAACATTCGCAATCCATAATGCAGTTGGCATCGGTTAACCCTCCAGTACTTTTTTCGCAGCGGCAATTGCAGCATCAGCGTCGGAAACATCCTTGCCGCCACCCTGAGCCATATCAGGACGCCCGCCACCGCCCTTACCGCCTAGCTCGACAACAGCGGCCTTTACCAGATCCACGGCAGAGACCTTGTCTTTGCAGTCATCCGTAACACCCGCGGCAACCGCCGCTTTACCGCCAGCATCCGCGATCAACAGCACAGCACCAGAGCCGATGCGCGCTTTATGCTCGTCAATCAAAGTCGGTAAATCTTTGCCCGAAACGCCGCTGAGCACCTGAGCAATAAAGCTCATACCATTCACTGTCTCTGCTTCAGCACCACCCTGACCGCTGCCACCAGACATCGCGAGTTCACGGCGCAGCTGCGCAACTTCGTTGCTGAGCGCCTTTCGCTCTTCGAGCAGCGCTTTAACACGCGCGGGCGCGTCCGCAGCAGGCGCCTTTAGATCGATCGCAATCTCGGCAAGGCGCATATCCTGTGCACGCAGATAATCGAGCGCAGGCTGACCTGTCAGCGCTTCGATGCGACGCACACCAGCGCTGGATGCGCTATCGCCGAGCAAAACAAACGCGCCAATATCACCGGTTTGGCGTACATGCGTCCCACCACACAACTCTAATGAGTACGTGTCGCCCTGCGCGCCTTTGCCAGAACCTGCTTGGGTGCCCATGGACACAACGCGCACTTCGTCGCCGTATTTCTCACCGAACAAAGCTTGCGCACCTAGCGCGCGTGCATCATCTGGCGTCATGATACGCGTCTCAACAGGCGCGTTCTGACGGATATAAGTATTAACGTCTTTCTCGACGCGCGCGATTTCTTCCAAGCTCAACGCATTGCTGTGCGAGAAATCAAATCGCAAACGATCTTGCGCATTCAAAGATCCACGCTGCGCTACGTGATCACCAAGCGCTTCGCGCAAAGCTTCGTGCAACAGGTGCGTTGCAGAATGGTTCGCGCGAATAGATGTGCGGCGCGTGTGATCAACGTTCAAAACAGCGGCGCTGCCTTTGGAAATTTCACCCTCTTGCACCGTGGCAATATGAATAAAGATGCCTTGGCTCTTCTTCGTGTCTGTAACTTTCGCAATGCCCGTTTCGGTTTTAATCACACCTTGATCACCGACTTGGCCGCCACTTTCCGCGTAAAACGGAGTTTGGTTCAGAATGATCTGTACCTCTTCACCTGCTTTTGCGATGTCCGATTGCTTGCCATCTTGAACAAGTGTCGCGACCTGACCTTCTGCCGTTTCCGTGTCATAGCCAAGGAAATCCGTGGCACCATATGCGTCAACAATATCAAACCAAATGGCGCTATCCGCTGCCTCACCTGTCCCAGACCAAGCTGCGCGCGCCTTTGCCTTTTGCGCATCCATTGCTTTGTTGAAGCCATCGACATCCGCTTCACGCCCTTTTTCGCGCAACGCGTCTTGGGTCAAATCCAATGGAAAACCGAAAGTGTCATACAGCTTGAACGCAGCATCACCAGAAAACACTTGTCCTTCTGGTAAACCAATCAGCTCATCATCAAGCAACTTCAAACCACGATCCAAAGTCTTCTTGAAACGTGTTTCCTCTTGGCGAAGGGTCTCTTCGATCAAGGCTTGCGCTTGTCCAAGTTCAGGAAATGCGGCCCCCATCTGCCGTACAAGCGCTGGAACAAGACGATGCATAAGCGGATCTTTTGCACCCAACAAATGCGCGTGACGCATCGCGCGGCGCATAATCCGACGCAAAACATAGCCGCGCCCATCGTTCGCAGGCATAACACCATCAGCAATCAGAAAAGAGGTTGAACGCAGATGGTCTGCAATCACACGGTGATGCGTGTTGGTTGGGCCGTCAGGATTGACACTTGTGGCATCTGCGCTCGCTTCGATGAGCGCGCGCATAAGATCTGTGTCATAGTTATCGTGTTTGCCTTGCAACAGCGCACCGATCCGCTCGAGCCCCATGCCCGTATCAATGCTCTGCATGGCAAGAGGTTTAAGAGTACCATCCTCGAACTGCTCGTTTTGCATGAAAACGATGTTCCAAATCTCAATAAAACGATCGCCGTCTTCCTCGGGACTACCAGGAGGGCCACCCCAAATGTGGTCCCCATGATCAAAGAATATTTCAGTACAAGGCCCGCAGGGTCCTGTTGGCCCCATCCGCCAAAAATTGTCATCCGTGGCGATACGAATGATGCGATCATCACTGAGACCCGCAACTTTCTTCCAGATTTCAGCAGCCTCATCATCCGTATGATAGATCGTGACGAGCAGCTTTTCTTTGGGAATCTTGAACTCAACGGTAAGAAGTTCCCAAGCATAGGCAATTGCCTCAGCCTTGAAATAGTTGCCAAAACTGAAGTTACCAAGCATCTCGAAAAACGTGTGATGACGCGCAGTATATCCGACGTTGTCTAGATCGTTGTGCTTACCACCTGCGCGCACGCATTTCTGAGAGGTGGTTGCTCGCGTATAATCTCGTGTTTCCAAACCGGTGAACAGGTTCTTGAATTGAACCATCCCCGAATTAGCGAACATCAAAGTGGGATCGTTGCGCGGAACAAGCGGGCTAGACGGCACAATCGCGTGCCCTTGCTTTTCAAAGTAATTCAGAAACGTGGATCGAATATCGTTGAGACTTGCCATGTGACATATGCCTTTTGGGCCGGATTTGCGTTGCCTTTGAGATACCCGCCCATCAAGTCACTGTCCACAGGGCACGCTTACTTGAAGACGTTTCATGCCCGAAACAAACAAAGCGCCCCCGAAGGAAGCGCTTTGTTCAAGTTCTAATGTACCTATTTGGCTCTATGCCTCTAAGATATCATCGTCATCTTTTTTCTCTTCTTTCGGCATTTCAAAATCAAGACCATGAGATGCGCGGATCTTATCTTCGATCTCAAAAGAAATACGTGTGTTTTCTTTCAAGAAGGTTTTCGCATTTTCGCGCCCCTGCCCGATCCGTTCATCACCATAGCTGAACCAAGATCCTGACTTATCAACGATGCCAGCTTTCACCCCGAGATCGAGCAGCTCGCCCATCTTGGAAATCCCTTCGCCATACATGATGTCGAATTCCACCTGTTTGAACGGCGGAGCCACTTTGTTCTTTACAACTTTCACACGCGTTGCGTTTCCGACGACTTCATCGCGGTCCTTCAATGCGCCGATACGGCGAATATCGAGACGGACAGAAGAGTAAAATTTCAAAGCGTTGCCACCAGTCGTGGTTTCCGGCGAACCAAACATAACGCCAATCTTCATCCTGATCTGGTTGATAAAGATAACCATACAATTAGAACGACTGATCGACCCGGTTAACTTACGCATCGCTTGGCTCATAAGACGCGCGTGCACACCAACGCTGCTGTCGCCCATGTCCCCTTCAAGCTCAGACTTTGGTGTGAGGGCTGCAACAGAATCGACGACGATCATGTTCACAGCGCCAGAACGAACCAATGTATCGACGATTTCGAGCGCTTGCTCACCGGTGTCCGGTTGTGAGATCAATAACTCATCAATATTTACGCCAAGCTTCTTCGCGTACTGAGGATCAAGCGCGTGCTCGGCATCAACAAATGCACAAACGCCGCCCTTTTTCTGCTCCTCGGCAACGGTATGCAATGTAAGTGTAGTCTTACCAGAGCTTTCCGGACCGTAGATTTCAATAATGCGCCCCTTTGGCAGTCCCCCAATGCCAAGTGCGATATCAAGTCCAAGCGAACCTGTTGAGGTCGCCTCGATTTTTTGAACCGCGTTTTCATCACCCAATTTCATAATCGAGCCCTTACCGAACTGACGTTCGATTTGCGCCAACGCGCTATCAAGGGCCTTTTGCTTGTCTGCTGCTGCTTTGCTGCTCATGTTCAATAAATCTGCCGTTGCCATTGTTTCTGCTTCCTTATTTCATATGCTACAGGGCGCAGCAATCGGTTCGCATGTTCTACTCTTGTTCTAGATGGATACAAAAAGAGAACAAATCAAGTTAAATCTTCATTCTGGTAGATTCCAACAGATCAGTTAAGATTACGTTTAGACGCTCTATGAATGTGGAAATTTGAAGTATGCTTGTGTTCTGGAAGGAAAAATTGGTTCTTTTGTCGTATCAGAGCTTGTTCGCACTCTGCGTCGTCTAAAAACCGCTTCGAGCCACAAAACCAATAGAATAATCGAAAAAACGAATAGTCCCATTGAGGCGGTGCGCTGCGTCAAAATTGAAGCGAAATAGGCGGCCACCAGAAAAAACACCGGGGCTGCCAGCATAAAAAAGCGATACAATCGTAACGATGTCACTGGCCCTATCTGTTTGATTATCGCGTCAGTCACGATGTGCTCCCATGGATCGGCTTGCTTTGCTCTTAAGCTGCATGGGTTAACACTAGATGAATATGCACCAATTTGCAATTTTTGGTTGAGTGACTATCCCTTAAATTGCAAAACTGCGACGTAAAACCCATCGCATCCATCCAAGGGAGTCCACGATTTCTGCGATATCAAAGCAAAATCATCATTACCTTTGAGAAACGCGTTTACCTGTTCTTCATTTTCTTGTGTGAAGAGAGAACAAGTTGCGTAACACAACACACCGCCTGCCCTAACAAACACACTTGCATCACTTAAAATACGCGTCTGCAACGCAAGGAGTTCTTCGAAATCCAATCTAGTCGTTTTCCATTTCGCATCAGGACTACGTCGCCATGCACCCGATCCCGAACACGGCGCGTCACAAAGTACTAGGTCAAAAGGAGCCTTCATGCGTATCGCATCTTTATCAATGCAATGAATTTGAACCCCTGCGCGGTTTGCGCGGGTTGGAATATCCTGCATTCTTTTAGAATTTACATCATGGGCAAAAATCTGCGCCTGCGTACGCGCGGCCATTGCAAGAGACTTGCCGCCCCCGCCTGCGCAATAGTCAAGAATGGTCTCACAATCATTGAGTGGTAAGTCATCAATCAATGCTTGGCTACCTGCATCCTGCAGCTCTACCGCGCCACCTAAGTATGCTTTCGAATTTTTAACTTTGCGAGGGTTGGACTTTACCCGCAGCGCCGTTTCACTGATCTGAAAACGTTCAGTGTCAATGTCGTCTTCCTCCAGCTGTTCAATTGCCTCAGCAGAAGTGCTTTTTGAGAGGTTAACACGCAAGTCGACAGGAGCGCGTTCGGTCAGCAAGTTCGCGATTTTAAAAGCATTCTCAGGATACGAAGACTTCAGGAGATCCACACACCAATCTTGCAGGTTCCATTGTTCTAGAGTTGGCACATGATCATGCGCAGTGTGACTCACCTTAGAATTTTTAAGAAGCAGTTCGCGTTCTATATCGTCCAAGAGTGCCGGAGCATGCCCTTCTCCCGAAAACAGCTCAGCGAGATTTGCATCTTGAAGCCTCATAAGACCGATCATCACAGCGCGGCCAGTCAGTGCACCGCCAAGATCTGCGCAACTATCGCGTTTTCTCAAAGCATCAAAAACATGATCACGCACGGCGGCGCGGTCCTTTGAACCAGCAAACCGAGAGCGCCGTGCCCAACGGGTAAGTGTTTTTTCCGCAGGGTCTCCTGCAAAAATTTGATCTAAACACTCAATAGCTGCTGAAACGCGTGCGCCAGGGGTCATGTGAGAAGCCTATCCAATGCGGTAATTGGGCGACTCACGTGTGATTTGAACATCATGCACATGACTCTCTTTCAAACCAGCACCCGTGATTTTAACAAAGCTACAATTGTGGCGCATTTCCTCAATGGTCGCGCATCCAGTGTACCCCATGGCCGCGCGCAAACCACCAACGAGTTGATGAACCACTGCACTTGCAGACCCTTTGTAGGGTACCTGCCCCTCAATTCCTTCGGGAACGAGTTTATCGCTTGCGGCGTCTTTCTGAAAATACCTGTCGGCCGAACCGCGCGCCATGGCACCCAAACTTCCCATGCCGCGATAGCTTTTGAAGCTACGCCCCTGATAAAGAATGATTTCTCCAGGGCTTTCATCGGTCCCTGCAACCATCGAACCAACCATGGCACAACTTGCGCCTGCGCCAATCGCTTTTGCAAAATCACCGGAAAACTTAATGCCGCCATCGGCAATGATCGGCACATCGCCAGCAGCTTTCGCACAATCGACGATCGCTGTCATTTGCGGCATCCCGACACCCGCAACCATACGCGTTGTGCAGATCGAACCCGGACCAATACCGACTTTCACCGCATCCGCACCTGCATCAATCAAAGCACGCGTCGCTTCTGGAGTAACCACATTGCCAACCACAATCTGCACATCCCCAGCAATCGCCTTCGCGCGTTTGACCGCTTCGATCACACCCGCAGAGTGACCATGCGCCGTATCAATCACAACGATATCAACCTGCGCATCGATCAAAGCCTGCGTGCGCTCGAAACCTGAGTCACCAACGGAAGATGCCGCCGCCACGCGCAAACGGCCTAAACCGTCCTTGCACGCTGTTGGGTTCAGCACCGCCTGCTCGGTATCTTTCAAAGTCAAAAGACCTGTCAAAACACCGCTACCATCATGCACCAGTAATTTCTCAATGCGGCGCGCCCGCATGAGGCTCTTGGCTGCCTCTAAATCAGCAGGCTCCGCCAGCATCGCCAGGTTCTCCGAGCTCATCATAACATGAACCGGCGTTTCGTCAGAGTTCGCAAACCGCATATCGCGATTGGTCAGAATACCCACGACACGCCCTTCAGGATCAACAACTGGAAAACCTGTAAAATTGTAGCGTGCCACCAGCGCCTTGGCATCGGCGAGCGTTTGATCCACACGCAAGGTTACCGGACTATAAACGATTCCGCTCTCAAAACGTTTCACGCGGCGTACTTCACGCGACTGCGCTTCCACATCGAGGTTCTTGTGAATTACCCCCATGCCGCCCGCTTGCGCCATTGTAATTGCCATTCGGCTTTCGGTCACCGTGTCCATCGCTGAGCTCAAAAGTGGTATGTTAAGAGCGATCGACTGGGTCACAAAAGTGCGCGTATCTGCAGTGCTGGGAAGCACGCTAGAGGCCCCGGGGACCAGCAGCACATCATCAAAAGTAAGAGCCTCGCGAATCTCCATGAGAGTTCTCCTTGGGAGGGTACGTTTGGCAGTTTCCTATTTCACGGCTTTAAGAGAATGAAAAGGGGACCCAAGGCTTTATGCGGTCGCAGCACCCGTTTTTATCGCCAAAGCACCGCTCGCCCACATCATTAGCACCCGAGCAAATATCAAAGGGGCCAGTAAGCTCACCAATAACAAAGGCACCAAAGCGAGCCATGCAAACGCGCCGACCTGAGCACTAATCAAAAATAGTGCGACGCTCAGAGTGCCTACAGGAAAGGTAAATGCCCCCCAAAGAGGGGAAAATCCAGCGTTGGTCAAATATCGTGTCGCGCTCAGAAGGACGCCGGCAACACCAACCGCCAAAACTGTGAAGACGAGCGCCAAAGTTGTATAGCCCAAAAGCACAGACACCGTCGCGAAAAGACTGATTGGTGCAAGGTGGATTGCAAGCATCGGTCGCAAAGGCGGCGGCATGTCGGTTTGGCTCATCTGCAACAAACTAACCCCGTATATAATCGAAGCTGTAGAGACGGTAATGACCAAGATGGCGGCAGCCAACCCGGTGTAACCAAGTGGAATCGCCGCCAAACAAGCAACAACGAAACCCACAAAACTCAGGTGCCAAGCGGGCGAAACCACCAAACCATCAGGCGTGCGTATCATCACACTCAACGCCAAGACGGTCGTAAAAATATGAAGCGGCAGCGCTATGAAAAGCGCAACAGTGGCAACTGTCGGTGAAATCGGTGCAAGGCTTGTCGCAAACAAAAAGATACTCACGGTAATTGCAGACACGCCCGCGCGCCCCGGCACGCTCTTCATATCATCTAGGATGACGCTTGGGCGGTAGCTCAATTTTGAGATGTAGGAAGACAGAAGAAACAGTTGGACCAAACAAGCGAGGCCTAAAATACAGTAGCTAATCCAAGGTGTTATGGAAAATGGCGCGAACTCGGACGCTGCACGCCACGCTAACCCCAGCCCGAAAAAACCCATCATTGACGGAAACAAAGCAGGCGGAGTGCGCCGCCAGAATTCAAGCGAAGTCTCAGATTGAGGCGCGTCTGGTGATGGCATCGACATGGTAAATGACCTTAGAGAGCATGAGGCAGCGCAACGCGTGCGGTCTAATCCTTAACAACAGCTTGTGCGTGTGGAAAGTCTTCTTACTCTTAGCACTGCGCAAATAACGAGCTACCTGCCTCGTAAAAAGACGCTCATGGCGGTTTTTATGACGCTTGATAGCTTTAGCCTTGTGCAGATGCGCCCTATGGTCTTGAAAAATAGTTCAACTTTCAGGTGCACCCTATGTCTGCTGATCCACTCGTCGTCTTCACGCCCTCCGGCAAGCGCGGGCATTTTCCTGTTGGCACGCCCGTTCTCACGGCCGCGCGCCAGCTTGGCGTTGATCTTGATAGCGTGTGTGGTGGGCGCGGAATCTGCTCGAAGTGTCAAATCACGCCATCTTTTGGTGAATTTCCAAAGCATGGTGTAACGGCTCACAAGGACGCCCTGTCCGAATGGAACTCTGTAGAGCAGCGCTATGACGATAAGCGTGGCTTGAAAGAAGGTCGCCGTCTTGGCTGCCAGGCAACTGTTCAAGGCGATATCGTCATTGATGTGCCCGAGGAAAGCCAAGTGCACAAACAGGTTATTCGCAAAGCTGCCTCTGATCGCATCATTACAATGGATCCGGCGACTCGCCTTTATTTTATTGAGGTGGATGAACCGGATATGCACACGCCAACCGGCGATCTCGAACGCGTCGCACGGGCCCTGCAAGAGCAGTGGCAAATCGACAATGTGCGCGCCGCTCTGCCCGTTCTATCAAAGCTCCAACCCGCTTTGCGCAAAGGCAAATGGCAAATCACGGTTGCCTTGAACAAAGGTCATGATGATACCCATGCGCGTATTCTGGATGTTTGGCCCGGTCTTTATGAAGGCGGTATTTACGGCCTCGCGATCGATCTTGGCTCAACCACCATCGCGGCGCATTTGTGTGATCTGGTCACTGGCGAAGTGAAGGCTTCCTCTGGTCTGATGAACCCGCAAATCCGGTTCGGCGAAGATCTGATGAGCCGCGTATCCTACGTCATGATGAACCCCGGCGGAGATGTAGAAATGACAACCGCCGTGCGCACTGCCATCAACGGGTTGATCGAAACAATCGCGACCGAAGCCGAGATTGATCCAAATGCGATTTTTGAGACTGTCTTTGTGTGTAACCCTGTCATGCACCACTTGCTTCTTGGTATTGACCCTGTGGAACTCGGACAAGCGCCATTTGCGCTCGCGACTTCTGACTCAATGAGCCTTGATGCACGTGAAATGGATCTGCACGCGATGAACGACAATGCGCGCGTGTATATTTTGCCCTGTATCGCGGGTCACGTTGGCGCAGATGCTGCCGCTGTGGCCTTGTCCGAAGAGCCCGGTAAATCGGACGATTTGGTTCTGATCGTTGACGTAGGCACGAACGCAGAAATCCTGCTTGGTGATAAAGATCGCGTGCTTGCGTGTTCCTCCCCGACGGGTCCCGCATTTGAAGGCGCGCAAATTAGTTCCGGTCAGCGGGCAGCACCCGGTGCGATAGAGCGGCTAGAGATTAATCCCGAGACCAAAGAACCGCGTTTTCGCGTGATTGGCTCTGACATTTGGTCTGACGAAGACGGCTTTGACAACGCCACCGCAACCACAGGGATCACCGGGATTTGTGGCTCTGGCATCATCGAAGCGGTCGCTGAAATGCGTATGGCAGGATTGCTTGATGACAGCGGTCTCATCGGCTCTGCCGAACAAACAGGCACGTCGCGTAGCATTCCTGAGGGGCGCACACATTCCTACCTTATCCATGATGCGACAGCAGATGGCGGCCCCTTGATTACCGTCACCCAAGGCGACATTCGTGCGATTCAGCTCGCGAAATCAGCGCTTTACGCAGGCGCGCGTCTTTTGATGGATGAACGCGGTGTAGATACCGTGGACCGCGTGGTTCTTGCGGGGGCGTTCGGTGCACATATTTCCTCGAAACACGCGATGGTGCTTGGCATGATCCCTGATGCGCCTCTGGACAAGGTCACAAGCGCGGGCAATGCCGCAGGCACCGGTGCGCGGATTGCACTTTGCAATGTGATGGCTCGCGCGACGATTGAGAAAACCGTTGGAGAAATCACAAAAGTCGAAACCGCGATTGAACCGAAGTTCCAAGAGCATTTCGTTAACGCGAATGCGATCCCACACAAAACGGATCCGTTTCCTGAGCTTGCAAAGATCATGACACTGCCAAACGTGAGCTTTAACACAGGTGGTGGCGACAGTGCTGGTGGCGGGCGTCGACGTCGGCGGCGCGGCTAAGCGCCCTTGACCAGGCTTTAGAGCGCGCGTATCCAAAACAAGTGGCGGGTATGGTGAAAAGGTATCACGGCAGCTTCCCAAGCTTTAGTTACGGGTTCAATTCCCGTTACCCGCTCCATACGCTCGATGCGTCAACTGTTCGCCTTTTCCTCAAGCAATAGCCACTCTTCTTCCGCGTCGCTGAGCGTCGTGTGACGCTCAACCAAGGCATCGCTGGCTTTTGCGAATTTTGCAGGTTCATTGGTGAACAAGTCTGGCTCCCCAAGGAACTCCTCAAGTTTGGCAATTTCCGCCTCAAGTCGCGCGATCACACTGGGCAGTTCTTCAAGACGGTGTTTGTCTTTAAACGTCATCTTTCCGGGCTTTTGTTGCGCGTCTTTTTGAGGCTCAGCGCCCTGCCCTTTGCCAGCTTTGCCGCTGCTTTGAGCAACCGGCGCATCCACGCTGCGCTGCGCTTGGTAGTCGCTCCAACCGCCCGCATAAACGGTTGCGCGTCCATTGCCTTCCATCGCAATCGTCGTACTCGCGACGCGGTCGAGAAAATCACGGTCGTGGCTCACCAGCAAAACAGTGCCCGGGTATTCGCCCAGTAGGTCTTGCAACAAATCCAGCGTTTCGACATCAAGATCATTGGTCGGTTCGTCCAAAACCAACAAATTACTCTCGCGCGCCATGATTTTCGCCAGCAAAAGACGCGCTTTTTCCCCGCCCGAGAGCGATCTCACAGGTGCACGCGCTTGCGCATCATCAAACAGGAATTCTTTCAGATAGCCGACCACGTGTTTAGGCATCCCACGCACCATGATCTGATCCGCTTTACCTGAGACACGCATCTCAGGATCGCCTGCGAGACTGTCCCAAAGCGTCATATCCGGGTCAAGCTGTGCGCGCGCTTGATCAAAGATCGCCGCCTCGAGCTTGCTGCCAAGCTTTACCGTGCCTTGATCGACAGGCTCCTGCCCCATGAGCATCTTGATCAACGTTGTTTTACCCACGCCATTCGGCCCAACGAATGCGATTCTATCGCCACGTTGCACAGTAAAGGTAAAATCCTGAACAATCGGTTTACCGTCAAATGCTTTCGCAAGCCCGACGGCCTCGATGACCTTCTTGCCCGAAGCTTGCCCCGCATCTAACGCCATTGCCGCGGTACCCTGACGACGTATCTGGGACGCCCGCTCAGCACGTAGATCCTGCAATGCGCGCACACGTCCTTGGTTCCTTGTACGGCGCGCTGAAATACCTTCAACGGCCCAACGCGCTTCAGACTTGATCTTGCGATCGAGCTTGTGGCGCTGCATGTCTTCTTCTTCCCAGGTCGCATCGCGCCACGCTTCAAAACCCGCGAAACCCTTTTCCTGACGCCGGACTTGGCCGCGATCAATCCAAAGCGTCGCACGAGTCAAAGCATTCAAAAACGCGCGGTCGTGCGAAATCAGAACAAACGCTGTGCGCGTTGTGCTTAATTCGGCTTCTAACCAGCCAATCGCTTCAATATCGAGATGGTTCGTCGGCTCATCAAGCAACATCAAACCGGGCGCTTCCGCCATGAGCTTCGCCAAAGCGGCACGGCGACGTTCCCCCCCCGATGCCGTCTCAACCGGACGCGCGGGGTCAAACTTTAGACCAGCGCCTGCACGTTCCACCTTGTACGCTTCGGATGGATCAAGAGCGCTCAAAGCAAAATCGCCAAGGGTCGCGAAACCCTTCATCTCAGGCTCTTGCTCCATGTAGCCAACGCTCACGCCCGGTCCTGCAACAATGCTGCCTTTGTCCGGCTCAACGAGCCCTGCCATCACCTTCATCAAGGTCGATTTGCCAGAGCCGTTGCGCCCCACCAAAGCCACCCGATCGTTCGGTTGAACAACCAAATCGAGAGCATCAAAAACAGGATCACCGCCAAAAGTAAGCGAGATATCGGAAAGCTGGAGAAGGGGTGCGCGTGCCATACCTGCCAGCTACGCAAGGCCACCAAAAAGGTCAACGCCCTACTTCACCGCAATGGTGTTTGCACCACCGCTTCATCTTTCCAAATAAACTTCCCGCGGAGCGTCCCGCCCTAACCGACCACTGCGCGCAATAAACGTTTTCGCGCTTCTGGGATCTTACAAACCTCGACGCCTGTGAAAACATGCATTGTGTTCATTTGTCGATCAATCACTGCGTGATCACTCACCCAGCCGCCCATCATCAGATAGGTCCGCAGCAATGATGGCATAACACGTTCTGACCTTTGCTTAGCTGTGGAAATAAGATCGAAACAAAACGTATCAGCGGCCTTTTGTCTGGGCCGCAAATGTTCTGGCGCTAGATGTTTATTCGCCAACATAGAAAAACTGCCCAAATATGGCGTAGGATCCGTCCCGACAAATGACGAACACCCAAACATCAACGCAACTTCATGCGTGTCCACAAAAGCAGTCATCGCCCCCCACGCAATACGCAGAACGTCAGGATCGTTCTTAACCTCAGGATCTATGCAAAAGCGGCCCATTTCAACGAGCAACCCATCGTATGTCTGCAAAGCAGACAGGTCATAAAACTGCGCGGAATAGCTTTGCCCAATCTTTGTAGAAGGCAACAAGAGCATCCGAAAACAGCATCGCACTTCGCCAGAACCAACCTCCTCAACAAGAATATGTACAGAGCGCGCATCCAGAGCGTCGCGATCATCGCAGCCAAACGCGCGTGCCCGCAAAGATTGCGCTTTGATGATATCTTGCGCCAGGGTGCTTTGTCGCGCGCGATACCGCCCTTTTTGCAAGACGATTGTCATGGACGCGCGCGTGAACGCCAGCCACCACGTCGACGCGGCTTTTGCGATGCGGCTAAACCTTCGCGTAAAACATCAGTCATTGGATGACCCTCTAAGCCATGGCGCTCAAGCAAAACGGGCAAAGCCTCTGCGCTATCGCCTTCCAAATTCAAGGCCCAATCAAGGAAAATACTACGACATTCGCCCAGTGTTATCCCGTCAATTTTATAGCTCTCCGCGACCAGCCCCTTCGGGTCCAAAGCATCACCTTTAAGTGAGCGCATGATCAGCTCTCCTCATACGTTGACAGAACCGCGTGCAACACTTGTGCCGCGTCTTTTGCCGTTTCAGCGATACCTGTGCGTAAATTGTCCAAGCTGTCAAACCCTGTTTCGCGCAGCAAAAAAGCAAGACCACCCAGCCCGATCACATCCGGCATCTGTTCGTCATCAATCACTTGTTCACTCAACAGTTTCGTTGAAAGCTGCATCTGCCAAAAAAGCCGGTAACTGCGCGCCAAAGCAACACTTTGCTCTGGTGCCAGCCACCCCAATGCTACACTCTGTTCCAACCCTATCTCAATGCTGCGCGCATCCGAGCCACCACCAAGCAACCCTGCTTGGCCGATCAATTCGATCTCTTGCAGACGTCCAGCACCCAGTTTGCCATCCCAAAAGGCCGCTTGTTTTGCAGCTTGTATGCGCAAACGCATTTTGGCGACTTCGCTGAGCACCATCTCAGGGGGCCGCGCGCGCGCTACCATCTCGCAGCGCAATGCTTCGACATCCTCTCCCAACGAACCCTCTCCCGCGATCACCCGCGCGCGCGTCAGTGCAAGATGCTCCCACAACCAAGCTTTGTTTTGTTGATAGTCCTTAAAGCTTTGCCAAGACGTAGCGACGGGCCCTTGCGTACCCGACGGCCGTAGCCGCATGTCCACCTCGTACAGACGCCCTTGTGCCATCGGTGCAGTCATTGCAGTCACCATCGCTTGGGTGAGACGCGCATAATACTGGCGTACGGGCAATGGGCGCTTTCCTTGGGACATTTCGACCCCATCCGCATCATAGATCATGATTAAATCAAGATCAGAAGTCGCGTTCAGCCGCCCTGCCCCGAGGGAGCCCATTCCGACAATCACAGCACCCCGACCGGGCATCGCCCCGTGCTTTTGTGCGAAATGTTGGACCACAAACGGCCAAAGCGCTTGTAAACAAGCTTCTGCTAGTTCCGCATACCGCGCTGCGATTTGTTCAGCGCTCGCAATCCCGCGCAAGTGATGCACACCAATACTAAAGTGCCATTCTTTCGCCCAGCGACGCGTGGCATCAAGCTGGTGTTCATAGTCACTTTCACGCGCAAGTATGTCCGTAAGCTCAGCGCTCAAGGCATCCACCCCGAGCCACTCATCAAAAAAGCTTCCTGCAATCACCGCATCGAAAACAGAGGCATTTCGCGACAAATGACGCGCCAGCGCAGGCGCTGTGCCAACAATATCGATTAGCAGATCAATCAGCTGTGGATTCGCTTCAAACAGCGAAAACAACTGCACCCCCGCGGGCAAGCCAGACAAAAAGCCGTCAAATGCCAACAAAGCCTCATCCGGTTTCGCAGCTTTCGCAAGACGTTCCAGAAAATCCGGTTTCAGCCGCTCGAATATCTCGACGGCACGCTCGGAACGCAACGCTGGATAGGTTTGCCAGTGCGCAACCACATCTTTATCAAATGCATGGCTCTGCGGCGCGGATTTTGCATCAGGGGCAAAGAACCCTTCGGTTAATTCATGCACCGCTTCCAAACGCTGCTTTAAATCGCGGCGCAACTCTGCGTCCTCTCGCCCCATAAACGCAGCGAGACGTGCGAAGCCTTCATCAGAGTTTGGCAAACTATGGGTCTGCGCATCGCGCACCATTTGCAAGCGATGTTCAACCTCGCGGTGCGCACGATAGTGATCGGTTAGCTCACGCGCAGCGTCATCGGGCACCCATCCTTTGGCGCGCAAGACTTCAAGCCCCTCAACCGTCCCTCTCACACGCAACTCAGGGTCACGCCCGCCCGCAATGATCTGGCGGGTCTGTGTGAAAAACTCGATCTCGCGAATACCGCCGCGCCCAAGCTTCATGTTGTGCTCTGGCAGCTTCATCGTGCCGCCCAAACCCTTATGCTCGCGATACCGCAGGCGCATGTCATGAGCGTCCTGAATGGCCGCGAAGTCCAGATGCTTGCGCCACACGAAAGGTGTCAGCGTGTTCAAGAACCCCTCACCCGCAGTGATATCCCCCGCGCAAGGGCGTGCTTTGATATAGGCCGCGCGCTCCCATGTACGGCCAAGGCTTTCATAGTAGCGCTCTGCTGCTTCCATCGCCATGCAAACCGGTGTCACCCCGGGATCAGGGCGCAAACGCAAATCGGTGCGAAAAACATACCCGTCGCCCGTGAGATCATTCAACATCGCCGCCATACGACGGGTCGCGCGAACAAAAGAAGAGCGCGCATCATGGAAATCATCCGGCTCAAAGCGGGTTTCATCAAACAGGCAAATGAGGTCGATATCGGAAGAATAATTCAACTCAAACGCCCCCATTTTCCCCATAGCCAACACCGTCATGCCACCTGCATCTTCGATGTTGTCTTGCGTCATGCCCGGAAGCTTGCCGCGCGCAATCTCTGCCGCAATACATGTGCGCAAGGCCGAATTGACCGCAAGATCCGCAAACTGCGTCAACACCTGCGTGACCTTCTCCAAGCTCCAAACTCCGCCTAAATCCGCAAGTCCCGTGAGCAACGCAATCCGACGCTTGGCTTCCCGCAACACCGCAGGCATCGCTTTCGCGTCTATCTGTGGTAACGCTTCAAAAAGATCCGCAACAGCGGCGTCAGGCCCTTCGAGTGCGCTTTGAAGCCACTTCGCTTCTTTAAGGATCAATCCTTTCAAATAAGGACTGCACCCTGCGGCACCATAGATCAATTCCGCTTGCTGCCCTTCCAAAGAGGGCAAAACATTCAACGCGTCTTGTCCGAGATCAGGTTCAAACGCAGTTGGGACACGGGTTATTTTAGAAAAATCGCTCATCTATGTATCAAGGCGCGCGCCACACTGATTTGCAAGTGGGCAAATGATCCGCTTTAATCTGCCAACAGCCATTTTAGAGGACTTTAAATGAGCAAATCATTGAAACGCGTGCGCGCGGCCTTGCTCGCGCATGGGATGGACGACACGATCATTGAGACAGGCCAAGCCACAACAGCACAAATGGCTGCGGATGAGATCGGCTGTGAGGTCGATCAGATCGTAAAGTCTATCATCTTTCTGGGCGAAACGAGCGGTGATTGTATCCTTTTCCTCACCGCTGGCGGCAATCAAGTCGATCCGATCAAAGCCGCAAAACTCGCAGGTGAACCTCTTGGCAAGGCCGATGCAGCAACTATTCGCGCGCAAACAGGGTTTGCGATTGGTGGCGTCTCTCCGATTGGACATCTCACGCCGCCTCGTGCGTTTTTTGACCCCAGATTGCTGGATTTCGCACTAATTTGGGGGGCTGCTGGCACGCCGCGGCATGTTTTCAACGCGGCTCCAGCAAAAATATCTGAATCTTCGAACGCTCAACCATCTGATTTTACGTCATAATTTAAATAAATGTAAATAACATTCACATTTAACCTTGCGCCGGGCTCGTTTGTCACCGTCTTATTCAATGTGAAAGACATTCACATTAACGCAACAAACAGGAGTACATCATGTCCACCCTTGCCCAAGCGCCGACTTATACAAATGAACCCAGCGGCTGGTTCGCTCGTTCTGAGGCTTGGCTCGACAGTAAAGGTAAGGGCGCATGGATCGCAGCCATGGTCCTCGGCTTTACCTTCGTCTGGCCCGTCGGTCTCGCCCTTCTGTTTTACATGATCTGGAGTAAACGTATGTTTAGTCGTCATCACCGTGGCTCTTATGGCCGTCATGGATCCTCTGCCCGTCACGGGTTCTCTGCAATGCGCCCCTCTGGCAACAATGCCTTTGATGCGTACAAAGCCGACACTCTGCGCCGTCTAGAAGATGAGCAACACAGCTTTGAAGACTTCTTGCAGCGCTTGCGTGATGCCAAGGATAAAGCTGAGTTCGACGAGTTTATGGACGACCGTGCCAGCGCCAGTGCCGCGGCTTCCTCCAAGGCGGATGAAAAAGAAGACGCATAAGCATGCTCTTTGAACAAACTGTGGGCCGCCCTTGTGAGTGGGTGGCCCACCAAATAAACATTAAACGACAGTAGGACCATGACCCAGAGTTTCGCCAATCAACCCGACCCCATCCGCGCCCCGCAGTTTTACGCGTCCGTGCCAAGCAAACGCTTGATCGCTTGGATCATTGATGTGGCATTCACGGTTGTGCTTGCGCTTTTGGTTATCCCTTTTACCGCATTCATCGGCATATTCTTTTTTCCCGTACTCGTTATGCTTATCGGATTCGCTTACCGCACCCTGACCATCGCCTCCTCCTCCGCGACTTGGGGCATGCGGATCATGTCGATCGAGCTGCGCGATGAGAACGGCGAACGCTTTGATTTCACCAAAGCGCTGCTGCACACTCTGGGCTACTCGATTTCTATCGCGTTCTTCTTGATACAGGTCGTGTCTGTCGTGATGATGATCGGCTCCGCACGCGGCCAAAGCCTGACGGACCTCGCGCTAGGTTGTGTGATGATCAATCGTCGCTAAGCCCTGATCACAGTTTGTCAAATTCGGGGCTTGGCCCCTGAGTAAATTGAATGCTAGCCTGCGCATGAAGGATAAAATTCACTCATGCGCCACTCGCTTCCCGTTGCCCCGCAGTTCTACGTGACTGCACCGCAGCCCTGCCCTTATCTTGAGGGTCGGATGGAGCGAAAACTGTTCACAGCATTGCAAGGCGACGGCGCGGATACTCTGAACAACGCATTGTCCAAGCAAGGGTTTAGACGCTCGCAAAATGTGCTCTACCGTCCGACTTGCGCCGATTGTGCGGCTTGTCTGTCTGCGCGCATTGATGTGTCAAAATTCACGCTTAGCAAAAGCCAAAAACGCACCCTGCGCCGCAATGCTCATCTTGAACGACGCGCGACATCTCCTTGGGCCACCGAAGAGCAATACGCACTGTTTCGCAGCTATCTGGAATCGCGCCATGCGACCGGCGGAATGGTCGATATGGATGTGTTCGAGTTCGCCGCAATGATCGAGGAAACGCCAATACGCTCGCGTGTTATCGAATACGCTCATCAAGACACATCCGAACTTGAGGCCGTGTGCCTTATGGATGTGCTCGATGATGGTCTCAGCATGGTGTATTCGTTTTACACGCCCGACGTGCCGCGCCAATCACTTGGCACGCATATCATCCTTGATCATATCGAGATCGCGCGCAACGCTGGTCTGCCATATGTTTACTTAGGCTATTGGGTGCCTGGCAGTCCCAAGATGGGCTACAAAGCCAGCTTCACAGGGCTCGAAGTTTTCAGCCAAAACACATGGAATCCCATGCGCGACCCTGCGGAATTTGAACCAACGCTACATCCGCTCTCCACCGCCCCCATCGCCGAGCAGGTCGCCAATATCTCGCTCCCCGATGGCAACAAAGCTGTGTCCGAGTAAAGACGCACCCCCTCCCCTTCATCTTTCCAAATAAACTTTCGTCGAAGACAAAAAAAGCGAGGCTCGTGAGCCTCGCTTTTCTCTTTTTCACAAAGATCGCTCAGATCAATTCGGGATCAGGTCCGGAACGATCGTAACAATCGCGGGGAACATCCATAGAAGTCCCAAACCCGCAACTTGGATCAAAACGAAGGGTGCAACACCGCGATAGATATGACCTGTCGTGACCTCTTTGGGTGCAACGCCGCGCAAGTAGAACAGCGCGAAGCCAAAGGGCGGGGTCAGGAACGATGTCTGCAAATTCACCGCAATCATGATCGTTACCCACTTCGGGTCGAATGTGCCGCCATAAATCACAGGGCCGACGATGGGGATCACGATGTAGATGATCTCTAGGAAGTCGAGTACGAAACCCAGCACGAAAAGCACCAGCATCACGATCAAGAAGACCGTCAGCTCGTTGTCAAAGCTGCGCAAGAACTGTTGGATATAGTGCTCTCCACCAAACGAAATCACCACAAGGTTCAAAACCTGAGAACCAATGAGAATGGTGAAGACCATGCTCGTGACCTTCGCCGTTTCACGCACCACCGGTGGCAGGATGCCAGCGCGGTAAAGAACATAGCACGAGAAGAGCAAACCAAAGAACGCATAGAGCCAAGCCGTATAGGCAAAACCGAACGCGACCCATGTCTCAAAGCTTGGGCTGCCTTGGTTCACGCGCAGATCGAAGTTCACGCCAATCAGGATCATCAAGATCACCGCAAAGGTGGAGAAGATGACAACCTTACCTGACTTGTCCTCATCACGCAGACGACGATAGGCCGCCAGCATGATCGCACCCCCTGCACCAAGAGCCGCCGCAGGCGTTGGGTTGGTGATGCCCCCTAGGATAGAACCAAGCACAGCAACAATCAGAATGAGCGGCGGGAAAACCACGCGCAACAGTTCGTTCTTGGCCAGCATCAGTGCCGCATGGGTACAGCCATAGATCGCGATCACCCAAGGGATGAGCATCAAAACAACCGTCACACCCGGGCTGGTCGAAGGGCTGATGAACAAGATGTCCACCAACAGCCCCAACACAACACCAATCAATCCGATGTAAATCGGACGGTGATCCGCGCTTGGGCGCACACCGCGCGCAGTCGTCAGAACCAGAGCAAGGATGACCGCAAGGATCGCGATACCTGTCCCTATTGGCGCTGCTGCCGCTTCTTTCGCGGCAATCGCATTTGCCAGCTCTTCTTCGGTGAGTTTCACGCTTTCTGCGACGCCACCTGCGGCTTCGATCTCGGCCGATTGTGTGATGGCAGAATCCCAAGCTTCTTGGCCGTGAAGTTCAATCATCGAAACTTGGCAATCCTCGCCCACATTCGTACGCAAGCTCGCGCTTTGTCCGATGTCAGAATAGCTATCCACTTGTATGCTTTGGCTGCCGACGATGTTGAGGTTGCTCATCAACATCAGACCAGCGATCAATGCGATGGGAACACCAAGGAACCACGTGAAGCCCTCTGAACGCGTGATGACTTCGCCGTTGCCAGAGCCCATTTCAACCGCTGGGGCCTTGGATGGATTCACCAGCGCATAGCCAAAAGCATAGAGCGCATAGAGCAGAGCAAGCAAGATTCCCGGCAAAAGTGCGGCTTGGAAAAGTGTCCCAACCGACAGAACGGCAGGTTGGCCTAAGTAGGTCAAAGCATCCGTACAGCCCGCTTCAATCGCGCGCGCTTCTTGCGCCGAAGAGTAGAGATCGCCAGCAAGCGTTCCGAGTAGAACAATAACGATGGAAGGTGGAATGATTTGCCCCAACGTACCAGAGGCCGCGATGACCCCTGTGGCAATCTCAGGCGAGTAATTGTTGCGCAACATCGTCGGCAAACTGAGCAAGCCCATGGTCACAACCGTTGCACCTACGATACCCGTAGAGGCTGCTAGGAACGCACCAACCACAACAACAGACACGGCCAAACCACCTGGCAGCGGTCCGAAAACCTTGGCCATGGTTGTAAGCAAATCATTCGCGATCTTGGAGCGTTCAAGCGTGATGCCCATAAGGACGAACATCAAAACCGCGAGGAGTGTTTCGATAGACTGGCCCGCAAGAACACGCTCGTTCATACGGTTCACAATGAACGAAACGTTGCGATCAAGTGCGAATTCCCAGCCGCGCGGAAACACTGCTTCTTCCATGCGCGGTAAGTCAGGGTATCGGAAGATCGATATGGCCTCGGGTTTGACCCCGGAATTGACCAGATCGGAATACATCACCGACCCTTTGTCGATCGCTTGGTGAATAAGCAACCCTGCCCCATCGAGCATCGCGATGATAACAAAGGATATTACGCCCGCACCACCAATTGCAAACGCAACTGGAAAGCCCGACAGGATCCCGCCAAAAAGGCAAAGGGCTACAATAATCAGGCCGACTTCAACGCCATCTAAACCGAAGAACATTAGTGTGTCCCCTCATAAGCTTCTTCGCCCTCACCGAGCGTGTCTTTGTCGAGGTACTTGCCCTCGCTTTCAGGTCCCTCTTTCCACTCAAGGTATGAGCGGTAGAAGAACGCGACGGCCTGCAAGAAGACGAGTGCTGCGAAAGTCACGAGCAAGATCTTGAAGAGGAAATAAGCGGTAAATCCGTTGGGTGAGAAACCAATGGTTTCCACGTTCCACTTGAGCAGCTTGGACTTGCGCATCAACAGATCGATGCTGTCAGACGCTGAAACCTTCGGCGTTACAAGGTGGCGCCACATGAAATACCAACCATACATCCAGATCAGGATCGCGCTCGGCATCATGAAGATGATGGATCCGACCATGTCGATGACTTTTTTGGACCGGTACTTTACCGCGGAATAGAAAAGGTCGACGCGCACGTGACTGCCTTGAACGAAAGTGTAGGTTACGCAAAGACAAACAACTAAGGCGTTGTAAAGCTTTAGTTCTTCCGCGAACCAGCTTATGTCGAACTGCAGCGGGATACCAAAGCCGAATGAGATATCAGGGCGCGTGAAGATACGCTGCATAAAGACGATAACGATCTGTTGGATCACCATCAAAAGACCTGCCCACGCAAAGAAGCGCCCAACAGTGTTCGCCATTCCCTCAAGGAAACGCACGGTGCCCCACATGATAGAATTGCGCCACATGCCGACGGCGGTCAGGATCAGGAATGCTGTAAACACAACAAAGAAGAATTCTTGCGAGCCACCATAGTAGATGAACCGCATCATGGATTGGCTGTTTGACCAATCCAGCCAGCTGGCTGGATGCGTAACGGCATAACCGAAGTTGTAAAATGCCATTCCGATGCTCTGAATGAACCAGAGCACGAAATCAGCAATCGCTGCGAGTGCTCCGCGAGATGCTTCGTCGTCCATTGCTATCCCCCTACTGTGTCGTCAAAGGCTGCGCTCTTTTAGTCTGCGCCGCTCGTTTTGATTTAGAATGAGAGCGGGCCTTCGCGCATATGCAAAAGCCCGCCCTCTATTATGTTGGCAAAGGTTTAGCCGTTGCCCAGAACGCGATCACGCTGTGCGACATAGAAGCCGTCAGACTTACCGATCCAGGAAGAAGACGCTGCCATGGACTCTTCGAAAGACTTACGTGTCTTCGCGAAGATTTCGTCGCCCATGTTCTCGTCCATGACTTCTGCGGACGCTTTACCAAACGCATCCCAAACATCGTCAGAGAACTGCAGAACTTTGACGCCCTGAGACTGAAGACGCGCAAGGGCTGCACCGTTGTTTGCAAGTGTCTCAGACAGCTGCAAATGCGTTGTCGCCATCGCAGCGTTCGAGATGATCGCCTGATGCTGTGGGGACAAGTCATTGTATACGTCAAGGTTCATACCAGCCGTCAAACCAGAACCTGGCTCGTGGAAGCCAGCCGCGTAGTAGACTTTCGCAACTTCTTGGAAGCCGGCGCGCTCGTCAGCCATTGGGCCAACCCACTCAAGACCGTCCAAAGCACCGGAAGACAGAGCTTGGTACAATTCGCCGCCCGGGATGTTCTGAACAGATGCGCCCAGCTTACCCAAAACTTTGCCACCAAGACCTGGCATACGGAACTTCAAACCGTTGAAGTCTGCCGCAGAGCCGATTTCTTTACGGAACCAACCACCAGACTGTGAACCGGAGTTACCCGCAAGGAAGGACTTCAAGTTGAAGATCTCGCCCAGCTCGGAGTGCAGCTCGTGGCCGCCGCCGTGGTGATACCAGTTTGTCAGTTCTTGTGCTGTGCCGCCGAATGGAACAGCTGTGAAATACGCATACGCAGGGTGCTGACCGATGAAGTAATAGTCCGCAGAGTGGTACATGTCAGCCTGACCGGAAGACACAGCGTCGAACACTTCAAGCGCGCCAACTAGCTCGCCTGGTGCTTTCTTGTCGATGGTCAACTGACCGTCAGACATAGCGCCAACCATTTCCTGCAGGTACGTTGCTGCGTCATCAAGAACAGCAAAGCCACGTGGCCAAGACTGAACCATTGTCAAAACGCGCTTGCCTTGTGCGTAAGCTGGAGCTGCGAGCGTTGCCGCGGCTGTAGCCGTGCCGCCAAGTGCGGATGTTTTTAGAAAAGAACGACGATCCATTTAGAATCCTCCCAATTGTAATGATGCGCAAAAGGGCAAGATTGATCAGCCCTCCCAGCGCGGATCGTTTCAAGTAAGCAAACCCTAACGAGCGATACGCGGAAGCGGAATACCAAGTAATGCGTAGGAAGCCGCATTTTTAGAGAAAGATTGCGCTAACAAGCCTGTTTTTTAAGCTTTTTAACAATCAGGCAAACCAATCATACTTGGATCACTTGCTCAATTCGCTTTGATTCGCCTTTGATTCGCCGCTAGCAGAGTGACATGACAAAACGCCGCTCACCTTCTTTAAGCTATCAACAAAAGCTCATCCTGCTCGGCACGGTCCCTCTAATACTGGCCGTTACGGCGATCTCTTTGATCGTCGCCTACCAATCGCGCCAGCTTGCAGAGCGCGAGATCGCAACACTTGAGCAGACTTTGATTGATGCCAAGAAAGACGAGTTGCGCAACTACGTCACCCAAGCGCGCAACGGGTTTTACTTTATCTATGGCAGTGCTCCACCCGATGATGAGAACGCCAAGCAACAAGTAAAACAGATCTTATCGGCGATGATCTACGGCGATGAGGGCAGTTTTTTCGTCTATCAATACGACGGCACCAATCTTGTCAGTCCGCGCGACACGCAGCTAATCAACGGTAATTGGAGCGGTTTGAGCGATCCCGAAGGCACCCCTGTGGTGGATGAGTTGATCCGCATCGCGCGCTCCGGTGCGGGATATCACAGCTATCTTTGGCCCAAACCATCGACTGGTGAACCCGCACGGATGATCACCTATGTGACTAGCTTCCCGAGCTGGCAATGGGCCGTCGGCACGGGTGTGTTTATCGACGATGTGATCGCCACTGTCGCGACCAGCCGCGCACAGGTAGAAGCACGCACACGTAAGACGTTTTTATACATTGGAGGCATCACCTTAGCGGCACTTCTTACAGTCTTTGGCTCGGGTCTTTTGCTTAACATTCGCGAGCGACGTTTGGCCGATACCAAACTCAAAGCCCTGACCCAACGTGTGTTTGACGCCCAAGAAGAAGAACGCGGGCGCGTGGCGCGAGAACTCCATGACGGGATCAGCCAAACGCTTGTGGGTATTCGCTACGCTTTGGATGTGACCCGCCGCCAGCTTGGACTGAACAAACGCGAAGTGCCAAAGACGCTGGACCAAGGGATTGAAGGGCTCGCCAGCGCTATCCAAGAAATTCGCAGCATCAGTCGCGATCTGCGCCCAGGTGTTCTCGATGATCTTGGCCTAGGTCCCGCTTTGA
>Ga0206127_1001525_pt1 | contig 25104 bp, 37 predicted proteins | sample Helgoland_Spring_6_FD_148646 | JGI IMG/M metagenome (GOLD analysis project Ga0206127, IMG submission 148646) | Pelagic subsurface seawater microbial communities from Kabeltonne, Helgoland, North Sea - Helgoland_Spring_Bloom_20160419_1 | ecosystem: Environmental > Aquatic > Marine > Epipelagic ...
ATTTTAGGTAGAAGAGCAACTAGTTTACTTAATTTTCAGCAAGAAAGATTAAACACTGAGATTGAAGGTTTAAAAGCTAGATTGGAAGCTGAAGAACTTCATGTTGAGCAAAGGGCTAAGTTGCAGAAACAATTAAGTCAAGCTGAGTTAAAAGAATCTGGTATAAGAACTAGAATTGCAGACGCTGAAGCTAATGCAAAGATTCAGAGTCTTACCTTAGTTTCAAGTGCGCTAAATGTAGCCTCTAAGATAGCTGGAGAAAACTCTAAAGCAGGAAAAGCCTTGGCGGTATCTGCAGCTTTGGTTTCTACATATCTGTCAGCGCAGAAGGCTTATGAGTCTCAGTTTACGCCTTTAGCCACAGTAGATTCTCCTGTTAGAGCTACTTTAGCTGCTGCTGTTGCTGTAGCTAGTGGGTTAGCTAATGTTAAAGCGATATTATCTACCAATCCATCAGGGCAATCGAGTATGGGTGGAGGTGGAGCAAATGTAACCGCACCTTCATTCAATGTAGTAGGGGCATCAGCAACTAACCAATTAGCTCAAACGGTAGCAGGACAGATTAACGAACCACTAAGAGCTTATGTAGTAGGAAGTGATATATCAGACCAACAAGAATTAGATAGAAGTATAATCAATACAGCAGGAATAGGATAATTAAAACCACAATTATGAGAATAGTAGAATTACTAATAGATGAAGAAGCAGCATTATCAGGAATCGAAGCAATTAGCATCGTAGATAAGCCAGCAATAGACGAGAACTTTATAGCATTGAAGTCGGAGAAAAAGATTCAATTAGCGCAAGTAGATTCAGAGAAGAAGATTCTCATGGGAGCTGCACTAGTTCCTGATAAGAACATCTTTAGACAAGACGAGGAGGATGGTTATTACATATACTTCTCGAAGGAGACCGTTAGACAGGCGTCTGAATTGTTTCTAGTTAGAGGTAATCAGAATAAGTCTACTCTAGAGCATGAAGCTGACTTGCATGGACTATCAATTGTAGAGTCTTGGATAATTGAGGACGAACTTCATGATAAGTCTAGAAAGTATGGCATGGATTTACCATTAGGTACTTGGATGATTTCTATGAAGGTTAATAACGATGATGTTTGGGATAACTATGTGAAAACAGGTTTAGTGTCTGGATTCTCTATAGAAGGCTACTTCACTGACTCTATTGACTTAAGTTCAGACTTAATATCTGAAGAGGATGCAACAGAGATTCTAGTTAAAGTAAAAGAATTTGTACAATCTAAATTAAGCGACAATGGCGAAGAATAAGAAGAAGGTTAGCAAACCGAAAAGCACAATACTAGCATCAGAAGCTACTATCCTTGGCATTAAGAGTGATAAATTCAACGCTCAGTACACAGATATTAACGGTTATGGTGTAGATGTCCAAATGCTAGAGAAAGTCTATCTAAGAGGCTCTGAGAGCTTAATAGACAGTCCACAGGATAGAGTTGACCAGTTCATGTATTTAGTTCGTAGTGGTAAGCCACGTAATCCAGAATATACACAAGATTTTGACTTACTACCAGAAGGTCATCCAAAGAGAAAGATATGAAAAGACGTAAGAAATATACACACAGTAGAAGTGGCATAAAAGACGGTAAGAGAGGATGCCTGTGTGCTGATGGAAAGACCTACTCAACCGAGTGTTGCGATGGCAGCTTACAAGCTCAAGGGATAGGAAGTTTAGTCAGACCCTCATTCCATTTACAAACAGAAAGTGCAGATTACATATTACAAGAGGATAACAATAAAATAAATTTATAATGTCAGATAAGAAAATTAGTCAATTAGAAGCAGTTATTGGCAATGAAATTACAGGAGCAGAAAGTCTCCCGTTAATTCAAAGTGGGGTAACTAAACAAACAACCATTGATTACATAAGAGATTATGTTCAATCAAACATCAACCTAGGTAATCCTGTAAATAGTTTTGCTGTAAATGGTAATAATTTAACAGCTACCTTAAAGGATGGTACTACTTTCGATGTAGATATTACAGCTTTAACTACTGACACTAATACACAGTTGACAGATGCTGATATTACTGCTTTAGGGTACCTTAAAACAGATACCAATACACAACTAACAGATGCTGACATTACTTCTCTTGGTTACATTAAGAGTGAGCATAATACTCAGCTTAGTGATGCCGATATAGCTGCTTTTGGGTATGTAAAGAATGACCAGAATACTCAGTTGACTGACGCTGATATAGCTGCCTTTGGATACATTAAGACCGATACTAACACGCAGATTAGTGATGCGGAAATTGCTTCTTTAGGATATATCAAGTTTGACACAAATACTCAGCTAACTGATGCCGAGATTACCAACCTTGGTTATATAAAGACATATACCGATACACAGCTTAGTGATGCAGATATCGCAGCTTTAGGTTATATCAAAACCGATACAAATACTCAGTTGAGCGATGCAGATATAGCTGCATTAGGTTACGTTAAGACTGATACTCAACTAACTGATGCTGAGATTGCAGCACTAGGTTATGTTAAGACAGATAATGATACACAGTTATCTGATGCAGATATTACTGCACTAGGATATGCCAAGACTAGTAATTTAAGAACTATTACAGCTGCTGAGATAGAGACTCTAAGCCATTTTGAGTATGATGCATCACAAGACCAATTAGTAGCAGATAGAGCTATTGAAACTACTCTTAACTCATTATTTTTGGGTGAGCAGCATAAGATGTCTTCTGGTTCTGAGAATATATTCTTTACTAACCTAACTTCAGATATCAACTTCTTTCCTATGTGGGGAGGACTTAAAGACCAAAGCATTGTAGCTAATCAAGGTTCTGACGGATACATTGCACCTAGTGGTCGTGTATATACTGATATGTTTAGTTTACCGTTAGGAGGAAGCCCAGTAGCTGCTACTGCTATAGGTTATTCTGGAGATAATTACTTTGGCATCAATATCGCAGGATTAGGAATAACTACTGTTGCAGCTGAAGCTGTAGACCAAAGTCTAGTCCGTTTAGATTATAAAATATCTATAAATAGTAGACAAGTTTACAAGCAGACATTACCTGAGAATGCAGTAAGAGCTGCAAATACAATAGCTGCAGGGGATACTATAGAATGGTTCTTTGACCATCCAGTAGACGTAAGAGCTGGTACTACTATATTTGCTGAGATACGTAAGATAAGAAAATCAGATGATGTAGATTTAGGTGTATTCCAAGTCAGAAAAGGAGATACAGTTGACCCAACTTCAGGCTTAGTAAGATACCAATCTACTGTACATAACAGGTTATTTGAAGATAAAGACTTAGCTTTTATTTCTCCTAACCTAAGTAAAACAGCAATGGACTTTGGACTTGATTCTACAGGCTCTACGATACTTCTAAGAGACTTATCTCTAGGTTCTGACAATGTAATTGAATCGTACGCTGTTAACACCTTAGAAGCCGTTGCAAGCGGTACTGATATTAAGATAAAAGTAAAGGACGGAGCTAAAGTTGTAGCTACTGCTTTATCTGTTAGTTCTACAAGTATAAATGGCTCATTCGTTAATTCTGTACTCAATCAAGCTGTAGTGCAATTAAATGCCATATTTACTAATACTGCAGGGTTTGCTTCTGCAGATAAATTTGTAAACTCCTTTTCTTTGATAGGAGATGACTTAACGTTAGGACTAAACGATGGTACATCATTCACATCTGATGTAACTACATTCGGAGTAGATGAGAACAAGTTTGTTTCTAGTGCTACTTTAAACGGTAATATTATCACACTAACAATGAACGATGCTACGTCTTTACTTATAGATGCTGCTAGTCTAGCTATTGATAATGACACAACTATAACAGGCGGTTCTGTAAGTGGTACTACTTTAAACTTAACTACAAGTAGCGGAAGTGTAATTGCTATTGATGCAAGTGGCTTAGCTGGTGGTGTAAGTGTTGCTAGTGGTTCTGTAGTAGGCACTGACTTAGTACTAGTTATGTCAGACGCTTCTACTGTTACTATTGATGCCGCTAATATGGTAAATGGTGCTAGTTTGAGTGCTGTAAATAATGAATGGTTTATATCTTACGGAACTAATGCAAATACTCCTGTAGGTGAGACTACAATGAATGCCAATGTAAATCTACAAATGCCCTTCTACTTTGGTCAAGCCTTAACTAGAGGAGCAGAATTTACGTTTAATATAGATACTGCTAATCAATTAAGACTAGGTATATGGGATGGTGCAGCAGAAGCTACTGCTTACAATGGTAGTCCATCTGCGGGAGACCATACAAACTGGGGTACTGTATTTAGTTATGCTAATGGTAATGGTAAATTTACTAGTGCAAGCAATACAGATATAACTACTTATCACTCTAGTGGGTATTCAGTAACTAATAACGCTCCTATGTCAATTAGATTTGGTAATGATGGGCATTTAACATTAATGGACTTATCTGGAGGAACTGAAGTTATAGTAGGTAAAACTACAATACCTTTATCAGTTCAATCCTTTAATATGCAGGTTGCTGGTTGGAATAATACAGAGTTTCCTAATGCAATTATAAGTGACTCTGACTTCCTATGGGAAATTGTACACGATTACGCAGGTACTGAAGCTGGTTTATTCAACGGTATATTAAACCATACTGTATTAAAAAGAAACTTAGCTTTATCTCCAGGCGAGCAGTATATGATACCTTTAAATAAACAAGGTGGTGGTGAAACTTTTGGGATTGGATATAGTGGAGCAGCTACTGGTAATTTAACTGCAGAAGATAATTTACTTACTTCGTTTAAATACCAAACTAATGAATCTATTATAGCAGATATAAGTTGGAATCATAATACGTCTTCTAGTAGATACTTTACAGCTGGTGGCGGTTCTATTGACTCTTGGAGAGAAGGTGGTTCAGGTACTATGCAAGGCTTATTTAGTTTAAGATATTTAACAGATAATACTTTACAGATATGGAGTGAGACTTATAATGAGTTAGTAGCTTCTTCAGCTGTGCATCCAGATGGTAGTGATATCAACTTGTACTTTGGAGCTAATGGGAATACTAATTACGTAAACTTACCAAACATAACTAAACAGTTTATTGGACAAGGTTCACAGCCTCTACCAAGCTTTCAACCTGTTGCAGCTAATCAAACTGCATCTGTAGCAGAAGGAGCGGTATTAAACTTTCAAGTAGTAACTTCAGATAATATAGTAAATCAGTTTGCCGAAGTAGATGCGCCAAGTTGGATGACATTAAACCAAACTACTGGTATATTAAGTGGAACTGCTCCAGCTTTTGCAGGAACTTCAGCGGATACTATTGTAGTTAATTGTAAAGCAGGTAATGCTATTGGTGGAACTATAGACTTCACAGTAACAGTTGAAATAACAGAAGTAACTGGTGGTAATGCGTTACAATTCCCTGCTAATAATACAGCGGCATTTCTTACAGGTAATGCTTCAAACGTATCAGCACTACAAAGAAGTGGTAACGGTACAGGTTCTTCAGATGCTTGGTCTATATCAATGTGGGTTAAACCATCAACAGATACTACTTCTCAGGCTCTATTCTACTACGGTGGAGATAACTTAACTACAAAAGGTACTATACAGATAAGTCAATTCAGTGGAGGTAATGTGTTACTTAGATTCGGAGACGGAACAGACTTTGTAGCTTACTTTGGTTTAGGTAATTTTACTACTGGTTCTTGGAATCATATCTTAGCTACTTATAGTGGTGCTGATACAATAAACGCAAATGGCGGAGCTGGTGCATTTGGCTTAAGTGTAAACGGAGCAAATGGTATTTCACAAATACAAGCTGGTGGAGCTGGTTATTCTGGTTCTATACTAGATGAGGCATTCAAGGTAGGTAGTCACAATTCAGCAAACTACTTAAAAGGGGCAACAGTTCATCAAGTTGCTATATGGGATTCAGACCAATCTGCGAATCTAGCTACTATATATAACTCAGGCGCAACACAAGACTTAAGCTTATTAACTCCTGCTCCTGCGCATATACTGCAACCTACTAATTCAGTTACTACAATATCTGACTCAGTTGGTAATGCAGACTTAACAGGATTTGGATTTACAGCTGCAGCATTAGTAACCGATGCACCGTAAACAAAATCTAACACTATACTAATAACCAGTTAATTCATTAAATTATCTTAAATATGAACAATCCAAAAGCAACTAGTATTCTCAATGAGATTCTAACAAAGCTATCTGCGATTACTTCAGTTGAAGATTCTCCTGCAAGCGAGCAAGTAGACGCTGTAGCCGAAGAATTGTCAGAAGTAGTTGTTGAAGAAGTTTTGGCAGATGCCATTGACGAATCACCAGAAGTTTCTGAAGAAGTAGTGGAAGCTGCTCCAGAAGGAAGCGAAGAAGTTTTATCTGAGAAATCAGAGGAAGCTGAATTAAGCGGTGCTTATGTTACGGAAGAAGCATTTGCAACTAAGGTTTTAGACATGGAGGCTAAGTTAGCTGAAATGAAATCTTTAATCGAAGTTGAAATGAGTTCGCAGAAGAAACAGAAAGAAGAATTGTCTGCACAAGTAGAGAAACTTTCTGCTCAACCTGCTGCCGAAGCAATCACCCACAACCCAGAATCTGAAACAGAGAAACAACCTGTTTACAATTTCGGAACACAAAGAGCTATGTCTACATTAGACAGAGTATTTAATAGATTAAACAAATAAACAAAAACAAAAATGGCTACAACTACTTCAATTACAACTACTTACGCAGGTGAGTTTGCAGGACAATATGTTGCTGCAAGTTTACTAGAAGCAAAGACTCTATCTCAAGGTGGAATCTCAATCAAACCAAACGTAAAATTCAAAGAAGTTCTAAAGAGATTAGACTTAGATGGTATCGTTAAAGATGCATCTTGTGATTTCGCTGATACTTCTACTATCACGCTAACCGAAAGAATTCTTCAACCTGAAGAGCAACAAGTAAACCTACAAATCTGTAAGTCTGACTTCGTATCTGACTGGGAAGCTGTACAAATGGGATACTCTGCTTATCACAACGTACCTCCAACATTCGCTGACTTCGTTCTAGGACACATTGCAGCTAAAGTTGCTGAGCGTACTGAGCTTTCTATCTGGTCTGGTGATACTGCTAATGATGGTCAATTCGACGGGTTCACTAAGAAACTTTCAGCTGATGCTGGATTGCCTTCTGCTAATGAACTTGCTGGAATCGCTATTACTTCTTCTAACGTTATCGAAGAGCTAGGAAAAATCGTTGATGCTATCCCTGCTTCTATGTACGGTGCTGAAGGATTATTTATTTATGTTTCTCAAAATATCGCAAGAGCTTACGTTCGTGCTTTAGGTGGATTTGCTACTGTTACTCAACAAAATGCAGCTGCTTCTGAGAATGTAGGTATTACTTCTATCGGTGGTGCAGGTGTAAACTCTCAAGGTACTATGTGGTATCAGAATGGCGGTCTTATGATTGACGGAGTAAAAATCTTTGTTGCTAACGGATTAGCGAACAACAAAGCAATTGCAACTACTAAAGATAACTTATTCTTCGGTACAGGTTTAGTATCTGACCACAATGAAGTTAAGGTATTAGACATGGCAGACTTAGACGGAAGCCAGAATGCTCGTATCATCATGCGCTTTACTGCTGGTGTTGAATATGCTATCGTTGAAGACATCGTAACTTACGGTATCGTTAACGCTGCTAACTAGAGTAAATAACTCAAATTAAAAGGGTAGGTTGGACTACGGTTTGCCTACCTTTTTTTTAACTAACTAATAAAAACAAATAACTATGGCATGTCTATTAACACGCTCAAGAGCAGAGGCTTGTAAGGATTCAGTTGCGGGGATTAAAGAAATTTACTTCGTGGACTTTGGTCTTTTAGGTACATACACTCTAGGCGGTAATGATGAAATTGAAAATGCAACATCTGCATCTGATATTACAGCTCACAAATATCTAGTAAAAGGAAATAACTCCTTTGAAACAACTGTTAATGCTTCTCGTGAGAACGGTACTGTTTTCTTTGAGCAGGTACTTAACATTACTCTTAAGAAACTAACTAAAGAGGATAACAAAGAATTGAAATTATTGGCAGCAGGAAGACCTCATATATTTGTGGTTGACCAGAATGACAATGTATTTTTGATGGGTAAAGAAAATGGTGCTGACGTTACAGCTGGTACTGTTTCTACAGGAAATGCTCTAGGAGACTTTAATGGTTACAACTTAACCTTTACAGCTATGGAGAAACTTCCACCTAACTTTGTTGATGTTGATGCAACAGCAGCTACATTCCCTTTAAGTGAACTTGCAGGGTTAACAGGAACTATTACTATCGGAACACCTGCTTCTGTATAGTTTATAGTATCTTATTTACAATTAAGGGAGTAGTGAAAGCTGCTCCTTTTTTTATGCCTAAAACAGAAAAGCTGGGTATAGTTATTTAAGCATGGAGATACTAACTACATCGGCAAACGTTCAGTCATTAAAAATAGTGACTAGAAAAGATTCCGTTTCACCCACAATGACATTAACAGATAAGTCAACTAGAACTTCATCTGAGATAACAGTAACTAAGACCACAGAGGGAGACTATATGGTGCTCTCTGCTGCGTTTAATTTGAAAGAAGGTAATCAGTACTCATATAGAATTAAAGATGGCTTAGAAGAGCTCTATAGAGGTTTAATCTTCTGTACAGACCAAGCTAACCTAGACAACTATTCTGTAAATAAAGACGAGTATGTATCTCAAGGTACATATAATAATGATTTTGTAATTATATAATGAAAAGAAAAAAGCCACAAAGTAAGCCTGAAAGAAAAGTTCAGGATTCAGTTCATGTGATGCAGTTGTCCTCATATACAGCTCCAAGGGTAATGGAGGATAGTAGAGACAAATGGGTAGCATACGGTGAAGATAATAACTACTTCCAATACTTAATCGATAGATACAACGGTTCTCCTACTTCAAATGCTGCTATTAATGGCATCTCTGAAATGATTTACGGTAGAGGATTAGACGCAGTTGACGAAGAGGCTAATGAATCGGATGTAGATTTAATGAAGGAGCTGTTTAAGAAAGACTGTGTAAGGAAGGTATGCTTTGACTTTAAGATGATGGGTCAGGCTGCAATTCAAATTATATACAGCAAAGACCGCTCAAGAATCGTACAGGTAGAGCATATGCCAATTGAGACTATCCGAGCTGAAAAGGCTATTGATGGCATCGTTAAAGGATACTATTACCATCCTAAATGGGCTGACCTTAAAAGAACAGATAAGCCTAAGAGAATATCTGCATTCGGTTGTAGTGAAGACGGTATTGAGCTTATGTATATCAGACCTTACAAGGCTGGTTTCTATTACTACTCTCCTGTAGATTACCAAGGAGGATTACAGTATTCAGAACTAGAAGAAGAAATAGCTAACTTCCATATATCAAATATACAGAACGGACTTAGCCCAAGTATGCTAATCAACTTCAATAACGGAACTCCAGAGAAGGAACAAAGAGATGAGATTGAAAGAGCTATATACGAGAAGTTCAGCGGAAGTTCAAACGCAGGTAGATTTATATTGGCATTTAACGACAGCAAAGAATTATCTGCTACAGTAGAACCAATCATACTTAACGATGCACACAAGCAATATCAGTTCTTATCTGATGAGAGTATGCGTAAGGTAATGGTATCTCACCGTATAGTTTCTCCTATGTTAGTTGGCATAAAAGACAATACAGGATTAGGTAACAATGCACAGGAATTAGAGACTGCATCACTACTTATGGATAATACAGTTATCAGACCAATGCAAGTGACTATACTTGATGAGTTTGAAAAGATACTAGACTATAATGAGATTGACCTAGAACTCTATTTTAAGACGCTACAGCCGCTTGAATTTACTGATTTGACTAATGCCATGAGTGATGCCGAGATAGAGAAGGAAACAGGCGTTAAAAGCTCTGAGGTTAAGAGTGAGGAATCCACTAACGAACAAGAAGAATACTAATGGCAACAGCATTATTTATAAAGAGAGAAGACTTAGTAAAGAATACAGCTTTATCTGGCTCAGTAGATACTGATAAGTTCATACAGTTCATTAAACTAGCTCAGGAGATTCATGTAAGAAACTACCTAGGCTCAGACTTATATGACAGAATAAGCGCAGATATAATTGCAGACACATTAACTGGAAACTACTTAACCTTAGTGAATGATTACATCCAAGATATGCTTATACATTATGCAATGTCTGAGTATTTACCTTTCGCAGCCTACACTATATCTAACGGAGGAGTACATAAGCATAACTCTGAAAGCAGTCAAAATGCTAGTAAGCCAGAGATAGACACTTTAATTGCAAAGGAACGTAACTACGCAGAATACTATACTAACAGATTCTTAGATTATATGAGCTTTAATGCCTCGTCTAAATTTCCTGAATACTATAGCAATAACAACGAAGAGATATATCCTGATAAAGACACTAACTCAATTGGATGGGTGTTATGAAGAAGAAGAAAAAGGCAGGAACTTATAAGCCTAAGCAAAAGAACGAAATAAGGCTATCCAGTTACTTAGTAAAGAAAAAAGATGAGCTGGGGAAAAATATACGAGACTAGTCATTGGGGTTGCTATCCAACCTTTTTGAATATAGGATTTAACAAGATAAATGCTATTAGCACCTGTATCGCAGAGTATATAGCTGCTTTCGTAACTAACTCCAACGTAAGTATAGATTCAACAATACAAACAATAGATAGAACAGAATTTTAAACATAAAAAATGGCATCACAAAATTTAAACGTAGGAACAAGTGCAAACTCTAATGATGGGGATACTCTAAGGGGTGCATTCATCAAATTAAAACAAATGTTTGCTGAGGTTTACGGTCAAACATATTCAGAGCAAGGAGACTTATCTGGTACTGACTTTAAGATTAACGAAAGCAAGTTACAGCTTACTGCTTCTGGTACAGCTTCAGATGACGGTAAAGTATTAACCTACGACCATGCTACAGGAGGATTCTCTTGGGAGGATGCATTCACTGGTACTATTGGTGATATTACAGGTATTGTTGCAGGAGACGGTCTAACAGGCTCTTCTCTATCTTCTGATGAGGCTACAATAAACGTAGTTGCTGGTACAGGTATTACGGTAGCTGCTGATTCTGTTTCTCTTGCTACTTCAGTACAAGATGAGATAACTGCAAACACAGCTAAAGTTGGCATTACTGCTACGCAAGCTGGACATATTACAGCTAACAATGCTAAGGTTTCTGACCAAACGGTTACTTTAACTGAAGGTGCAAACGTTACTATCACGGGTACTTATCCTGACTTCACTATAGCATCTGACGATGTAGTAGGCGCTGTAACTTCTGTAAATACTGAAGTAGGTGCTGTAGTTTTGGATACTGCAGATATAGCGGAAAACACTAACCTATACTACACAGAAGCAAGAGTAGCTGCTAATTCAGCGGTTGCAGCAAACACAGCTAAAACAGGAATCACAACAGCACAAGCTGGAGAGATTACAGCTAATAACGCTAAAGTAACTAACGCAACACATACAGGTGATGTTACTGGAGATGGAGTATTAACTATTGCAAATAATGTTGTTAACGCAACTAAACTAGATGTAACTGGTGATGGTACTGCGGGACAACTTCTACAGTCTGATGGTGATGGTTCAATGACTTGGGTAACTGGTGTAACAGGAGATATTACAGCTGTGACTGCTGGTGATGGTCTTACTGGTGGAGGTACTGGTGGAGACGTAACAGTGTCTTTAGATGCAAACGTTGCAGGTGATGGTCTTACATTAACTACAGGAGTATTAAGTGTAGATACAATTCAAACTGGAGATGTAGCAGATGATGCTATTACTTCTCCTAAGTTAGCAGAATTTGATGACACCTTTACTGCAGGTACTACTGGAGATATAATCGTATCTAATGGTACTGATTTTATTCACGCAACTATGAGTGGGGATGCCACAATAGTAGCTGGAGGTGCTATTACAATTGCAGACGATGCTGTTGATGCTGATAAGTTAGCAGACTCTATTAATACATTAATCTCAAATAACACAGCTAAGTTAACTAACGCTACCCACACTGGAGAAGTTACAGGTGATGGCGCTCTTACAATTACTGATGGTGCGGTAGTTACAGCTAAGATAGCTGATGACGCAGTTGACTACGATAAGCTAAGTACAGAATTTACCACTTCAGCAGCCATTTCAGCGTTAGACGTAGACTTCAGTTCAGCAGCAGTATTTACTAAAGCACTCTCAGGAACAACTACACTAACATTTTCTAATGTAGAAACTGGAATGGTTAAAACTTTAGTTATTAGTGGAAATCAATCTTTAGTTCTTCCTTCAGGTGTAACAATTTTAAATGGTGCTTACTTAGGCACTGCAACTACAAACGTAATTCAAATAGTATCAACTAATGGTAGCACACAAATGTTCGCTACTATTTCAAACGTATAATATGAAAGCAAGATTAGAATCAGGTAAAGTAGTAAAATACTCACAGATACCAGACACTGTTGTGTCAGGTGGTGCAACTTATGTAAATGCAACAAAATTAACAGAATCTGAGCAAGAGGGGTTAGGCTTCTTTGATATTATAGAACCTGTTTACGATTCAGTAACTCAAGTAGCACACAACCTACACTTTGATAATGCTTATGCGTATGAGGATATAGATGGCAGTGAACTTACTAGAGAAGCATTTGTCTATGATATAAAAGACAAGACAATTTCTGAAACAGTTGCAGAGCTTAAAGCAAGTAAGATTAAAGAACTAAAATCTCTAGCTCACAGTAAACTATCAGTTACTGACTGGTATGTTACAAGAAAATCAGAACACGATGTTGATATTCCTTCTGGCATTCAAACAGAGCGTTTTCAAGTGAGACTAGACGTTCGTACTAAAGAGGTAGAAATAAATGCGCTTACAACAAAGGCTTCTATATTGAAGTATGATATTAACTTCTAAATTACCTAAATGGCAATTAACGAAAGACTTATAGATACAGCAAGTGGAGATGCATGTGCAGGAATTCCCCAAGAAGGACTAATCTTACACCTAGATGCCAATGATGTTGACTCTTATGATGGCGATGGTACTGAATGGGTAGATATAAAAGACCACGAATATACACCTGCTACAAATGTAAGTGAGCATTTCAATACTGTTTTATATACAGGAGATGGCTCAACTGGCGGTCAATCTATAACAGGGGTTGGATTTCAACCCGATTTGGTTTGGCTAAAAAGCAGGGTTACCTTAAGTAATGGTTCAGGGGGTTCTCATATATGGAGTGATTCGGTAAGGGGAGCTAACAAATGGATTCGTTCAGACTTTACGAATTTAGAGATTACGGGTGATGGGTTAAACAGTTTTGATGCTGATGGGTTTACAACAGATAATGATTATCTATACACCAATCAGAGCAATAGAAATTACGCTGCTTGGTGTTTCAAAGCAGGAGGGGCGCCTAGTGGTTCAGATACAGTTTCTATTGACGGAACTTCTTACGCAGATGAAGCAGCTGCAGGTTTAACAGCAGGGACACTCGCAGTATCTGGACTATCAGTAAACACAGACTTAGGATTTAGTATTGCAAAAGTTGTAGACCATACTGGAACTAAAACAATATCACACGGATTAGGAACAGCACCTGAACTTATTATAACTAAAGTGTTAGACAGTAGCGGTTATAATTGGTACGTTTACCATAAAGACTTAGGAAATACCAAGTTTCTTAATCTAAATACTACTGCTGCTGCTGTTACTGATAATTTCTGGAATAACACAAGTCCTACAAGTCAAGTTTTTACCCATAGGTTTTCAAATGATGCTTTTGATATGATTTACTACTGCTTTGCTTCTAAAAGAGGTGTAAGTAAAGTAGGGAGTTATAAAGGTACAGGTGCGGTGGGTAATAAGGTTTATACTGGTTTTGAGCCTGCTTTTGTAATGGTTAAGAGAACTAACGGTACAGGTGATTGGATGATGCACGACAATAAAAGAAGTGCTAATAATGGAGATGGTCAAGATTTAGTTTTATATGCTAACTTAAGCAATAGTGAAGATGAGTATTCTAGTGGTGGCTTAACTTTTGATACGGATGGATTTACTATAAACGTTACACCTACAAGCACTAACCTAAGTGGTAGCGAATACATATACTACGCAGTAGCTAAAGACACTAACGAAACAAGTTTAATACCAGATACAGATTTAGAACTACATTTAGATGCAGATAGCTTCCCAGAAAAGGGAGAAGCAGGTTACTCTAATACGCCTACTACTTGGACTGCTTTAACAGGAAGTAATGGTACTATAACAGGAGCAACGTTTGATAGTGAGCTAGGTAACTGGTTAGACTTTGATGGGAGTAATGATTTTGTTGCAACAAACCACACGCAAGGAACAAGTACTAGTTTTACTTTTGAATCTTGGATAAACATAAACAATACAACAGGTAGAAAGTCTATTATTGGAGACGCTAATATAGGAGCAGTAGATACTTCTGCAAGATTCTTCTTTGAAGTTAACGGTGACAAATTAAGACTAATTCAAGGAAACCAAGTTACTAGTAGTCTTCATTTATCCACAACTAGCCTTAGTGCTAATACTTGGCATCACGTTTCTGCAACAATTAGCGGAACTTCTGTTAAGTTTTATGTTGATGGAACTCATACAGATTCTTTTACCTCAAGCTTTTCGTTCGGAACGGCAGGGGCGCGAACTTACACTATAGGAGCTGCTGGAGACTATAGAGCTTCTCTTTTGATGGATGGTCAAATTGGTCAAGTAAGAATGTACGATGCAGCCTTAACAGAAGCACAAATAAGACAAAACTATAACTTCACTAAACCTAGTTATCCTAATGGGTATAACTTTACTGGCGATAATATGGGCAGTAGTGATTGGAATTCTGATGGTTACTTCTCTTTTAATGGTTCTGATGAAAACTTCTCAGCTACTAGTTTTACACCAGCCTTAACTGATGTGCAAACTGTTAGCTATTGGGTGAATAATGCCACTATAAGTGGGAACGAAACAGTTTTTTCTATCGGTCAGACTGGTAATAGTAATGCTTACTCTTGGATAAGTTTTGGATACGACGCAACAGCAGGAGCAGTAAAAGCATCTTATGGTGATTCTACAGGGGACTTAAAAAACGGAACTATAACAAATTCAGCTTACATAGGCAATACTTGGCATCACGTTTGTTTCTTAGTTTTTCCTGAAAATAGAGGTACATCTAGCCAATGTTTCAAAGTGTATATAGATGGTGTTGAAGTTGCTGTTAGTAATTCTACTACTTCAACCGCTCTTCCAACTGTACAAGGCTATCCTTTTATAGGTAAATATTCCCGAGATTATCAGGATTTAAGTCAATTTAGTGGTGATTTAGCTAAATTAAGAGTTTATAATAGACGTTTAACTGAAGCTGAAATAACAGCTTTACATTGTATAGGTAGATAATGCAAGATTTGAAGATATATGGATTAAGTGTTGGTGCAGTTCTATTTAGTGCTGTGAACGAAATTAACCCTATACTTCAGACCTTTGTACTAATACTATCCTTAGTCTATACAGCTATTGGAATATATAAACAAATCAATAAATAATTATGAAGAAAAAAGATATTATACATTACTGTGGTGCAGCTGGAATATTCCTAATGGTAATTTTATTACTACTTTACCTAGCAAACAATTCTATACCAGCAGACAATAAGGATATTTTTGTATCTATTACAGGTATGATAGTTGGTAGTTTATCTGTAGTTATCTATGCCCTTATAGGACGCAATCCAGAAGAGGTAGCTAGCTTGCAGTCTAAGGTAGAATCTCAATCTAAACACATAGAAATGCTTGTTAAGCAAAAGGATGACGTAGAAGCTATGCTAATCAATTTACAGAGCAACTTAATTGATAATATAACTGTGTTTGGTTCTTCTATATTTGACTCACTAAAAGATAGAAAGTAATGCTACACTTCGAGCTTAATGAATTTGACAGCCCAGATGACCAAGGTAGTGGAAAGTATATGGACGAGAGCTTCTTATCTATGTTGGATGATGCTCGTGGTATCGCTGGTATCCCTTTTATTATTAACTCAGGATTCAGAAGTAAGAGCCATAATGCCTACGTTGGAGGTAAAGAACAAAGCAGCCATCTGTTTGGATATGCCGTTGATTTACATTGCACAGGTTCAAGAGAAAGAAGTATTATTATTAGTTCCTTGCAAGAAGCAGGATTTACTAGGTTTGGAATCGGCAATACTTTCATCCACGTTGACAGCGACCCAGACAAGGATGCCAATGTTATCTGGACTTACTAAAACAGCGGGACATACATTATGTGGAAAGTACTTCTAGGCTTATTAAAAGGTGGTAATGGCGGAAAGTCTCCTGCAGGCAATTTAGCTTGGGAGATTAGAGAAGCTATTAAGGGTAAGGAATTAGACCCAAATGAGCTAATACAATTACAGACTAAGATTAACGAAGTAGAAGCAGGACATAGAAGTGTCTTTGTTGCTGGTTGGCGTCCCTTCATAGGATGGGTGTGTGGCTTTGCTTTGGCATATAATTTCATAATACGAGATTTATTCATATGGGCATTAAAACCAGAAGACGTTCCTCCAGCTCTAGCTATGGAGCATTTAATGACTGTGCTTTTAGGTATGCTAGGACTCGGTGGCTTAAGGACTTACGAGAAGATTAACGACAAGACTAAGTAGAGTAGTTAACATCTTAGTTAATAAGTTCTATGCCAAAAGACTTGACTTTATAGAAAATTGACTGTACCTTTGGTGGGAGGAGGCTGAATATGTACAAACAGTATATGCCAAACAGTAATAACTGGACTGCAAGATTAGTAGCTTAAAAAAAAGAAACAACAACAGAGTTTTTATTTTATTACAACTTTACACACACAAACCTATGAGAATCGTAACTACAGACTTAGCAAGAGAAATTGCTTTAGACTTTAACAGGAGTATACAAGAAAGAGTAGATGAGTTACTAAAAGCAGACTGCAGTAATTATACTAACCTTGGCATCGATTCAACCGAATCAGAACGTACACTAGTTCGTGGTACAAGTAAAGATATATATCAGTTAGTTAATTTGATTGATGAAGAAACAGGAAACTTATTACTAAAAAGTATAGATAACTAAGAACAATAGCTTATCTTTGCATAGACTCCTTGTCAGAGTTTTCCTTTTTAGTTTATGTTTATAAAGTGCAGAGTTAATTCTTTGCACTTTTTTTTACATTTTCTTTGTCGTTAGCAATATTTATTATATATTTGTAGAAAGAAACAACTATGAAAACAATGACCATTAACGAGAAGCTGTTTAACTTACAGCAAGAGATTGGAACTATTAGCAAGGACGCTAAGAATCCATTTTACAAGTCTAAGTATTTTGACATCAACAGTCTTATCAATCAGCTTCAGCCTTTGCTAAAGAAGAATAGATTGTTATTACTACAGCCTATAGAAGAAGATATGGTAGTAAGTAAACTAATATGTATAGACGGAACAGGTGCAGTTATATCTGGTCTTAGATTACCTGAGATAAACGACCCTCAGAAATTAGGAAGTGCTATTACATACTATAGACGTTATACTTTGGCATCTCTATTAGGACTACAAGCGGTAGATGATGACGCAAATATTGCAAGTGGTGCTACTTCTATGGCATCAAGCACTGAAGAATTACCTTGGCTTAATGAGGACTCACCTCAATACAAAGCGGTAAAGACAGCCTTAACAAAAGGGACTGCTACAATAGCAGACGTAAGAAAGAAGTTTAAAGTAAGTAAGAAGATAGAGAGTCTTCTTAAGTAATTGTAATTTAATATTTAATACTATGAGTGAAGTAAAAGAAAAGAAGTACGTTGGTAACGGAACACAGTCAGGTGAATTCTATGTAAACATTTCGCTAAAGAAAAGTCAGTTAGAGCCACACTACTATGAGTACAATGGTGAACAGTATGTTCGATTAACTATTGGTAAATTGAAAGAAGAAAACCAATGGGGTAAGACCCACAGTGTTTGGGTAAATGAGTATAAGAAAGATACTGAGCAAGCAAGTGCTAAAGCTCCTGTAAGTGAAGGAGACGGTTTACCATTCTAAATTAACTTAGTAGCAGGGGGCATAATTTTGCCCCTTATTACTTTAAACTAAATCACATGGCTAAAGCTAAATTTATAAAAGTAAAATACGGTTTCATTGATGAGGAATTATCATCTTCTGAATGGAGTTTACTATCCTACCTATCTTCTTTGACAGGTAAAGCTGAAGTAATCAACGCTTCAAATGCACACCTAGCTGAATCTTTAGGCATCAGTGAAAGAACTGTATGCAGAGGATTAAACAGGATTGAAGACCTTGAGCTTATAGTAAGAGAAACAAAGAACAATGGACACTACGGAATGAGCAGAAGGATTACAATAGCTCAACCAGTTAAAACAGCATACTATAGATAATGGGTAATTTCTCAGACTTAGGCATTCAAGTAAAAGGTAACAACGAGCAACAGAAGACTCGGTGTCCTAACTGTGTTAAGCTAAATAAGGAGAACTGGAAGGACTTATCTCTATCTATAAACCTAAAGGAAAACATATACAACTGCCATAAGTGTGGTTGGAACGGAAAGATTAAAACAGACAAGGCTATGACAATAAGCTACAACAAACCAACTAAGGATTCTATGAGGTCTCTTACCGAACAAGGCAGAGAGTTCCTACTTAAACGTGGCATCACTAACGAGGTTATTATCAATAATAAAATAGTGTCAACTTCTGACGGTAATAGTATACTGTTTCCGTACTTCAGAAAAGGCGAACTAATAAACTATAAGACTAGAGGCATAAGTGCTAAGTCATTTATGCAATCTAAGAATGCTGAACCGTTAGTATATAACTACGATAGGTGTAAGGATGCTAAGACCATAGTTATCTGTGAAGGTGAGATGGACTCTCTATCATGGGAGGTTGCAGGAATGGAAGCACATACATCCGTAAACATGGGTGCGCCTAATGTAGGTGATAAGAATATAGATAGAAAGCTAGAGTGCTTAAATACTTCCTACGATATCTTTGAAGAAGCTACTAAAATATATGTAGCTACAGATGAGGATGAGAACGGTAGAAACCTACAGAAAGAACTAGTTAGAAGGTTTGGAGTAGACAAGTGCTTATTAGTCGATTTAAAGCCCTTTAAGGATGCCAATGAGGTTCTCATAGCGGAAGGGGTAGAAAGTCTCAAGAAACGGCTTAAAACAGCCTCTACGCCGAAGGTAGAAGGTATCTTTGGAGTGAGTGATGTAAGAGAGTCTATGTTGGATGGTTTTCATAATGGTCAGGATAGAGGAACTACTACACATATTCCCTTAGTAGATAAGGCATGGACATGGAGAAGTGGTGAGGTTAACATATGGACAGGTTACCAGAATGAAGGTAAGTCTATGTTTCTTAATCAACTTGCTACATTGAAGGCGGCATTAGATGGTCATAGGTTTGGAGTATTTAGTCCAGAGAATATGCCAATGAATGACTTCTTTAATGACATCATAGAAATGTATGTAGGTAAGAGTACTGACCCGTACTATAAGGATAATCAAATGTCTATCTCAGAGTATGAAGAGGCTATGGATTTTGTACAGAAGCATTTCTTTGTTATATACCCTAGGAAGGATTTTCAGTTATCTACATTGTTTCAGAGAGCAAAGCACCTTGTAAAGACTAAAGGTATTAATGCACTTATAATAGACCCATACAATACAGTTCAACATAAGATGAGAAATGGTGAGCGTGAAGATTTGTATATATCTAGGTTTATGTCAGAGCTAAAGATGTTTGCATTAGACTACAGTATATCTGTACATTTAGTTGCACATCAGGTAACACCTCAAAAGGATGAGTCTGGAAGATACTACAAGCCAGATGTTAATCGTGTAAAGGGTGGTGGTACATTTGCAGATAAGGCTGACAACGTGATGTTTATATGGAGACCTGACAGAGGTTTGGATTTCTCCAGTACAAACGTTACCTTTGGGTCACAGAAGATAAAGAAACAGAAACTTGTAGGTAGACCACAAGAGATAGAGAATATAGATTTTGAAGTGAGGGAGCAGAGATATTATTTTAACGGAGTAACACCCTTCACTAAAGTAGATGATAAAAGAAGAGAAGAGGGAATTTAGTATTCCCACACATATTAAGCACAAGGGTAAGAATATCTACCTGAATTTGAATGCCTATAGAAACTGGCATCATTTCAACAGCAATACCTACAAGAAAAATTACAAGGCTAGAATCTATGAAATATTAGACTCTAGCTTTCTCTTTTCGGGTAAGGTTCATATAGAGTATACCTACTACTCCCCAGACAAGCGTGTAAGAGATTTAATGAACGTTATCTCTATAGCGGATAAGTTTCTGCAGGACGCTTTAGTGGAATTAGGTTATATAAGTGCAGACGATACTAGTGTAGTTGTAAAGATTACTTCTGTATTTGGTGGCATGGATAGAGAGAATTCAAGAATAGACGTTAAAATAACCAACTTTAAACAAGAATAATATGTATGTAACAGTATACCCAATTTATGGTATAGTCTTTGGTTTCAGCTACTGGAACTCCGATATGGATGAATTTCCACAAGAAGACGAACAAATAAAGGAACACGCAATCCAATTGACTCTTGGGATAATAGGTGTAACCTTTACTGTATGGAAGAACAACGGTTAATAGATAAGTTAGCAGACAAGCACGAAGACTGGATTCGAATGGCTAAATCTTTCGGAGCAGATAATGAGCAGTCAAACGAACTAGTTCAGTCTATGTACGTTAGATTAGTAAAGTATGTAGATGCAGACAGCGAAAGAATAATGTACACTAAGGATGAGGTTAACACATACTATGTTTACGTTACACTAAGAAACCTATTTCTATCTAATGCACATTCCTATAAAAGTGATGGCGATTTAGAAGACTCAAGTGCTTTTGGTTCAAAGTACTCCTTGTATAGAGATTTAGATTTGGAGTATGAAGAGGCTCATAAAGCATTATTCGATAAGATAGATGCAGTTGTAAATGAGTGGTACTGGTACGATAAGAAGTTGTGGGGTATCCACTTCTATGATAAGGTAAGTATGAGGGGAATAGCCGCTGATACTAAAATAAGTTTAAGTTCAATATTTAATACACTAAAAAATGGTAAAGAAAAAGTCCGCAACGAAGTCAGTAAAGAGTACGAAATCTACTGCAAAGCCAAAAACAAAAAAATCGACAACAACAAATTCGGAAGCAAGTGGTTTAGGAGATAGCGTAGAAGCTGTTTTAAAGGCTACAGGAATCGATAAAGTAGCTAAGTGGATACTTGGTGAGGATTGTGGCTGTGAGGCTCGGAAAACGACTCTAAATAGGTTGTTTCCATACAAGAATCCTAACTGCTTAACAGAGGAAGAGTTTCAGTACTTAGACGAATGGTTCTCTACTAATAGAAATTCAGTAACCAACCAACAACAAAAGGCGCTAGTGACAATAAGTAATAGAGTCTTTGATGAGAATGCCAAGACTAGTAGCTGTACAAGTTGCTTCTTAAAGTCTGTGCAAAGTAGATTGAAAGTAATTCATGCCGAGTACTTAAAAGAGAAAGAATAGATGAGCTTAATTAGAAATAGTAAGTTAGTTAACCAAGCAGTAGATTTTACTGGAGTGCAGAGTGGTAAGATACATCCTAGTGATGTAGACTTTGTGCTTGAATTCAGTAATAAGATACTTATACTAGGTGAGGTTAAGAGGCGCTATAATCGCATACCTAAAGGTCAGGAGTATCTACTTACTAGGATAGCTGATAGATGGGGTGATGCAGGTATTGTGCTAAAAGTAGAGCATGAGCATGATAACGAGGATACCAATATTCCGTTGAAAGATTGCTTCGTTACTAGGATATATGTAGATAAGACGTGGAAGAACTACGAGTACGGTGAAGAGCCTATAATACCATTCCTTAATAGAATAGGAGTAGTATACAATAACAAGAAATGCCAATTTGAAGAAGAAATAAATGCACAGTAGAGATAGCAATTACGAAGATTATTACGAGAAGATGTGGACAGCCAATACAACACAAGACCCTAATCAGGTTAATTTAGAAACAGATATTGTAGTTCAAGAGGTTAAAGAGCTGTATGAGAAGCGTAGTCAGGTTGGTATAAACAAGTATGGCACTACGTTAGAGAATAGTACTCAGAGTACCTTAGAGTTTATACAACACCTACAGGAGGAGCTTATGGATGCTACATTATATCTACAGAAGATTAAACACCTAATAAAGTAATTATGACAATTAAAATGCAACCCAAGAAGTACGAAGAGCAAAAAGAATTTAACCAGCGATGTATGAATAACGCTCAGTTAGGCAGTAGTTATCCTAATAGAGATGATAGATTTACGGTATGTCAGATGCTCTGGAAAAAGAATTTCGACCCTAAACAGTAGTTATTAACTAAAGTTTGTTTATATTTGTTGAAACATAAACAGATAAAAACATGAAAGCACTATTTAAATTGCCCAAGTTTATTGCAGCGATGGTCTTCCTCGCCTTTTTTTACCTAATTGAAACCATACTAATGATTATCTACTTAATAGTAGAGACGCCTATGTCTTGGTTACTTGACAGGGTTGAAGGTATTATTAAGTACTTAATTAAGAATACATAGACATGGGAAAGACAAGAGAATTATTCGAGGAGTTACAGTTTGAAGACAACATCGGTGAAGAGGCTAGAGCTGAATTGCATTGGATGGAACAGGAATGGTTAGAAAGAAATAATAAGTAATATGGTATTTACATTAGATGGTACAGCTTGGAGTGAGAAGAAGCTGCTAAAAAAAATGGAAGGCGATGAGTTCTACTTCGGTTCAGAAGGAAAGCTATACTTATCTTCTTCATCAATTAAGGGCTTATCTAAAGACCCTAATAAGTTTATCTACAACCTAGAGAGTGAGGAGGAGGTAGAATATAAGCCTAACCCTGCATTTGACTTTGGTTCATTATTCCACTGGTACATATTAGAGCCAGACGTATATAAGAAGCAGACATTTGTAGATGTAGATAGAAGAGCAGGTCAGGAATGGAAAGAAGCTGTAGCAGAGCATGGCAGAGTATTCTTAAAGAAGGATAAAGATAAGGTTGAGGAATTAGCTGAACTCTTTTTGTCTTGTGGTAGGATAAGTGATTTACTTAAGAACAGCACACCAGAAGTTCCTGCAGTTGGAACTATAGATGGTATATGCTTTCGTGCTAAGGCTGATATACTAGGTAAGGGTTTTATTGCAGATTTAAAGACTACTGCTAATCTAAAATGGTTTAAGCAGGATGCCAGAAAGTTTGGTTATGCAGCTCAGGTATATATTTACTGTCATTTGTTTAACGTTGATTATAGAAACTGGGCATTTATAGCTGTAGATAAGGTTACAGGTGAGTTTGGATTCTTTACAATATCAGAAAGATTCTACTTAAGTGGTAAGGAAATAGTAGATAGGGGTATTGCTAACTACAAAGAAATAATGGCTGGTAAGAGAGACTTCGAACCATTTTATATAGAAGATGTTATATGAGTTACTACAGTAAAAACGAGTGTTACGCAGATGTGTTTATGGCTTTAACTACAGGTATAGTAGAAGAGTCTGAATTATATTTACTTAGACAATACTACGAAGATACTGAACAATACGAGTGCTGTCAAGGATTAGTTGAGGCATACATTGATTACAAAAAAGAATTAGAAGATGTTACAGAAGATAAAGGAGTTAGTACAGATTGAAACAAAAATAAGAGATATATCTAAAAGAAGTAGGCTACCAGATATAGTTGATGCCAGAGTAATGTATTATTACTTAGCTAAAAAATACACAGGACTTAGTTATCATAGGATAGCAAGGTCAATAGATAGAGACCACGCTACCGCTTTACATGGTATGAAGTCTTATGGTAATTGGAATTTTGCATCACTCCAGTATAGAAAACAACTTGATAAGTTGCACGCTATAGAGCAGTTGATACCTGAAATTCAGGAATCACATATAGAGTCTGCAGATTTACATGAACTGTTTAAGGCTAGGAATATAGCTTTGAATTCACAGGTATCTGAGCTTTTAAATGAAATAAAGCAAAAGGATGCAGAGATTAAGAAGTTAAAGAATTGGAGGACTATTTAAACTATGAATTATGTTTTATATATTTGGAAGTTTGATACTAGTAATGATGTTAATGATTGAATAATGGAAGAAGAAAAGAAACCAGACGGTCGTAGAAACAATGGAGCTGTAAAAGGTGTCTCCAGAGGGCAAGGTAGACCTCGTAAGACCAAGAACAAGGACATTGATAAGATGACCTTAAACGCCTTAAAGAAAGCCTTTGGTAGCGAGGAGAAAGCATGGATAGAGATAGCTAAACTAGCTAAGGGAGGTTCTACCCAGCACATGAAGTGGCTACTAGAATATAGATACGGTAGACCGAAAGAGCAACAAAGTATACAGATAGATACTAAGATTAACATACCCGTGATTGAATTCGCAAAACCCGATACAATAGATATAACACCAGAAGATGAAAGAATCGAGCTTAATAGAGATGAGAAATAGAATTGATGTCTTAGAGAGTGCAGTTACATACTGCCTAACTACTATCAAAGAATTAGAAGGATACATACAAGCCAAAGCTGCAGAGAATGTAGAGGTTATTGATGCTGAAGAAGCTGTAATTGAATAAGGTAGAGCTACATGATAAGTACCAACCCTTATTTCATTCTGATAGCAGATACTTTGTTATTACTGGAGGTAGGGGTTCTGGTAAATCGTTCGCTGTAACGGTATTCTTAGCACTTCTAACGTACGCTTTAGATAACAGGATACTATTTACTAGGTACACCATGAGTTCAGCAGGTATGTCTATTATACCAGAATTCTTGGAGAAGCTAGAGTTGATGGGAGTATCAGATAACTTTGATGTTACTAAGGTTGATATTAAGAATAAAGCTACAGAC